>Ga0307515_10014490_pt1 | contig 14608 bp, 6 predicted proteins | sample 17_EM_MG_FD_194513 | JGI IMG/M metagenome (GOLD analysis project Ga0307515, IMG submission 194513) | Populus trichocarpa ectomycorrhiza microbial communities from riparian zone in the Pacific Northwest, United States - 17_EM | ecosystem: Host-associated > Plants > Roots > Unclassified | place... | reverse complement strand
GGCTGTCAGATTTTGTAGATGTAATTTCTTTGATGGGCTCATTTGAAATTTCTGGTTGCAGCAATGGTGGAGCCATTCTAATAGGAAGATTGATACTTTGGCCCGTGATTCTCTCTATGTAAGAAACCATTTGAGCCTCTCTACTTGAAGTTGAAGCCCGTTCATGTGCTCTAGAAATGGCTTCTCTGTTGTGCTTTTCAGCTTCTTGGTGTCTCCAGGTTTCTTCTCTATCTGTTCTCTCTCTATCCATTCTTTCAATCACTTCCAAGAACTTCCTATGCAACATTTCTTGGTGATCCATCACTTTCTTCACCGCGTTCTCAAAGAACCCAGCCATATAACTTAATTTCTCCTTCAATTTCCTCTTTCTCTTCCTCTTCTGGCTCTTTCTTAATGAAGCTTCCTCTCCAATTGAATTCTCTGACCCGTGATCAACCCAAGTTACATTATTGGCAGCACCGTTGGCACCAACATTTTGCCGATTTGTAGCACTGGATGGCACTGAAAGACCCGCATTCGTTGGTGAATGGTCGCCTGTGAGAACAGAGCCAGAGCCTGTTTGATTAGCCTCAGCAATCTTTGCAAGACTATATATAGCTTCAAGCTCATTAAAGATGGGAAACTTGATGTCCAAATTCCTGCATCTCTCCCTACTTTCATCAACTACGTGTTCTATCTCTAAAGGCCTAAAATACCTAGTTCTGTTTCCACTAATTTCTTCCTCCTCACTTCCCCACCGCTTCTTCTCGAGTTGTTTCCTGTAACATTTACACAAACACATAGATGACATGGTACCCAGTTTAAAAAATAGAAAAATAAACAAAAGTCATGAGATTATTAAATGTTTAGCAATAAACAATACTAATATTGATTCATCTAAGAGAGTAGAGACTAAAATAGGGGATCCTGATAGAGTTGGTTGCCTATCTAACCTCATAAAAAAATATAGGGATACAAACGAATGAGTTGAGCTCGTATCAAATAAAACTTTTGCTTTAAAAGAGTAAAAATGAAGAATACCTGAAACAACTGTGTTTAGTGCTTAAGCATCCTATTGAGTCAAGGCAAAGACTTTGGCATGCCCCGGGCTCTACTATATTTGGCCTCTATTACCTGCACCCCAACCTATTTGATCACGACCACCAAAACCTCTACCACCATAAGCAACAGACTGGCTCATCGATGGTGCCTGGATAAGAGGCTGAACTGAAGTAGTTGCCCCTGAAGCTGATAGTTTTCTCCTAGGGCACTCTTTGATCTAATGACCTATATGGCCACAACCGAAATAAACCTCAGTCCTCCTATAACATAAATAACTATCTTCATATGGAACAAACGAGCTACGAGGTGCATTCTGAACTGAATCCTGACTATAGCTCTAAGCACCACTACTTTCATTTTGACTACTTGAGCCACTAGCTGAAGATCTATGTTTAAACCTCCTTGAAACCTATTAGCCCTGACGACCATTTCATCCCCTATACGAACTTGTACTCGATCATTGCTATCTAAAGACTGACCCTCTTCTCTAGGCCTTTTAAACTAGCTTGCAACCATGTCCTCTAATTCTTATGCCTCATTTAACCTGGTGTTGTCAACAACTAAGGAGTAGAAAACACCTAAGATACCATCACCATATACATCGAGGATTTGATTCCTCGAATGAACCTCTTCACTCTCCACTTCTTAAATGCTAGAAGATGTTCTACATACCTGGATAATTGAGTGACATTCAGATCATACTCATACATTGTTATGCTCCATTGAGATAGCCTCTCAAACTCATAAATTCAAGCATCCCTAACACTTTAAGGGAGAAACTTGTCTAAGAACATGATGCTAAACTCCTTACATATCCATTAAGCCTTTACCGGCCTTGCTCTCTTCCTAGACTCAAACAAAGAGATTGCCACATCTCCCTTTAACCTGAATAAAGCTAAACTCATAGCCTAGTGGTCTGTATATCCCAAAGCTTCACACAACCTCTAAATATCATCAAGGAACTTTTAAGGATCCTTTGAGTTGTCCATCCCAGTGAAGGTAAGAGGTGCCAACTTCATGAAGTCATTCAACGACACATTGACTCTCTGAACAGTGTGGGATGACAATTGTACATCTCTATCCCTTCTCCTATCTCTCTCCATAGTAAACTTTATTTAGGTTCACATAACCTGACTAAGCTACTGAAACTCTATAACAGGCTCAGGGTCAGCTACCCCTACATATGTTTCACCAACCACATTTTCCTCTTCTAACTCCTGAGGCTTCTCCTCCACTGGTAGAGGTACCTCTTCAACACATCAAGGTACGGGTGCACCACCCCTACTCCCCTACCTTGCAGTCCTCAAATGCATAATAGGTACATCATCATTATCGTCACATACTCTACTAGTACTAACTATTTGTCTATTCCTCGATATTTCCTATAAAAAGTGAGAACATTTAAGTCATGCTAGAATAATAGCATGATAATTGTCGCACCCTCGCGGCGGAGCGTGGCGACCCTCCCCGGGAGCGGGGAATGATTTCGGGGTTTTTGTTTTGTGAATAAGGAAGTCGCCACCTAGTATTATGGTCACTAGGAACCCTAACTAGTCTTTCAGAGATTCTAAGGCAAGGGACTAGTTGCGTAAAGGGAAGGTATTAACACCCCTAGTACGCCATACCTAAGGTAAGCGACTTGGTGTTTGGTTTGCCTTATAATTGCTATGGTGTTGGTGTTCTCTTAATTAGTTTTCCAAGGATATGTTTGCTATGATGAATGGATTTGGGTTCAAAGTCTAAAAGCAAGAACTCTTGGCCAATATGGATCATACCTTTAAATATATCTACAAAGTGCCAAGGAGAACCAATGCAAATCTTTTGAAATATGTGTTTGATCAAACTAAATTTATTAAGATAGAAATCCAAGGAGATTCCATTGTAAAATCCAAAATGCAAGAAAATAATTTTTGTTTTGTGTTTAAGAAATCCATGCGAAAACACATTTTCAAAACTTCAAATATTTTTTTTTTATAGAAACGTTCAAGACATGTTAGGGTATTGGCCGTATACAACACACAAGAAAAAAAAATTTGTTTTTTTTCAAACATATATATATATATCCACAAAATAAATACACGAAAAAAAAAACGATATTACTCGTTTTTTTTCAGGGGCTGGGCCCAAACCAGTGACCCGGTTGGGCACAAAGGCATGCGTGAGTTTCCTCACGCATGCCTGGGCTGGTCATTGTTCAAGTGAATTAAATTTCACTTGAACAATAACACATGCAACTAAGAAATGCATGCAGAAACTGAATAACAGACCTGGAGAAAGATGAAGGAGCTGCAGTGATGTTGAAGGCGTGTTGTTTGGTCTATCCGTGTTTGTCTGTTCCAGCCCTTTCCCTTTGTTCTCTGTTTTTGTCTGTCTCCTACGTTTAGCTCTGTGTCTTCGTCCCTTTTTCTCTAGTGGTTTTAGCTTCGATTTTCTCTTCTTTCCCTCTCCTCTATTCTGTAGATCTGTTGCAGGGAATGGAGCAGAGACTGAAAGGCAGTCCCTGCTGGTTTTGGCTTTTGATAATCTTAAGAAAACTTAATATTTTCCATTTGTTTTCTCTGCTTTCTACTCTCCGCCTCCTTCCTTTTTGTTTTCCTTTTCCTTTCTTTCGCAGTGACAAAAGGATCAAAGAAAGAAACCCTATGTTTCCCTCTTATTTGCGTTATTCTCTCCTTTTACTGTCTCTTTTTTTTTCTTGTTTTTTTTTCTGTTTTTTCTCCCCTTTTGGTCTCCCAGCAGAAGAGGTTTATATAGCCTAATCACTGCTCTTATTAGGAAAGATTCAATACACTAATTCTAGGATGCAAAGCCCTGCTGATTTGCAGTAAAAAAACACAAAAAGGAAACTGAAATATTTTGATTCCTATATGATTTCAGCAATTAGTTTCCAGTGATCAAAGGGTGGTACAACTCCTTTCTTTCCTTGCTTAGCTGGCATCGTGAGGCACCAACTGTTTCTTTTGGACTGAGGTAGAAAAAAAACATGGTCTGCAGCTCTCCAATCAAGCGAGAGAAACATGGAAACCAGCAGGAAATTGCAGAGAAAATGAAAGAAATCAGATGGGTAGCGGTGCATGCTGCAAATTCTTATTTTTCTTATTCGGTGTGGTAGAATTCTCATCCTTTTACGATGATTCAGTCCCCTCTCTAGCTTCTTTAAACCCAACCAATATCCTTGTAATTTCACCTTCAATTAAATCCCTCATTTTAGCACTTTTCAATTCAGTCCTTGGTCTAAAAAAAATCCTTCAAATTGGCCCGTAATCCCTTGAATCAGACCTATGAACTTGGGCTAAACCCTTCTCGTGGCAGGATTCCCTACTTTCATATTAGATATTCAAATGGGAATATCTTGAGCTTCTGATATCGAAATCAGGAGATTCAAAAACCAAAATTCATCTACACGTACAGGACTATAACTTTCATGAAGGATCCAAAGTTAGATAAAATCGTTTTGAAGAACAGAATTGCAGCCAAACTTGGCTGGAAACCTTCTCGCGACAGGAGTCTATGCTTTCACGCTAGATTTCAAACGAGAATATCTTGAGCTTCTGATATCGAAATCAAGCGATTCAAAAGCCCAAATTCATCTACACGTCCAAGACTAAAACTTTTAGGAAGGATTTGAAGTGAGAAAAAATCGTTTTAGAGAACAGAATCTAGCAGCAATATGCTTGGTCAAAAAGGGTTTCCTGATCTGATAATGCCAAACATCCAAATCTAACTGAGAGTCTGCCATAAGAACAGTGATCCCTAGGACCCAATAAAGGTGTAGGTCAATTCTTCAACATGTCATGAGTGACAGAATATAGCTAGGATAGTCAGATATTGTACGAAACCAAGTCAGAATCAGAGCCTAAGTTGGAACAAAAAATTTACGACAGAAACAAAATCAGTTTTTTTAGTGCAAATTCTGAGAGATTTATCCAACCTTAAAAACAAGATAAAGAAAGAACGAATTTAGCATTATGAAGACTCCTAGTCAGTCTAAGAAACCTGACGATTTTGGTAGCAAAGGGGAAGGATAAAGAGGGCAGAAAACAGCTCAAACAGGGTTCGGCAAACATTTCTTCCTTCTCTGCTTTTGTCAATCTTGCAGCAAACATGAGCTAAACTCCTGCACTCGATTCAAAAGGGGTACACACCATCTTCAGCACATGGGGTCCAAAATGAGTAACAACAATAATTATGACATAATTAAAGGAAAACATATCTATCACAAAGGAAGAAGACATGTTTGATGAGAATTCAGAATTTAAAGACAATAGACAAGATGCTACAAATCTTAATGCTCCACATATTACAAAATTAATTATATTACTATTTCTTTAACCTAAAGCTCTGATACCAAGTTTGTCATGACCCGATTTTCGGATCCATGACCGGCGTATATGCAAGGTCCCCATCCAGGTTTCCATACCTATATGAACCCAAACTTACATACAAAATAGATTTCTCTACAACATGCTAACATAACTAACTCCATAGTATAAATTGATTAACTTAATACAAGAGTTAATACAAATATCGTAATTGTGGAACATTCACTAGACAAAAAGGAAAAGTAGTAATTATAACCAAAAGAGCAGGTTTTAAAGGTCCAACAAAAATGACATGGTAACAAGCTATAAGTCTGAAAATGATAAATAACAAGAGGGTAAGTTCAATAACTTAGTGAGTAGATAACATTCAATATACGTTCATGAGGTAATACAATAATGAGGAATATATATAAAAATATGACTTTAAGTTCTTACAAGAAAGTTTCTCAAATAGACCATAACAACAATATCATAATGTAAGGCTTGTCAGAAAATCAAAATATAATGAGCACGATACTCTGTAATGTGGGATGATCAGTTGCCATAAGTTGATAACTCTCTCGACCAACTAGGGTTTACATAAGATATGCAAAAAGACAAACACTACCATATTAGCATGGGTATTATGACTGGTATACCATAAATTCATACATTATCAACACAAACATATTCATATCTCAAGGCTCAACTCATGGCATCAATCAAACGAGGAGCTATCAATTCAAAAGTACATAATGGCTCACATTAAAGATTCAGTTTCAATAAGTGATCATGCTTAATCATAAACAAGAGGTAGATAACAAGATAAGAATTACCAAGAAGCATGATCAATTATCATATTAACAATTTAAGTATTTATACTATTCCTCTAGCATATAGAAAATTATCCACTCAATTGACTCAAAAGTAGAACTAACACGGAAGTAGATACCGAAGGCAATTCTAGGGATGTCCTGCAAGTAGAATATCATAATTATCTAAATACAAAATGAGACAAAAAAAATTCAAAAGAACATATAGTCTATTTAATACACTTAACTTAGGGTCTAATCCATAACCTTATATGTTTATGAACTAAACTGGTCATTTTTCTCAAAAACCCAAAAACCAAATTGTTTCTCGAAATCTAATTCAAAAGAAAAAAAACAATATAAAACTTGACAATAATTCACCAGATAAACCTCAATTATTCATCAAACCAATTTGAAAAACTAAAATCTCAGCTAGGGACCAATGTGGATTTTTCTCAGATTTTTAGGGGTTAAATTGTAATTTTTCCAAATTAGAGGAACAAGCTGAAAATGTCATAAATTCATAACTATACTGCAATTTTACCCATAATTCATCCTTAATTTTATCCAAAATCTTGAATTATGCTCCACGGACCAAATCATAATTTTTCCAAAGTTCAAGGCTGAATTGTAATTTCTAAAATTAAGGGACCAAACTAAAGATTTCATCATCTTTGAACTCAAGACCGTACTATCCAGATTTCTAGCAAGTCTTTTTCACATTTTCTCAATATTCTTACACCCAACACATGAATTAAACCAATTAATCTTAAAATCATTATTACTGACAAACTCATGTAAAATACAATCAATTAAACCATTACTCATAACAATTATTCCATAACATTTCAATTAACTCATCAATTAAACTCATAACATATTCTTCAAAACCCTAATCTTCAACAAATTCAAAATCTTAACTAATAACAACCTTTATACATAATAAATCATAAACCATACCTTAACAACTTATTTCTTCTAATTCTCTTCCCTTTTCTTTTCCTTTCTCTTCCTTATTCTCCTCTCTCTCTCTCTCTCTCTCTCTCTCTCTCTCTCTCTAATTCTATCTATATTTACCAAATCTTTGTTCATTAAAATATCCTTCATCTATTTATAAAACTTACTATTTCAATGTTGAAGAATGATATAAAAACAGTATATAATTAAAACATTTGTCAAAGTAAATTCAACAAAAAACAACAAATAAAAAGAAAAAAGATAACTTAGGTTATTTTCAAATTTAATGAAAAATTCTATTGAAAGAAATTAAATAAAAATAACAAAGCCCATTCTCCAATTGAATAAATACAAAAGGATGAAACTGAAAAAACATGAGTTTAAAAAAAGAAAAAAAACAAAAAGCAAACATTGGCGAACCTCCTAAACCTCAGTTAATCTCTAAAACTCGCAACCCATGAAATCCTAGACTTGGGCTCAATCAAGAGACTCAATTGCTAACCAATTTAATGTTGAATGATGAAAAAAATCAATTTAAAAAATTTATCAAACTAAAAAAAAAATCAAAAGAATAAGGGTTAAATTTGATAGGAAAAAAAATCTAAAGGGGATGAAATTATAACTAAAAGAATAAAACAAATAGTAACTAAAAGAATATGGACCAAATCTAAAGGAATAATAAATTAAAGGGTTGGGTTGAAATTTTGAAAGGACGAGTGTGAAAATCAAGGAGGAGAGAAAAAAGAAGGTAAAAAGGTCTAGTGCACCAAATCGGAGGTTCGTTTGGTCACTAGTTGGCCTCGCATACGCCTTCCATATGGCATGGGGCCTTCCCACTTGTTGATGTATGCGTTGCAAGCACTAGCATGTTTTTTTAATAATATTCAATACTTATTTAAATACAAAAATGCCCCTAAGTCAACTTCATATTAACCAAAAAACCGGAACAAAACAATAAAAAGCACCTAGAAGATAGTTTTATAGATTTTTCCTTTAAGGTAATTTTAGTACAGGTACCCAATTGATTTTAATGAGGCCAAACCCAAGAAACTTGAATTTACCTTGTTCCTAAATGAATTAGCCTTTATAAACTCAAATTGTGATATGACTGTTCTTTTGTTTTTTATTTTTTACTTTAAGAAGATAAATTGGATGAAAATAAATGACTTAGCTTTTTATTATTATTATAAAAAGACCCAATAACACAAATTAGACAATAGGAAAAAAACCCAAACTAGTGTGAAACAAGATACAAAGAAAAATAAGAACAAGATATATGCAAAAAAAAATTTAAACAATGAAAACAAAGAGAATATAATCTGATTTTTGGAGCCTAACTCAAATACCAACTTATGCAAACCCTGTGAATATAAAGATTTAGAAACCCACAACAAAGTAATGACAAACCCAGAAAGCAAAAAATCAAGTTTGGGATAAATAAACCATAACTCAAAGATAACCATGTACTTAAGAACCAATGGTATTGAAAATTGAACTTGGACCAATGGATTATAGAGAATCAGATAACCCTGTACTTAAGAACCAATGGTATTGAAAATTGAACTTGGACCCATGGATTATAGAGAATCAGATAACCCTATACATACGAGATAAGTCTTTGCATTCTTGAGCAAGATTCTTTCTTCGTTCCCTCTTCTTTGGTGAAAACATGACATAAGTAGGAAAATGAGACAAAAGACAAGTAAGATATGATATAAAAACTAATGTGGACACCTCTCAAGATATGCTAAAATCATACTTGAATAGTTTGCAACTTGACCCAAGAAGAACCTACCTCGAAGAACCAAAGTTATACGCAATAATCACTCTCACCCCACGCCTATAAAGAAACACAAACAAGTAGTATAAAATCACAACAAAGTTGATAAATCTTTCGAAGAGTTTGCAAGTTCAATCAAGAACTTAGTAAGGAAACCACTCAATTACACAAAAGATAACAACACCAATTTCTTTTAATTAAAAATAGTCTTTTTTATATATATAAAAAGTCTTTACAAAAGAGTATTTATACTAGAAAGAAACCTAAGTGTAGTAGAATATCCCTAATGAATATGGATAAACCTAATAAATAATAATAATCTAATGAATCCAAATTTAAATAAAGGCCTAGTAAAATGATATAAGGGGTTGTTTTTGTAAATAAAATGATAGCCCAACTAATTTAAATAAGACTAAAGTTGTTTTTATAATTTATCAGAAGAATTAAAGTCCAACTTCAAGCACATGGTTCTCTCTCTTCTTAATAAAATAGAAGGGGTTCCATATATTATTGAAAAGCTATAGATGTATACTTTCCAATGTAACTAGAATCACATTAAAATCCCTTTTGTAGCTACAGTTATGACCAAACAGTAGTGAAAGGTCAAAATTGGTAAAATTGAATCTTTTTATTCCAATCTTTTTATAATATCTGAATACCCAACTACAAGCCCTTATTGAAAATGAATTTAATTAATCAAGGTTTGTACTTTATTATTTAATATTTTTTTGAAGTACACTTTAGCTCATTTATCTTGGAAAAGTCCATTGAAAGCCTCTTTGAATCTCTTAGCCTTAAGTCTTGTCACAAGACCAACTTGAATCACTAACGGATCTCTTGGTGTTTCTTGAATCACATCATTGCCTCTCTCCTCTCCTTGAAAGGATTCGTGCTCAAATCATCACTTAAATCAAATAAAAAGAGATAAGAAATATGAAATGTTGCACTAACACTATACTCACCTGATAGATCTATTTTATAGGCATTGTCATTAATCCTTTTTATAATCTGAAAAGGACCATCTCCTCGAGGCATTAATCTTGATCTCCTTTGTTCAAGAAACCTTTTTTTTCCTCATCTGCACCAAAACTCAATCTCTTAGTTCAAACCTTACTAATTTGCATCTTCTATTAGCCTTAAATGTATGTTACTCATTCTTTTTTCTCTATTTGTTGTCCTGTCTTTGCATGTAAGTCTTTCACCACCTGTGCTTTTGTTTTTATTACCATCAAGAATAATATTTTCATCAACATGTAAAGAAATGAAATCTAAAAGTCCTATTTTTGTTCACTATATGTTAAGAAGCAATCTACTAACACCTTACACACACTGATCAGTAATCAAATAAATATAAGTATGAAAAACTTAAATGAATAAGTTATTTGGTTACGAAGGGAAAACCTTTTGATGAACTCTTCAAAATATAAAAGAAAAAACTCTTTGGGGTAGCCAAACCTAGTATAGACAATGACACGACCAAAAGATTGATGTCTTCTCTCAAGTGCAGGAGTGTCGAAGTAATAAATAGCCCGGCTAGATCGGGGTCGAACCACAGGGAGGTTAACTATAATAATAATAATAATAATAATAATAATAATAATTTAAAGAGAATTTTGTGATGTGAGATTAATGTGAGGATTAAACAATGATAAAAACAAATGTCAAGGTTAAAGGATCACTAATGGTATTTCAAATAAGTATAATATAAACTCCTTTTATTACTCAACTGGAAACCACACACAAAGAGGTTCCAATTGGATTATAAATTATTAACATGATTATATTAATTATCTTATTTGAGTAATGTCAATACTTGTAAATGTGATTAGGTATTCATGGTGATAACTTATGTTAACAACTAATCAAGTTCCTTTCATAGCACAAGTGTCGGTTATACCATACAGTTGGGCTATGAAAGTGCTAAGTATTTGTTATACCAAGGGTTGTCCAACACAAATCTAGATTAACCATTTAACAAGCAAGGTATTAAGAGTGAGTAAGATAATAAATACAAAACATGTTAGTATCAAACATTAAAGTCCATGTTGAGTTTATACTATACTTATTATTATACCATTAGTGTAACCTTTTCACATTGACATAATAAACTAAGCTGAACATTATGAATAAGAGAAACATAGATAAACAAGATAAAAACATAAGTATATAAGTATAGTAAAGGAAATGAAAAGCATAAACAAGAGATTAAGGAAAATATAACATGGAATAAAACTTGAACATTACAAAATACCAAGAAAAAGAGCAAGAGCAAGATCTTGGTATGAAAACAAAGATGCCTAAATGCATGGCAAATGTCTCCTTTTATAGGCCAAAATTCAGAACTATTGATTTGATAACTAATTGTTGAGTGGGAGGCCACATCTTGACTTGGTGACAATCTTTATCTTCTTGTCTGAACAAAACGTCATTGCTAACATCAGAATTTGAACATTTAGTCTCATGAAAGTTCTAGAAAATTGTCTCAGCTTTCTAACAAAATAAGAATCGGCGCATTTGGATTTCTAGAACTCAAGATATGCGTTGAACACTGAACAGTGTTTGGAATGCAGGACATATTCGACTTCTCTGTTGTTGCTACCATTTGAACTCGAAATTGGCACTTTTAAATCTTGGACTCCATGAAAGTTTTAGGCCTATGTCTTAGCTTTCCATACATATAAACCAGACCTAAATCTAAGTTCTACAGCTCCAGTTATGATCCAATAACTGAATGGTGTTCCAGTTTGGATTGAACCAGCATCTCTTTTCTAAGCTTAGCCCTCTCTTTGTCTTTTCACTTTCAATAATTAAACAAATCAATCAATCCTTTGAATTGTGAAACATGCCTGCATTTGAAATGGGCATTTACCATAAATTAAAGATATCTTATATTATCAGACTTATTATTATAAAACATGCTTAAGTTAGGAATTTAATGATACTTTAAGTGCAATATGATGATATAAAACTTTGATAAAAATGCACTTTTAAGTACTAATCAGACAACTTTCACTAGTTTAGAATATTACAAGCGGAGTATTTTGTAATCCAAAATCTTTATAACTATAATACCTTACTTGTAAAAGAAAACACTTCATTTTTGTCTTTACTGCAATAGCTTGCCAAAACAGGTGACAATCTTCAAACTGTTGTCATCCTAACTAGAACATGGAATTGCTAATAGTTAACACATGAACTCCCTTTAGGAGTTTGTAGGCTCTCCAACTCTTCAATGAAACACTGTATAACTCCTCAGCTGATTGGGCACTCTTGCTTTGCTGCAAGTGTTAGTCTTGCCTTATAATGCTTTAGATTATCCTTCCTCATATTCACATCTATGTGATAAGAGCAAGAACATTATCTTCAAGTTTTCTAGTCTATTACGTTCTTAACAGACTACTATTTATGTTTTACAAAAACACTTCTCTAATAGATATCTTCAAATAACTTGTATTTATCTTCTATCTAAACATCCTATATAATTTATCCAAAAAAATTAGATAATTATAGAAATAATCATGCCATATCTTAAAAGATAAACATGACTATTTCTTTATCTAATTTTAGATAAACTAACAATCAAAACAAATTCATCTTTAACAACGCAAATAATCCTTCACAAATTAAAGCTAGCCATTTTGACATTTACAATCTCCCCTTTTGGCTTATTTGTGACAAAAAATAAAAAAGAGGAATTATTATGCAAATAGTTCAAATAGTTTGATCATAAACATATACTTCATTAAAGTATATAATTATGCAATCAAAACATCGTAATAGTTCTTAACATATTTCATGCAATCAATTCATAATATATTCAAAGAATACTTCATGCAACATGTTGTATTCTAACAATTCATAATGTGTTCAAAATACATTAGTCATTTTCAGAAGCAATAAACCAAAAGAAATGTGTGCTATAAATGTTGTTCACAAATGATTGTAAACACATATTTTTTTTAATAATCTTCTCAAGAAATTTCATACCAAGATAAAATATCCTTATCATTTTTGCAAAAAGGCTAAATGCAAGATAGAAAGGATTAGCAATGTTTTTGTCTTAGAAATTTCTTTTATATTTAGCAGAGGATGTCAAGTAAAGATGAAGAGATTTATTTGGAAAGTTGTGAGATGAGTGCCTTTAAACAAGAAACAAAAAGAGAGAGGGGGGGAGAGATAGATGATTACGTGTTTTGATGAACAATACCATTAAATCAGCTTCCAAAAAAAGTTGTTTTTCTCTTATTCCTGCTCATATCAAGCATCGTGATATGTTCCTATAGTCTCTCTTAAGATGACACATCAGCGCTATGAAAAGGGTAGACTCCATAGCCATTTACGATGTGGGGAATTGATGTTATCAGGCTTGTTAACCCAAAAGCAAGAAATGGGCATAGGTTCATCCTCGTGGCTATCGATTACTTCATAAAATGGGTAGAAGGCAATTCATATGCTCATGTCACACAAAATGTGGTGAAAAGGTTTATAGAAAAAGACTTGATCTGCTAATATAGTCCACCAAAAAACATAATGATCGATAATACATGGAACTTCAACGACAAGATGATAGTGGAGCTCTGTACCAAATAGAAAATCAAGCATTCCAATTCCTCATCGTATAGGCCAAAGATGAACAGCGCTGTAATAGTTGTCGACATGAATGTCAAAAAGATTATTCAGAAAATGGTAATCACTTACAAAGATTGGCATGAGATGTTGCTATTTGCCCATTATGCTACTGATTATGAACAACTTAGTGATGAGACGACCAAACTTCACTGATTGGTATTGGAGATGAGATCACAAATGGGTGGTATATTGCTCCCTCTTATTCACCCCACGGTCCAGATGAAGACCCGCCTCCTCCTTCTCCTCTAATCCCTCTATTTTAGATTAATTGTATTTGAACTTATAAATGCTTAAACTTGTAATAAATATTTGAATTTTATATTAATTTATTTTTAAAAAAAATACGTTTTTTAATTATTATTGATGGGGTTTCATCAGTATATTCGAGAGAGTTAGAAAAGAATTACTGTAAATATCACTGCCACAGTGTACTCACCTACAGAATAACAGACGGTCTGTTTGACGGTTACATGTCAAATTCACTGACAAACATATCTATTGATGAAAAAAATCACTGATGGCATGACATACGGTTTTTCTATTAATGATATGTTATATTCAGCTATGGAAGTACCGACAAAATGAAGCGGGTAAAGTTTTTTTGGCGTGCTTTGTTCGTCAGGTAATTTATCTGTAAAATTATTATCGACAGACCACAAATCACCGACAAGAGTTTTTTCAACGGATTATTTCAATATGAGATCATGTCGGCAAGTTTCTTGCCACAGGTGCCGATATATCTTCTAGGGTGGAGATTTTGCTGTAGTTTCTCGTCAGTGTCTAATCTCAAGGCCACTCTTCAGAATCAAGCAAATGTGCGAGAGACTCTAGGTCCAAAGTTGCATTGTCTTCAGGACAATGATTCAGTGCCCAGTCCTTGAACATGAGGTCATCAAATAAGCCCAAGGAATATTCAGAACCCCTGGACAAATTCCGGTTACAACCACTCTTCATTAGTGTGTCTCCGTCTATATCATTTGGTTGAATTTCATTCCACTTCCCGAAATTGAAGAAATCTGAGCCATCATGACATGCATGAACCTCTTCAGTTCCGCAATGAAAATTTGGACCATCTTGTTGATGATTTA
>Ga0307515_10014489_pt1 | contig 14609 bp, 8 predicted proteins | sample 17_EM_MG_FD_194513 | JGI IMG/M metagenome (GOLD analysis project Ga0307515, IMG submission 194513) | Populus trichocarpa ectomycorrhiza microbial communities from riparian zone in the Pacific Northwest, United States - 17_EM | ecosystem: Host-associated > Plants > Roots > Unclassified | place... | reverse complement strand
TCTTTGCATGTCCATTGCTTTCTAGCTGTTGTGAGCCATTTTGTAATCATGGGCTCTGGCTAACTTACAAATGTATCCATCACTTGTCTTCAAACAGATTCAAGGACAAAGTTTTTTTTGTTTTTTTGAAGAAAAGATTCGAGGCTAAATTTGAGAGAGCAAGAGTGCCTAGATTCAAATATCATAGTAAACTGGAATAAGGTCCATCCAAAGTGAAGATCAGTTTCATAAATGATTAAACCTTTTTTCTTGTAAATGATTATTACAACCTACTCATTCGTTTGATGACTAAATGATAGCTTTTCCTAAAAAAAAAGAAAAAGAAAAATAACCACTTGAAAAAATATTACAGAACAACAAAAATTTGTCCATCTAGCTCGATCCAATATAATTATTATTGACGAACAACCTTTTTTCTGCATATGCTTTTTGCTCACTCAGGTTAGCAAAAGAAAATTTTCTTTTCCTAAAAATTGGTAGCAAGAAATTTTGAGGGAACGAGAATGCTTACTGCATACCATTTTATTAAGAAAAATTTAACTTCTGTTACACTTATGAAAGTCCTCTGGGACTAGTTTTCTACTTCCGCAAGGATTGATATAAACATCTTCACGCCCTCTTGGACTGATTTTCATTTCCATTTTGATCACCACAGGCACCTGCAGCACACAAGAGATGATTAGTTCGCATGGAATACAATTAATTGATCGATCTTTATTGCCATGTATAATCCTGGCCTGAGTATTAATATAATGGCTGAGCGATCTCTACCTCCTGTTAAGAAAATGATTTCATGTTGTCTATGCGCGCATCCTAGTTCCAAGAAGAGTGTCTTTGATTCGATTCAGTTCAGTCACAACATCGCCAATGTCCATCCTCTCTCTTGGAAGTTCTACTGAACAAGCAACTCCCATCTTGATAATTGTCATCAAACATGCAAATATTTCGTGAGATCCAACATGGTACAGGTCCATTTCATCAGAGGAATCGACGCTTCTGATTTCTCTCACAAGTAACGGATCCACGACTTCGACAATGCGGTCTGGCAGTGCCATTTTAGCATAGCTGTGAAGGTTCAGCCCATCTTTGAACAAGCCATCTACAGGCCTCTTTCCTGTAAACATCTCCAACAATAGGATGCCATAGCTGTACACATCACCGTAAGTGGACACCTTGCCTCCCATACCATATTCTGCGATTTATATACATGGTTGTGTACAAAGTTATTTATGACCTTGAAGACTAGTACTAAGATTCAAAACATGGGGCATTTCTTAACTTCCTAAATCCATCACGACGGAAAGAAATTTCACAACCAGTAAATAATGAAAAACTATGAATGTTACCTGGGGCTGCGTAGCCGATGGTGCCTTTCAAACCAACAGAGTTAGTTTGATTTGAAGCTTCTGAATGGAACCTCGCTAATCCAAAGTCTCCAACATGAGCAGTCATGTTAGTGTCTAGAAGAATATTGCTCGGCTTCAAATCGCAATGAATGATAGGCATTTGACAATCGTGATGCAAATAGTTCAGTGCGCTAGCCATATGAATTGCAATGTTCAACCTATGCATGAGATCCAAAGCTTTTGGCCCGTTTGCCTCGTCTGATGTTTGAACTGGATGCAGCCACTCTTCTAGATTTCCATTGACCATGAACTCGTAAACTAGAGCTTTAAAATCATTACCTTGGAAATCAATGCTAGAACATGTAGTCAATAACTTGACAAGATTCCGATGCCTGATGCTCTTCAAAGCTTCACATTCTGCCATAAAACTTTTGGAGGCTCCTTTACGTAGAAGGTTGAGAACTTTCACTGCAACGACTATTTTATCTGGTCCGAGAATTCCTTTGAAGACAGACCCAAAACTACCTTCACCAATTAAATTTGCTGAAGAGAACCCATCAGTTGCCCCGAGGAGATCTTCATAGGCTACTCTAGGAAATGAGGTCTCCAATGAAGGTTGAGAAGCAGCAGGCTTATCTTTCTTCTTTCTGAAGCAATAGAAAAGCAAGAAAGAGATGATCAAGATTACTCCCAGAAAGCCACAAACACTTCCGATTATCCATATCAGCTTGGTGGGAGATTTCGAATTCGTTGGCTCACTGGATGGGCATCTGGTCAGATTTAACTGGGGTATTCCTCCACAAAGCTTCTTGTTTCCGAAAATAGAAATTGCACTTGTATTCTGAAAGGCTCCTTGGACTGGCACCTCACCTTCAAAGTCATTAAAAGACAGATTCAGACTCTCCAATAACTTAAAGTCCTCCAAGAACTCAGGAATTTGGCCTGTCAGGTTGTTGGAGGAGAGATTAAGTTCTTGAATTGCTCTCAAAGAACTCAAAGTGTTAGGGATTGGCCCTTGCAAAAAGTTTTCCTCCAAATGCAAACTTTCCAAACTCACACAACTACCAAGACTTTTAGGAATTTCTCCAGAAAACCTGTTTTTAGAAACGTCCAGATATCCAAGATTCACCAACTTCTCCATTTCTATCGGAAGAGATCCAGTCAGCTCATTCTCCGATAGTACTAAGTACATTGATAAGGATGGAATACTAACTAGTTCTTTTGGAATGGGACCACTCAAATTATTTTGCGAGAGAGCCAAGGACAATAACTTCTGCCAATTTCCCAGACTTGGTGGAATGCTTCCCTCTAAATTATTGAGTCTCATGTTAACTCTCCCTAAAGAAGTCATGTTCCCCATTGAAGATGGGATCATCCCAGAGATTTTGTTTCCATTAAGAAATAGATCACTCAGCTTCTGTAGTTTCCCCATAGAACTTGGTATCATGCCAGTCAATTGATTTGTTTCCAACCCTAGAGCCTCCAAGTTGATGAGGTTTCCAATTTGGGTTGGAATGCTCCCACGGATTTGATTCCTCGCAAATGTCATCTTCATTAGCTTTGTGGAGAAGTTGCTTACTATTTCAGGAAGCACCCCTCCAAAATTGTTATCACTTGTATCCAAAGCCTCCAAACTAGTCATGTTATTTGCTAAAGGATAGACAAAATTCAAGTCATTATTTTCACCTTTTCCCAGATTATTATCACCAACACCCAAAACTTGCAAATCATGTGAGCTTGACAGTGGTGGAACTTTTCCATTGAAGTTGTTACTTCCAATTTGAAAAGAAAGGAGATTTGAGGCATTAGAGAAAGTTGCCGGAATTAGCCCACCGAATTGGTTAGTGTGGATATTAAACACTTGAAGGTTTGGAAGAGTTAGGCCTAAGGTATGAGGAAGACTCCCATAAAGCTGGTTAACTGGGAAAGATAGTAGAGTAAGAGAAGAGAGATTGAATATAGAAGGAGGAATCATGCCAGACAGATTATTTGCACCAAGCGAGAGTATTTTTAATCGTTTCAATTGTCCAAAAACATTCGGAATACTTCCTTCCAAATTATTTATGGATCCATAAATTGCATTGATAGCTGACAGATTTCCAAAAGAATATGGTATCTCGCCAACAAAATTATTGAGTTCAATAGTCAGTACCTGCAACTTTGATAATAACCCAAGTTCGGCAGGAAGTTTGCCTGTCAAATTGCCTCTACTGAAATCAAGGATTCGGAGGTTTGCACAACGCGAGATGTTGGCAGGGATTCCACCATCGAACGTGTTGTTCCTGAGGACCAACTCCTCCAGACGAAACAAACGACCTAACTCTTGAGGGATATAAAGGCTTAAGCTATTATTTGCCAAGTTTAATATCCTGAGGAAACTCAAGTTGCCTATGTGGGGAGATAGGCTGCCCACTAGCTGGTAAGAGTGTAGGTCAAGCTCCACAACCCTTTGATGGCGGCGTCCACAAGTAACACCTGACCACTGGCAGAATTGTGACGATTCATTCCACGAGCTTAGCTTACCAAGGGGGTCGCCTGTTATTTGAGCTTTAAAAGTTAGCAGGGAGAGTTTGTCGGTCTCATTTCCTCCATATATCGAGAAGGAAAAAGAAACGAGTAGATATATTTGCAAGAAGATTGGCCACAATATCCATGAACTCGTGCCAGGCAGCATCATTTTGACGCTAATCTCCAGAGCTTTACTAGCACTGATTATTGAAGGTATTGTAAACAATATTGTTATATGATGAACATGGAGGCTTGGAGCTGTAAATTGCTTACTTTTGACTACAGATGAATGGTCATGAGGAAACGGTAGTTAATGAAAAAGCTAGAGCCGACAAAGATTTTAAGAGTTCTATCGCGAGAGAATAATATACTTCATCATATCTTCGTATCTTTCATCTTAATAATTTAAAGAAATGATTCTTTAATATAATATTAAAATTTTAATCATTAAGTAGTTATAAATTTAAATTTTATTATTTTTATTTATTTGATAAAAATAAAATATAAAATAATATAATTTTTTGTAAATTTCAAGTTTAAAAAACTTTTATTTAAAAAATATTTAAAAAATATAAATTATATTATAATATCTTATCTACTAAGCTATTAAATCGAGATATTGTTTTACACGCATGCCCAGGTAGAATTTTGGGAAGTTTGATTTTGCGAGGAATTCCATGTTTACGGTAAACGGCTATTTATTTTTGTATTTTAAAAAAACTTAATTTTTTTATTTATTTTAAATTAATATATTTTTAGTATTTTTATATCATTTTAATATGTTAATATCAAAAATAATTTTTAAAAAATTAAAAAAAATTATTTTATATATTTTTTTAAATAAAAAACAATTTAAAAATTAACGGTAACCAGTCTCCTTAATCAATCATTGAATTCAATGCAGAAACAGGCTACTAGAGCAGAAGGTCTTGGCTTCCATTAAAAAAAATATATATATATATATATATATTTTTCAACCAAGGGTTTCATCACTGGGATCCACTGACATGGATAGGAGTAGGTGAGACGAGCTTGATTTTTGAAAATTGAGCAAATTTCTGGATCATATCATAATTAATTTCTTAATTCTTGAGAACAAAGTCCAAGTCAAACCATCCTTGCCCATTATCTTGTTGCATTAAAACAAAAACATTAATTTCTGTACATTTTTAGCACCAGCGATCGACCATAACTTGTTTTTTTTTTATATATATAAATTATGTAAACAAAGTTTTTTTTTTCCTTTGAACTGGAGCGTCTGAAAATAGAATTAAATTATTTATTGACACAAATAGCTCATAATTCAAGGTAAGGTTTTAAATAATTGTTAAGTGAAATATTGTAGAGAGAAAAATTAGAGTTTCTTAAGCTATAAAATTGCAATTAAATTATAATGTGAATAATAATAATCTTAAACCATGCAAAAAATAACATACTAATTGTTTTAAATAGAGCACTTAAACTAGAGAACTGATCAGTACAGCAAGTAAGATTTTGAAACCTAACTATGAAAAGAAAATAAAAATAACCATGAAACAATATTTTTTATATTTAATTTGGGTATGATTAGAGTCAGCTGATTCACTATAAAACAATATTTTTTTAGATTTAATTTGGGTATTGAAAAAAAAATGTGTAGTTTGTCTAGACTCAACCATTATATATCCACTCCAATCATTCTCCCCGGCATCTCTTTCCTGCAAAACAAGTTGGCGCGAATTTTAAGGCCCACAAGACATCCACTAATTAATTATTATTAAAATGTAGATAACCGGGACTCGACGCAAGCTCCCTGTGGGATGTTTCAAGAAATTCTACCCCCAGTATCTCCTTTTAATTATGGTGTTTTTGTCTTTAAAAGCTTTGGACTGTAACAAATTTTGTTATTCCTTGCTCTTATCTGTATCAGCTGGTAATAAAATTCAACGTTTCTTGATGGTTTTGTTTAGAGATGGTAAAAAAAATGTGTATAATAACTCAATGATTTATGATGGTTATTTGTTGTGTTTTGTTAAATAATCATGGTTAGAAATGATCGTAAAACTTAACCTGTTCAGGTCAAAGAAATAAGGTCGCTCATTGAAAAAAATACATCATGAAACTAATGTGTAGTTTTTATCTACTATGGTTGTTGTTATTGAAATTAATCTTGGTAGTGGGGTTCACGATTAGGCATCCCATATAAAAATATTGTGTTACGAATCTACGATGGAACAACTCATATAAAGATGTTGTGTTAGAAATCCACATTGAGATGATCCACACAAATATGTTGTGTTAAAAATCAATGATGAAGTGATTCTCGTAAAAATATTAAGGACCCATAATGAATTGAGTTAGGCAATAAAAAAATGTTCGTGGTGGAAAATATTTTTTTACTAAGGTCTGAACTTGAGAATAAGTTCCTTCAAATTTGAGGAGATTGATGTAAGAGATAGATATTCTCTATTTTGTATTATTATGTGTTTTTTTTTATTTGAATGAAATAATTTTTATAGTTTATATTTTTTATTTAGTATTAGTAGGTTTTCTAGTTTATATATATATATTTAAAGGGTTCTAATAGATTTTTGACAAGTGAGAACTTAAATGAATATAAATTAAGTATTTTCAGTATCTTTGTTTTTTATATTTAAATATTTTGATTTATAAGAAGAAAAAAATATAAACGTCAGAAAAAAATGATTTGTTCTTATTTCTGCAGCTGCTTTCTATCCAACATACATTTTTTAAGGATAAAAAGGCATAAAATGTCCATACGTATACGGCACTCTTTTTTGTTGGGACTGCATCACAATTTTTTTATTCAGGCTATATATTAATCATTATAGTTTGGATTTTTAGTAATAAAGTTGATGATTCGCTCTGTTTATTTTTGTGTTTTAAAAATATTTTTTTAAAAAATTGAATCTATTTTTTTTACTTCAAATTAATATTTTTATGGTGTTTTTAGATTATTTTGATGTGTTGATATCAAAAATAATTTTTTAAAAATAAAAAAAATATATTATTTTAATATATATCTGAATGAAAAACACTTTGAAAAGTAACCGCAACCACACTTCTAAACATGCTAACAAATTTGTTTTTGATACACGTAATAGATTGTACTTGAAGAATGTTTCTTGTGTTTATTCCATGAAAATGAATGTAAGAAATTAGATTATAATTCAAGATTTTAGATTCAAAATAATTTAATTATGAACTAGTTTAATTACTATGCTATATTACAAACATCTATTTCAGCCAATGAATAGTGTTATTCATTTTAAAACTTTGCATTAAAAATAAAAAATTTGGTATATGTGCATAAGCCAGTTTATTTAATTTATATAAAAAGCTCACAATCATACATGAAGGGAAAAAATATTTTTATAACAAAATAAAAAAAGTTTTTTCTTCTTCAAGAAACTATTAATAATAGTGTTGGGACAATTCCTTTTTTTTTTCCTCTGAAATCTTTCAAAAAGTTTCTCTAGCTAAAACATAAATTAATTTTATGAATATCCAACTGCTATAAAAAAAAATAAAGAGATCCAATGGAAAATAAAAATAAAGAAGAGAAATGGATTGCATAAAAAAATAAAGAAAAAAAAAAGAAAAAAAAAACCACTAGAAACACATCAAATCTTCAATGACAACATTCTTGATATTATTATAAAAAATATCAACAAAATAAACTATTTTTTGATGTCTCAGTGAGCTGGCAAATTATTATTATTATTTTTTTATCCTTTTCTCTTATCTATTTGGGCTTGCAAGTCCAATTTGAAACAGATTACATTGCCTCACATTGCAATCCAAGAGAGACCCAAATTCAAATCAAATTCAAATCAAATTCACCCAATTTTCTTCGTTTCCACTACGAGCCTTAAGTTGGACCACATCTAAATCAAGATTAGTCCATAATAACAGCAGGTCCACAAGGAAGTGTTCGGAACAAAAATGCGGCCCAAGCCCATTATAAACATTAATCCAATAGTAGCGGGACAGAAGCCTCAGTATTTAATGGTCTCATTCTCTAAAACCAGCCCATCAACAAGAGATCAAGTGAATATTTGAATTAGAGAAGAAATAATACGATGAAGTGAAAGAATCTTCATTTTGTTGGACCAGCCCGGTTTGACTCGGTTTAAAATCTAACTTATTGGATAATTAAGTTAATTTAGAAGTAATTGTGTCATTTAGGTAAATTATTTTATTCAAAACTATGTTGTTTTAATTTTTGTTGGGTTAAAATTATCCTGTCACATATCAACTTATAGAATTACACAAATTTATCTAGCTTAATGTGCAAAACAATTCAAAATGAAACTCTACTTAAATTAGAATTGATCTAATAAATAATGAAACCAGATGAATGATAGTCAAACTTTCATCGTACTAAAGATAGATTTAGCTTGGTTTTGCGTTTTAAATGGGTTCAGGTAAAAATTAAATTTTTTTTATTTAAACTTAATTTTTAAAAGTATTCTTATTGTTTTTAAATGTTCATATTAAAAATAATTTTTTTTAAAAAAATTATTTTAATACATTACCGAGTAATAAATACTTTAAAAAATAACTGCTATCACTTCAAACATCAATTTACTTGTGACACGTTAAAAATATTTTAATAAAAATATTTTAAAAATAACTGATATTACACTCCAAACAACCAAACAACGTAAAAGATGATTTGGAGACACCTTTGCACACATAACCAAAAAGAAAACGAAGAAGAACTACTCTTGTTTACAGAAACGTTGGTCTTATTTTCTAGAATTGAAACACATCGAGCCTTGACAATGTACTGTAACATGATAATTAAACGGAATACCAGTCCCATAAGATGAATATTGATTGTTACATGTATTGTAAATTGTAATGAAATGAAATATAAAGTAACAGATCAAGAAGGTGGAAATGAGAATTCGTTTCTTCTTCAAATGATTCATCACATTAAATGATCTACCAGCTGTATGGAGGAGAAAGCCGCAACTTATTCCAGTTCTGTGAATTCATCTTACGACTCTGAGAACCTTTTTGATGACAATGGTATTCCCTTCACATTCGGTACGTATACATCAGAGTTGTTTCGACAAAAGAACGGAAAAGGACATGCGATCCCTCCACATATGCTAGCACGACTCAAGCTACTGCCCCTCTTGATACGTGAAGATTGTTTCAAGTTTTGTTTCTCGTAGCCGTCCGGTTTATTTCTTGCAGTCTTGATCATCCAACGATTTGAACCTTTGTTAGTATCTTCATCGTTGTCATCATCATCAGCATCAAGAAATGCACCTAGTGGTGAAAATGGTGGTGGAATGTTTTTCTTTTTCTTGAATTTGAGAGGAATAATGATTTCCCGATTAAGGAAAGGTTCCCTCAAGGATGAAAATTCTTGATCAATGCTGTTTCCTTTGCTTGTATTGATCTTGATTACATTCAAGCTCTCATGCCTTGAATCCTTTTCAGTTAAGGTAGCATCAAGACATACCTGTGGAGGTGGACATCCAGGTTGTTCTTGTGCATGTGTCATGGGGGGGATAATTTTCTTGATTTCAATAGGGACGACGACCTTCCCATTGAGGAATAGTTCGTCTGCCAGTGGAGATTCTAGATTGATGGTGTCGTTGTGAAAGCAAAAATCTGAATTCAATGAACTTGATTGGGCGCTGTTCTATCGGCACAATGTCTCTCTCGGAAAAATCATTAGAAAAAGAGATTCTAGGACTCGCACAAGAATCATCCAAACATAATTCATTAGCCATCACTTGAAATTCTTCAAGAAAGCACAGCAAGATTTTTCAAGGAAAACAACAATTTCTGTTTTGATGGTAAGCTATCTAGGAGAATGAAAGCCTATCAAATTGCAACAAAATAGAACACTGCAAAGGGAGATTGGAAATGAATTCTATATGCACAGCTACTGTGCAAAAGAGGGAAACTAAAACTTTTCAAGTCGAAGAAAGCAGAAAATAGAGCTATCTAAACAGATGTACCATGTCAAACGAGAAGAATTATCAAGAGATACGAAAAAACACAAGTCTTATAATTGTGTCACAAGTCCGGCATCCTGAGTTGCTGAAACGGCAAGCTGCTTGTTTCTTTTAGGAAGTCCTGTTTTGAGTGGTTATGTACGACAGGAACACAAGACACTCCCCTCTTAGTCGTTTTGTATTTGGTATCAAATTGGGAATCAGTAAAATGATGTTGTAAATTGACTAAAGCCTCGTGATTGGCTCAAGTAATTATCAAAACTATACAGAAACGGGTGGAGGAAGAATAATTAATCGATAATTAATGAGAAACAAACCGAAAAAATTAGAGGCTAAGGATTTTTTCAGAGAATACAAGTGTTCAAATACTGGATGAATGTTGTTACACTGCCATTTGCCGATCTGAATCATTATTTTTGCATTTGTCACAGATGCCAATGGCCAATTTGAACCATCCACGTATATGTTACTGCCTGGTCGGTCCCTGAGGACAGCTGCATGGGCCATGAAGCTGGCAATCTAGCCAGCTAATTGACCAATTCTGCGTTGGTTTCAAGTGACCATTAGATGTGTACACAAAATTTTCAAGTGTCAATTTGCATTGAATACTCTAATAGGGATTTCTCTAATGAAAAGATTGCAATATGCTGCGGCTCTGTATTTTTTATTTAGTAAAATATTTAGACGTTGTAAGGGTTTTTTTTTTATTTTTAAATCCAATAACTTAAGTTATAGTCTCAATTAATTAAATAAATTAGCTTTATTTGAATCATACAGAAAAAAAAATAGTTAATGTTTTTTTCAAGTAAATCGTTGAACAAGTTAATGTTGCAAACTAGCTGCGAAAGGCTATGCATTTGCAAGCTCTGCTTTTGGTAATGGGTTCGATTCTGCTCCCACAAAAGCTTTATATATTTACATCAAAGATTGTTATGGTAGCCACGTTTAATGACTTAAAATCCCATGTTGGGCAAAACTAGAAGTCAAGTGAGGCACCACAGATTCCCTCTTGAGGTCTATTTTTTTATAGAGTTGAGGTATAAGGTAGGAATCTTCATTGCACGCAGTACTATACTGCCTGTAAGGTAGTTGTCAGGATGGTTCTGAGAACTGGGATCCACACGGCTGTTCTTAACATTGGCATGTGTATTAGTTTTCTCGAGAAGGAAATACAAACGCTGAAGATACCATGTTAAAACATTGCAAGACATGACAAAAACTGATGAGCATTTGGAGGAGAGGAAGCAGAATTGAAGTGTGTACGCCATGAACAAGAGATTAAAAAAAAAGGGACGAGCATGAACCAAGGGTACATGTCTTTGTTTATGACACACAGCATGTGCCATGATTAAGCTCTTCCCTTGGCCCCCCCCTCCCACTCATGCATATTTCCATCTCTTTCGGGTCTGAATACTGTCGATGTAGTTCATACAGTAGGCTTTCTTAACAACTAACTAGCTAGTTGCCAAGCAGGCAAGAAAAGGAGGAAAACAACAAACAAATAAAAACGACACTTGCTGCTGTTCTTTTCCGTAAGGAAAAGAGATGAAGCCGAGACATTGGACCAGTTTGGAAACATTTCCTCTAGAAAAGAAACATTTAAAGAGACTCCAACAAGATTAAATTACCATTTTCTTACATCATAGCCGAGCTTATAAATTATGCCTCCAAAAACATTTGAAGTGAATACTACCTAAGTATCAATTGGTAATAATTTTAGGAAAATCACTATGAAGTGAATTGGCTAGCTGTTGCTGGTTTGAATCAAAATGAGCAAGGACTTTCCTTTCTACGTTCTTGTGGGCTAGCAGCCTACACTTTTGCATCTGGGGCTGCTAGTCATCAGAGAAAATGCATAGTTTTTAACAAAAAGGAAGAAGAAAACGAAATAGCAAGTTGGGAAGGGGTATTTATGTTACTGAAATTCATCTTGAAATCAGTAATTACAATTATTTGTTAATAATTCTTGAATCCAAACAAGAACAACCAACTCATCATGTTCTCCCCAACCGAAAACAACTAGACACCATAGAAACATACCCACAAACTTAAATAATCTCTTCTTGTATAAAATGAAAGAAGAAACCAAAAATCAAATTATTTACAGCATGTGTGAGCAAATACAAAAAGCGATGGTTACCTGTCATTTTGTGCTCCAGAACCATGTGCCTTGAATTTTATCATCTTTCGGTCCCTCAACCCCCTCCACCTTTCAATCTCTTTGTCTTCACGGCAATCTTTTCAAATGGTAAATCATGTAAACAAAAATATTTAAGTAAAGAAAAGAAAAAACATCAAGCCACCAATAAAACAGCATTCAAATTTAGGCTGAAAGTAGTTTTTAATTAAAGCACATATTTGGTAAGTCACTTCTTCATGTTCTTCTTATCTTTTCCATTGAAGAAGATTGAACCTAAACCAAATAGATTCCCTGATGGAACATTCAGAACTGGACTGACACGAACACCATTTCCATAAGGTCCATAGTTCTTCTTCAACGGAGGCTTCTGGTAATTCTTCGTAGACGAGGATTGTGATGACCTGAAAAATGCTTGTTTATTCTGCTTATGGTTAGTGTCTTTCGTTAATGGTGCTCGCTTACTTCTTGGTGTTGAACCAGCAGAGTAGCTTCGCGATAAGAGTGGCAAATGACACAAACTTTTTCCATAACCACTGGCACAATTCAAGCTACTACTCCTCTTGAAACTCCAAAAAGATTTTGAACTTTGCTTTTGATCTTCTGCTTCATAATTACTCGAACTCTTCATTTCTTTCAAGCGGTCTTTCTTCAGACTATCATTGCACGAAACATCATCTTGTAGGACTTGTCTTGAGGGCACAGACGAATCCATTTGTTTAGCAGAAGCAGTCTTTTTCTTGATTTCAGTGGGAAGAATTTTTCCATCAGAGAAAAGCTCGTCTGCTGACGATGAGTCGAAACTCTTTCGGACGGCGCAGAAGTCGAAATCAATGTTACCTAATGAACCTGATCGAAGAGGGAGGCGTTGTTCAAAAGGAACAATATCCGGTACGCAAAGATCATGAGAAAACGAAATTCTTGGACTAACACCAGCGGAACTTTCTGGACAGAGTTCAATTGCCATTTCTTGATTTACCCTTCCAAGAAAACAAGAAAATCATTCAAACCCAATAGCAATAACCGCAACCATATCAAGAATAAATATAACCAAAGGACTGATAGAAAAAGACAGACACCCAAACTTTGAGGTCTTTTCTTGTTAAGAAAGAAGCATTCAAATTTGGAACCTAACGAAAGCTACATTTAAAGGTCATCACAAAATTGAAGACTTTGGTATCTAAGAATTAGCAGGTGAGCACTAACAGAGGGTATCAACAAAAAGAAGTGAAGATAAGGACATGGAAACTGAATGCATAAATAACCAAGCCAAGAAGAAATAAGCCAATAAATAATGGAGTAACTGATTTTAGATAGAGATGGGGACTGAGTCTATTGTTTGAAGGGATAGAAGAGATAACAAGAAGACGTCCATCTAGAGAGATTTTAGCACTAATAACCAGACCTGATGGTGTTTATTGGAGAAAATAATAGCCTGCTACAAGCATGAAACAGGTACGCATGTTTCCTTTGACGTGGGGGGAGATACTTAGAAAATTATGGTCACTAATTTGTAATCCTTTTATATATATATATATATATATATATATATATATATATTTGGAAGTCAGATTGAGCCAACAAGGAAAAATGGGGTGAACCAAGAATTATAGGTTGCCGGTTGGTTAGGATGTCTTAGAAGCCCTACATGTATGGTGTCAAGGGCTGAACCACCACCACCTCCATGACAGCTTTGAGCAAAATAAAGTAACCATAATCTCGAGAGGAAGCTTAATTAGTTAGATTTTGAGTTTGATTTTTAATGGTTATAAGTTGTTTAATTAGTTAGGTATTGAGTTTGATTTTTAATGGTTATAAATTTGAGATTTTATTGAAAATTTTCAGGACTCATAAAATTAATTAAAATATCATATTAATAATAATAAAAAAATAACGTAACCATTGTTTTCTGACAGATTTATGTAATAGATTTTCAGAGGCAACCAAAACCCAACGAGTCTGCCTGCCTGCCTGTGAGGCCCCAAAGTCAAAATCACCCTGTCACCGCCTGCAAACAAAGGAAGAATAAGTGGCCAATATAGTTCGGGTCGTAGGAGGGATTGGAAAAGCGTGAAATACGAACAAGAACCAAAGTGACTTGAAGTTTATTTAAGATTTATTAATCATGCAAGTCTGCACGATTTTTAAGCTCCGAACTATCTTCCTCAAATAATGATCAAATCTAGATTCTTCAGAAGTGGTCCACTTCCTATCAAATTATAATTATGGAATTCCTCTCTCTCTCTCTCTCTCTCTGCGAAAATGATGTGCCTTTTGAGAAAATGAATTGCATCTTTTTAATAATAATTAAAAAAGGATGATGTCCTTTGTATATATAGGAAATGGACGGTAACTTCTCTCTTTTTTTTTTTTATTATTATTATTATTATTATTATTAAGGTTGTATTCAAAAAATTTAGAATTGAACTAGGGATTTTCTTTTCTTGTTTTTTAAAAATATTAAGGGAATATTTAGAAGTATGGTTGTGGTTGTTTTTTAAAATATTTTTCACTCAGAAATGTATCAAAATAATATTTTTTATTTTTAAAAAATTATTTTTGATATCAGCAAATTAAAATGATTTAAAAATATTAAAAAATATATTAATTTGAAGTGAAAAAAAATAAAAAAATTTT
>Ga0307515_10014488_pt1 | contig 14610 bp, 2 predicted proteins | sample 17_EM_MG_FD_194513 | JGI IMG/M metagenome (GOLD analysis project Ga0307515, IMG submission 194513) | Populus trichocarpa ectomycorrhiza microbial communities from riparian zone in the Pacific Northwest, United States - 17_EM | ecosystem: Host-associated > Plants > Roots > Unclassified | place... | reverse complement strand
GTATATAGCCTAGTCATTTAACAGTGGGGTAGATATCCCTTTAGTAGTAATAATTACTATATTATTATTGCGTAATATAAAGCCCTTATCTTTAGAAGATATTTATTAGTTACGGTTGACGATTTCTAGTATATTATTAAATCCGTTATTGGTAGTTTAATAGTTAAATAGAACTAGTTCGTTCCTATTTCTGCGTCTACGCCTTTTCTAGGGGTTGCTTTGCCTTTAGATTTTATTCTTATATTTATATTTTATTTCGTAAAGTTCCGCGCCGCTAGTAGAACGTAAAATTGTACGGCATTGGCTATATCTTCTATCTATAAAGTATATAGTAACTATTATAGATTTAGCTAGTGTTTACAGCTTATTAACGCTTAACTTACTCTCGTGCTAGGGTAGTAATATATTAAGTAAATACAATATTATTATTTCCAGCTTTATAGTTAGTAAGGAGTAGAGTAAACGTATATAGAGGGTTTTTTATAAACTGCTTACGCGTAGAGTTTATAAGGTATTATATAATCCGCCAATAATAAGACACCTAAAAATGCAATATCTGCAATATTAATGACTAGAAATAGCCTATTTTAAAAAAGTTTAGGGGCCTATAATTTATTATATGCTACTAGCTCTATATTATAGTAATTCTTATAATATTGCGGATATCTAACTTTTATAAATCACTAACCTTAAAATCCTCGCCTTTTATCTCCTATTAACACCACTAGATTTTAATTTCTTATAATTCTAGTTCTAGTACACACTGCCAAACCCATACGTTGGTTCGGTTTGCAATATCGCAAATATTGGCGTATTATATCGCATACCTAGGGCATACTATATATATAATAGTTGTAATATCGCCTCCTCGTATCCTTATCTCCTACCTCTTAATAGGACTACCTAAGTTTTGGTTCCTGTGACCCCTAGCTTTAGGGCATATACTAGACCTACGCGTTAGTACCGTTTACAATATCGTAAATATTAGCGTACTGTATTGTATACCCAAGGCATGCCATATATATAATAGTCGTAATATTACCTCCTCATAACCTTAGTTCCTGCCTTTTAGTAGTACTACCTAAGTTCTAGTTCCCCTAATCCCTAACCTAAGGTACACTACTAGACCATTATATTAATATATTTTGCAATATTATAAATATTAATATACTACGTCGCATACTTAAGGCATCTTATATCTACAATAATTATAAGCTTAACTTATTACCTTTTTATATCCTAGCTACACCTAACACTAATAGGTTTTACTTCCCTAGAATCCCGGATCTAGGGTATACTTATGGCTCCACACAACTATAAGATTCCGTAATATTGCAGTTATTTAAGCATTGCGCCGTATACCTAAGGAATAGAATATATATATTGTCTATAATATCCAAATCCTCTACCTAAGCTTTTAATCTATATCTTCTATATAATAATTATATTTTCCTAGAATCCTAGTTATAAAACACCTCTACCCTTAGGTAATTATACGTTTTTACAATATTGCTAATATTTAGGGTTAGTGCACTTTTACTTTTATTTTTATGCTTATTTATAAAATTAATTTACCTTATTATCGCGATTCTAGCTTCTAGTTGTTTACTTCTATAACATTTAACCCTTAACCTTCTCTTTTCTTTATTATATTTCCTACTATATTATAAGTAACTTATAAAATATTTTACTAACGGCGGTCTTCGTATTATATCCTTTCTTATATTTAAGTTTAGCAAGTTATATATCTTAGTCTATTAATACTATACTAGTCTGCCTATTTACTAATCGCGCTAATTAATTATTCTAGAATCCGTATTTTAACCCGCTGTTAGGGTTTTACCCTCTATATAAATACCGTCTAGGACGCTGAGACCGCTATCTAATTATCCTATAAGATAGACCCTAAGAGATTAGAACTTAAAGCGGCAATATTATAGGGAAGCTAGGACTAAGTCGGGAATATACTTAGCACTTATAATTATGTTCGCGCTAAAGAATACGTTAAGTATGGGATATGCGGTAATATAAAAGCGTTAGCGTTTAATATAATTGCTACCTTTAAGCAGTATTCTATTTAGCTATTTATAGAAAGGAGCTGCTTAGCACTATTATAGAGCGAAAATTAAAATGGTAGGAGGAGTAAGACTAGAATTGGTAAGCTAAAAGAGGGTAACACTATTTATAGGCAATAGGAATAATTCCAACCTAGTGTCTTCTCGCTAGTCTAAAACACTAGAGCTCGCGGAGAAGCATCGCTATAGTAAATTAAAAGCACCTCCAGCTAACGCCCTAAGTAGGATCTCGCCGCACTTTATTAAGAGTAAAGTAGCTCTATAGGCTTGCTTTATAACAATATATACTAGTGCTACTTATATTATTACCGGTCTTATCTCTAATCTATTATAAGGTAGAAGCCTTATAAGTCCGCCTACTAGATACTAATCAGCCTATGCTAGAACGAGCTTATATTAATAGCTATCACACCTAGTAGTAAGATTTAGCCTATAGGCTTTAATATTAAGCGCCCTTATAATAACTGTAGTCCTTACCTAATATAGGAAAAAGCTGGCTATTATAACTAGCGACGCTATAAACTTTGGCTTATAGATGCTAAAGCTAAAAGTCTAACTTCTATATAAGTACTTTATATTGTAGGTATTATAGCTCTTATAGTATATTACTAATATTTAAATCTAGTTACATCCTTATTAAATACGTAGGTTATAGCTAGCCTATTTCCAACCCTAGAGAGCATAACTTTTACGCCAATAACGCTTTAAACCGGTGTTTAGAAACCGGTCCCTACTAAAATATCTACTAGTTCTGGTAATAATACCACCCTAATTAACCCGCTGTCGATCCCTACCTATATTCCCGAAAATAGTAATTAGTCTACGGCTAGTATTACTAAGATTACTACCATTAGCGAAAATAATACTATAATGGGCGGAATATCTAAAAAGGGCAATGCGGATGCTTGTAGAAGTCAGCTATCTCTACTACTAGTATTAGTAGATACCCCCAAGCTATACGGGATTAAGAAGATAGTATGATTAGAAAATAATCTAATAACTCTAGACAACGCTATAGACGTAGAGTTTACTAATAATAGTGATGACAAAGATAATAGCGCTCCCCTTCTTAGTAAAGATGATGGCGCTAAAAATAACTTTGTGGATTATAAGAATAAAGGGGATGTTAGTAATCCTAATGCCACGTTTTTTAAATATATATACGTGTATATATCTCCAATATATCTAATATAGACGCTCTCTAAATTTAAAACTAATATTTATTTAGTTAAAATTCTGGCTTTAGCTAAGCGATAAGGAAAGAATATAAGCATATTAACGAAAATCTATAGTTAGAGGTATATAGATGCCTCCGTCTTAATCCTAACGCCGACCTTAATACAGATAGCCTTCTATTACCACTATAGCCGGTTATAAAATCCTTTAGGGAGAAAAAATGTTAACTAATTACCGCCTATTATTAGATTGTATTTAAAGAAGACGACGTTAATAGTAGTATGCGCGCTAACTAGATAGGATTAGGCAAGATAGTAATTGCAATTCTTACCCATATACTAAACCAATTAATTATTTTTAATAAATAGGCCGTTTAGGATTCCTAAGCAAAAAATATAGATTATATTTTACTTATTCTAAAGGGAAAGCTAAAAGCGCGTAATGCTCCTTATAGGATAGATTACAAAGGTAGTATACCTATATTAGTAAGAATCCATATTCTAAATTTAAAGAGTTAATAGCCTAATGCTTCTTATAGCACTACCTAAACGTTTATTAGCCTGGGTAAACGATATAAAAGTAGGGCTTAGTTATTAACATATTAAGGATATGCGCAAATCCGTAGATATAAATAGTAGAAGGGATATTTAGTTTTAGCTAATCTATAATAACTATAATAAAATATACTATAAGTTCCTCTCTAATATTCTTAAGTACCGTAAAAGTAATGTTATTTTTAATGTAGATACCCCCGACGTTAAATATTATACCCCGCTCATTAGCTTATCTAGATTTTATTATTACTATAATATTAAAGTATTAAAAAAAATCTCTTAAGTCCCCTAGGTATAAAAATAACACAGACTATAAAGCCCAAAAAGCCCCGTTATATAGCACTATATATATCTTATCCAGTTCCATTAAGAAGCGCTTAACCTAAAGCTGGTAGTTAATCGGTAGGTCTACAAAAATTAGCTAACTAGATAATGCCCTCGTCTAGTAATATTCCAGTACTCCAAAAGGCGCTGTTTTTAGTGATCTTGGCGCCTTTCTAGGAACTCTATTAATAAGGTAAGGTAATAAATAGGAGAGTAAGCCTAGTTATAATCTGCCACTTAGTCCTAATATTTACGTGCTGTAGGGAAGTATTAATAGGATAGTTAGGACAAAAGAAAGCTAACTAAAGGTGCTAGGAAGAAAATATAAGAGATTATAAACGGCTTTTATAGTGTTGTCCCCTAGTTTATTATTATATATTTAATAAAAATAAAGTGGTTTATTAAGGAACTGCTTATTTGGATTAAAATAACGCGAACTAACCGGAACTCCTATATTACCTATAATCCCTCCACTGCAAAGCAGATAAATAAGGCCACTTATAACCTTAAAGCGGAGTTTAAGCCATTATATAGTAAGAAATTAGTCGACTAAATATATAAAGTGTTAAAACTATAATACAAAACTATAGAATAATATTAGCTTAGTATAGCATTATAAAAAGCCTTTATATCTATACCAGTTTTCTAAAATAGCATAATTAGAAGGATAAGGGTTAAGGTTTTAGTATACCTATTATACCTATATGCTTATTAAGATAAGAATAAATAAAATTATACCTTTAGCCGTTATAAGAACCTTAACAATTTAATCCTTTACGGCGAGTTAGACTCTTCTATATAGATAAGCCTAAGTATAGATACCTTAAAGACTATTCTTACTAAACTTTGGCCTACTCGTAAATATAATCTATAGAAGTTAATTATATTTACCACATTCCCTATATTTACATTTATAATACGCCTAGTAAATTATATTTATAATAAGCGCAATATTCTTACACCCCACTTATTATTTAATCTCTTAGATATAAATATAGCGAGAATACCTACCGTCTTATAGCTAGCCAGATCTAGGTTAAAAGGGATAAAGTTATTATTAACAACTTTAACACTAAGGCCTACTAAGGCCTCTTACTTCTACCGGCTAGGATCCGCATAGTAACTCTTAGCAAGTTTTATTCTGCTAGTGTAAAATCAGTAACTTAGAGCTTATTTTTAGTGTTATAAATCTAAACTTTAGAGCCATAGATTAATTAATTAGCGTAGAGCCGTTGCATTATAGTAAAGCTATATTTAGGTAATCTACATTATAATCCTTAGTATAGTATTATATATAGAAATGTTTAATTATAAGAATTAGGAAGGGGTTATATTTTAATTAAATTTATAAGATTATAACTAAAAGTCCTCGCGGCGTAGTGGTATAGTAAGTAATATAATTGCTACGATTTAGAGCTAGCCTAATAAGATTAAAAACAGTTATCTCTAATATATATATATATGCCAAGAAGCGTAACTTATAAAATTGGGCCTTAAGACTACTAAAACCCGCATATTAGCACTTCTTATAATATTATAAATATTAATATACTATATTGTATGCTATATATACAATATCTAAAATTTCGCCTACCACCGGAGTTATGGTTTTTATAACCCTATATATACCTCTAAACCTACGCAATAATATTTTTATTAAGTTCATTTCATTTCCAATAGCTTATCGCACTACTTACGCGACTTTAATCGTTTTTATATTATGCGCCGCCTACTTAAGATTCTCTAAATAGCCAAGATAGCAAACGTATAGAGTAAAAGCCCTATCCCATCTTAATTTTAGGTATTTACCGTTATAATCGCCTTAAAAGCTCCTTATTAACCCCTATTAGATTTTTATTAAACCGCCGTTTTATAGCTTACCCTTTAGCTTTTTAATCGCTTAGCCAGCCTCTTTATAACAATTATTAGCTATTAAACTAGCGTAGTTGCTAACGTCGCTTACAACTTTAAAGAGCTGTCTATATTTATTATTTAGACGGATAAAGTTTTCTGGATACTATTAAGTCTTTAGTTTACAGCGTCCAGTTTAGCTATCTTAGACTCTTTTAAGTCCTTAAACTCGGTGTTAAGGTAGTTATACTTATATTTTAGCGTAACTAGTTCTAGCGGTACTTTCTTAATCTATTTAATTTCTACTTTTAACTTATTACGCTCCTTTATAAGACGGTCCTGCTTTATTACTTAGGTATCCCGGATTAGATTAATAATAGATATATTTTAAGCCTTCTTAGCTTTTTAAAGTTCCTTAATATTAGTCTTTAAACTCTTAATATTCTAGCAATTAGCAGCTAATATAGTTTATAAAGCATCCTACTCCTTCTTTATACGACTAATTATCTAACTTGCAACATTAAAGAGGTCCCCCTTTTATAGTTTTTTAGTTTCCGTAATAGCCATCTCCATAGCGCTGTTTTTATTTAACTTAGTTCTCTTTAGATTATATATAGCGGCATTTCTAGCGGCCGGCAAAATAAAATGGGTTAGTAAAGGCTTCTTAAGAGGTAGCTAAACTATCTTTATGGCTTTAGCTGCCTTACCATTCTTCTCTTACTTAATTAGAAACCCTCTAATCTCCTTTTAGCAACTATCCGCCGCCTTTTTCTTTCGCGGCTTTAGAGCTGGCTTTATAGTTCTATCTCCGTTTTTTAGTAACGCCTTTTTAATATAGGGACGCTTAGTACGCTTGGCTAGGGTAGCTGCATACTTAGGTTTTTCATTTATTTATAATAACTAATTAGCGTAAGATATCTATAACTCCTTACCAGTATACGTACTATTATAACGTTTACTTAAAATAGGTTAAGGGCTAGTGTAGTTAAGGCGAGAGGAAATTTGTTTTAATATAGAGAGTAGGTAATAGATAGATAGATAGATAGATAGATATATAGTTTACAATATTATAAATATCTATACACTAATTCGCATACTTAGGGCATGCTATATATATAATAGTCGCAATATCGCCTCCTTATAACCTTAGTTCCCGCCTCTTAGCAGCACTACCTAGCTTTAGGGTATAGCACTAGACCTATACGTTAGTACGGTTTACAATATCGTAAATATTAGCGTACTATATCGCACACCTAAGGCATGCTATATGTGCAATAGTTATAATATTACCTCCTCGCAACCTTGGTTCCTACCTTTTAATAGTACTACCTAAGTTCTAGTTCCCCTAATCCCTAACCTAAGGCACACCACTAGACTATTATATTAACATATTTTGCAATATTATAAATATTAACATACTACGTTATATACTTAAGGCATCTTATATCTGCAATAATTATAAGCTTAACTTATTACCTTCTCGCATCCTAGCTGCACCTAGTACTAACGGGTTTTACTTCCCTAAAATCCCTAATCTAGGGTATATTACTAGATTATTTTTATTTAATCTATTATACCTAGCTTAATATTGCTAATATTACGCGCAATAACCATTTATTTTATTTTAGTTTAATTTTTAAATTAATTTACCTTACTAATGTAATCTCGGTTATTGGTTATTTACCTATATAGTTAGCAGACCTTTTCTACCTTATGTCTTCTATTATAAGTCTACTATCTTACCTTTTTTATTTTGGTATAGACATCTTCTTACGCCGGATATTATTAAGAAGAGGCTCTTTATAATAACTTCTTAGAAAAGCGAGCTTAGTAAGTTAAACTATATAGGCTATTAAAGCTAAGCTAGTCTATCCTTTTACTATTTATACTAACCCGCTATTATAGGTCCCAAATTATAGCCCGTTGTCAATAATAAACCCTTATACCCGCATCCCGTCTAATACGCCTTAGCTACTATTTAGCCATTAGACGCAATAGTCCGTTAAGGTTTAGCAATTAACGCGCTTAGGCTGCTTACGGCTAAGGCCTAACTTTAAAAGATACTTAAGGAACATAGATATTTTAAGGCCAAATAATACCGCTAGACTAAGATCCATAGTAATGTAAAAGTAATTATACTTACTAAGATCGACACCTTTAAGCGGTATCCTAGTTAAACGTTTATAGGGAGGAGCTACTCGGCACTTATTATAAGGATAAAGTTAAACAAATTAAGAGTAAAATCGGAACTACTAAGTTAAAAGAGGCTAACTTTATTAATAGATGTAGAAGATAACTCTAACTTAATTCCTCTATACTTAAATAAAATCCGGAAAGGTTATAAAAGGCATTATTAAGTAAAACCGGAAATACCTAAAGCTAACCCTTATACTGGGATCTTACTACACTATATTAAGAGTAAAGTAACCCTATTAGCGTGCACCGTATATATATCTCATAGTTTTAATACTGCCGTTATTTGGTTTCGTCTCCAAGCTATTATAAAAAATGAATTTTATAGGTCCACTAATTGGACGCTAGATAGTTTATCTTAGAATAAGCTTATATTAAAAGCTACCGCATCTAGTAGCGCGTTTTATCCCGTTAACTTTAATACTAAGTATTTATAGGATAGCTTCGGCCCTATTAGGAATAAAGAAGAGTTAGCTACTATAATTAGCGATACTATAAACTCTGGCTTATAAATGCTAAAGCTAGAGGTCCGACCTCTATATAAGTGCTTTATATTACAAGTATTACGGCTCTTATAGTATATTACTAATATTAAAATCCAGCTATATCCTAATTGGATAGATAGACTATATCCTAATTGGATAGATAGACTATATCCTAATTGGATAGATAGACTATATTAGACCTATTTCTAAACCTAAATAGCGTAACTTCCACGTTAACAACGCCTTAGACTAATATTTGGAAACTAGCCGTTACTAAAAAATCTACTAGTTCTAGTAATAACGCTACCCTAACTAACTCGCTATTAATCTATACCAGTATTCCCGATAATAGTAACTATCCTATACCTAGTATTACTAAAACCACTACTATTAGCAGAAAGGATACTATAATGGGTAGAACCTTTAAGAAGGGCGATACGGATGCTTCTAATAGTTAACTACCTCCGCTATTAGCGTTAGTGGATACTATAGAATACTATAAAATTAAGAAGATTATATAGGTTAAAAAAACGGACTAAATATAATAAACGCAATAGAGGTGTTATCTAATAATAGTAGTAATAATAAAGGTAATAACAATCCCCTCCCTAATATAGGTAATAAGGCTAAAAACGACTTTAAGGACTATGCGGACGACGAGGAAGGGAATAATCTTAATGCTATATTCTTTAGATGTATATATATGCATATATCTCTAATATATCTAATACGGATATTCCCTTAATAGAAAACTAAATTTTTTTAGTTTAAATTCTGGTTTTAACTAGGTAATAAAAAAGGAATGCGAACGTATTAATAAAACTCTATAGTCGGAGGTATATAGATGCCTCCGTCTTAATTCTAACGCCGACCTTAACGCAGATAGCCTTTTATTACCGCTATGGCTAGTTATAAAATCCTTTAGAGCGAAAAAATGTTAACTAATTACCGCCTATTACTAAACCATAAACGAAAAATATAACATTAATAGTGGAGTGTGCGTAGACTAGATAGGCTTAGGTAAGATAGTTACTGCAATTCTTATCCATCTATTAAATAAATAAATTATTATTAATTAATAGGCTGTTTAGGATTCCCAAGTAAAAAAAAATAGTTTATATCTTACTTATTCTGCTAGGGAAGCTAAAAATACATAATGCCCCTTATAGGGTAGCCTACTAATTTAGTGTATATATATTGATAAGAATCCGTACTCTGTATTTAAAAGACTTAATAGCCTAATACTTATAATAGCACCACCTAAAGCTCTATTAGCATAGAAAAAAAATATTAAGTTAGTGCTTAGCGAAAATTACTTAGCTATAATGCGTAAGAATATAGGTAAGAATAAGGGTACCGCGGACATTTAGTTTTAAATTATATATAGCGACTACACGGGAACGGCCTAGGAGTGCCAGAAAAATAACCCTAAATTCCTTCTTAGCCATAAGGAGCCTAATTTAGATAACTTAAATAATGTATTATATAATCCTCCTATTAACTTATCCCACCCCATTATTGCTACAACTATTAGATATTAGAAATAATAATTCCTATACTTTCTAGGCGAGTTTCTACCTGGAATACGCTATTAATTAAACGTAGTAGTATGGCTCTATATGTTTTTCAATAAGTTTTATACTACTAAAAACAGCTAAACTTAGTTATAGACTATAACCAGAGAGCTTATAATTTAGGCTTTACTAAATAATATCTATCTCTAGGAATATTCGGGCACCTCAGCAGGCACTATCCCTAGTAATCTCACTATATTTCTGCAAACCTTAGCAATAGGGCGGGAGGAAGAATAGGTAGAAAAGCCTAATTATATACTGTTACTTAGTCCTAATATCTATACGCTATAGGCAAAAATAAATAAGATGGTTTAAATAAAAGCCAAGCTATTAAAGGAGGCTAAGAAAGAAATAGGGGCTATTATTAATGGTTTTCGTAATATTATTTTGTAATTTATAATTAGGCGCTTTATAAATATACAATAGTTTAATAGTAAACTATTAATTAAAATTAACGCATAAAGAGTAGACTAGAATATTCGCGTTAAGTATACACCTAAGGTCTTAAAGTAATTAAATAGGGCTATAGATAAACTAAAGAAAGAGATTAATGCAGTATATAAGAAGAAATTAGTTAAGTGGAAGCGGAAAGAATTAAATACTAATTAAAAACCTACAAAACTACACTAGTCTAGCTCTACATTTACCCACAAGCTTTAAATCTTTACGAACTTCCCAGAGCTATAACTCTAGAAAAATAAGGGCAAAGACTTTAATATGCCTTTTACTGGCTTATTTTTAGAAGGTAATAAAAAAAAGAGCTATACGCTTGACTATTATAAGAACCCTAATTAGTCTATATTTAAGCAAGAACTGCCTTCTATTATAGCTTTAAGTCTAAAAATAGATGCCTTAAAGATAGTTCTTGCTTAGCTAGGGATTAACTATAAAGGTTATTCTAAGAAGTTAGTTATCTTTACAGCATTCCTAGTAGCCGCCTTTATTATTTATCTAGTACGTCTTGTCTATTCTTAAAGCAATATTTTTATATTTTAATACTAGATTAGTATCTTCTTAATAGGTACAGACCAGGTAGCTACAAGTTAGTTAGCGATAGGCTTAAGATAGAAGAAAGGGAGACAATTATTAAAGAATTCGAAAATAACCCCACTCTAAAATTCCTTATATTAACTACTAGCCTAATATCCAAAGTATATACTCTAATTAGAGTAAGTAAAGTGTTTATATTTAAGCCACAGCCGCTACCTACAGTTAAAGCTTAGGTATTTAGACGTACCTATAGGATTAGACAGCTAGAAGATAAAGTTATAGATATTAGGGCTGTATCTAGTGAGGTTAATATAGAGGTATATATTTAGCAGTAGGCTAAAAAAAACGTAAGATCTTTACACTAGGCGCTTTCTCTAGAGCGCTAAAGCATTATACTAAAAAGAAGCGCCTTTCTAGTGCTTTACTACTTAAGATTACTTAATATATATTAGAACTGGGTTCCACTAGTAAGGTTATATAGTAGGGTATAAACGGTTTCTTCTATATACTTAACTAGCTTAATTAGTACTACTAACTAAGTAGGCACTGCCTCTATAGTATACTAATTATAATATATTTTATAATACCTAGCTCTAAGTATATATAATAAAAATGTTACGGTTATTATATATATATAAATATTATAAGAGAGGTAATAAATATAATATTTACTAATATAATATATCGCAAATATTGCAAATAATTAGTAGATATACCTATTTAGGTTTAGCCGCTATATAACTCCTTTTCCTTTATACTAATCCCTACTTAATTATAATAACTACTACGAACTACCTAACAATAATTAATAGCACTATACTGGGCATTTATGCGTAAATAGAACAACAATCTAAACCTATATTGCTTTCTTTAGTATATAAGGCCCACGTAATAAAGAACTAGTTAGTAAATTTTATCTGCCTAGGCCTAAAAATTAATAAAATATTATATAGCGACATTTATTCTACTATAAAATAGGGACTTACAGACATTTAAATGCTTAGTTTATAATTAAATAAGGTTAGGAACCGGTTAAGACTTAATTAGGTATTTCGCAGTATAATTAAAATATTTTTTACCGTTTTTATAGGCATACTAGAACCTTGGCAGAGTAGGTATTTATCCGCAATTACCTAAAAATATAACAATAATTAGAAGCCTTAAGTATTAAATAGAGTAATAACCCTAGTATAAATCAAGTCTATTACATATTGTCTTAAATTAACTAATATACGCTAAGTAAGTAAAGAAGACCTAGAGTTAGTTACTCGGAATAGCCTTATATTTAGGACAATATAAACTAAAGTAGTTTACGAAGGAAATGGCTGGGAAATGCTGTGTAGTTGCAGATACTTTACAGCTGGTAATATACTAGATAATAAAATTACGTCAACCGATCTAGACTTTAGTCTATTTATTAGCGTACTCTTAAAAGATATTAGCTTTAATCCTATAAAATATAGAATTTTCTATTATAATAGCCGAGGAAGGAAAATAAAAGTTCTTACTAAATGAACCTAGAGGGCTACTATGGATAAAATGTATACTAAAGGACTTAATCGTTTTTATTTTATAGTAAGATATAAAGACTAAGGTAAGATAGATTATATAAGCAATTTTAGCAATATTAGAAATATTCTAACGTATTTAAATAGGTACACTATACCCGGCCACTGTACCTATATATATTAAAACTATTATACTATAAGCCGTTATAAGCAACTTATTATTAAAGCTACCTAGAACACAACTAGAGTTAGAGAGGAATTATTCTAGGCTTAGGGGTTTAAGGGCATCTATATAGGAAATTAGTAGTATACTTAGACTAACGGTTTTTATATATAAAGTAGAATTAGTAAGTAATAAATTAAAGTGGAAATAGGAGACCTCTGTCTAGCTTAAGAAAAAAAAACCAAGGGCCTAATGTTATATTTATATTATACTAACTATCTTGCGCACTATGCTATATTTTATATACCCAATATTTCTAATATAGTGTTAATATATGCACAGTTGTGCATATTGTGCTAGCTTAGTTAGATATACTAGATAGCTTAACCTAAGTAAGTAGAGCTTAAAATTAAAGAGCCCCTTTATAATTTTTACTTTTCTCCTCTCTCTTATTAATAATCTACATTGGTACTCTTTCCATGGGCCATTAAATATATCTTTAATACCAATATATTAAACCAATACTATTCTCTACTATGGCTAAATTATCTAATATATAGGTTATTACAGCGTTTAGCAGCTAGGTACGACTTATATCCGCTTTATAGTAGTAGTATATAGCTAATAAGGTAGAGCCTATAGTCTTAGTAAGACTTATATATATCCAAGGACGAATCTAATAGTAATAAGATTCTATTATACCCCTATTGCCTTTAAGACACTTATCGCTGTAGGACTAATATAACTTAATATAAGCTTAAATCTGCCACCTATTCTAAGTTATTAGTTTAGAAAATAGTAAGGCCTGCATACCTAGTATATAGATTAACCATTTACCTACGTATATAGGGTTATTATAACATATTGCCTAATAAACGCCATTATTAACTAAGTACTACTAAGGACGGAAGCATTAATAGTATAAAATAATTAAGATATAAACTAGAACTACTCTAGTAGGGAGTATAACGGTGGGCTAAGTTTAACTCTATACCTATATACGCATCTATACTAGCTTACGCTAGGCTGCTTATATAGGCTATAGTTATAATAGGCCACTTCAATCCTTCCTATAGACTCTCTTTATGGCTAGAAAGATAGAAGTCGGGCGTTAACGCACTAATTATTAATGCTTGGCGAAAGGCTGGTTTAAACAATTAGGGGTATATATTTAATAATATTTAGCCTTTACCCAAACTAAAAAAAGCTTATAGGGTAAGTCTTTAAAATCTATACCTTCTACTAGCAATATTTAAAGTACTATTAACACAGTATATATTGCAAAACTATAGTTACTTAACTGTATTGGCGACTTTAGATTATATATTCTAAGTAATATTTATATAGTTATATATATATATTATCCGTTTTTTAATATACTAAATACCTAAGCTCTAGTCTTTTAACTACTTAAAGATAATATATTTGCATACGCATATCTAAAGCTTATAAGCCCTACTATATACTCCTAGAGTTTACCTACTAATAATAAAAGGGGAAATAATGATTTATAGCACCTGTAATTATTAAGTGTATTACTTAATGCTTTTTTAACCCAAACTTAAAAGGCCTAGCTTTACATCCCTAGATATCTAAGTATTTTTACCTACTTTTAGCTTATACTGTTATACTAATTACTACTTATATTTAATATGCACTCACTAAATATAAAGAGGGAGGTCCGTAGTAAATAGTTAAAGTAGATATAATAAGAGAA
>Ga0307515_10014487_pt1 | contig 14610 bp, 14 predicted proteins | sample 17_EM_MG_FD_194513 | JGI IMG/M metagenome (GOLD analysis project Ga0307515, IMG submission 194513) | Populus trichocarpa ectomycorrhiza microbial communities from riparian zone in the Pacific Northwest, United States - 17_EM | ecosystem: Host-associated > Plants > Roots > Unclassified | place... | reverse complement strand
CGCCTTGCCTCGGTTCCGTCTCGAGAGCCTGAGTCAACGACAAGGCCAATGCGTCATAGGTGCGAGTCGCGAAGAAAGGGAATACGCCCGTTGTGTCATGGGGGGGCGAACTCAGCTAGTGGGAGGGACGTGGACCAGTTGCCCTGCTCGTAGTTACAGTCGAAACGAAGGTACTGTTCCAAGGTGGTGTTGACCCGTTCTACCTGACCATTGGCTGAGAGGTGGTGACCTGACGTGAAGTGTAGGCGTATTCGAAGGAGGGAGCCGAGGAGAGGCGAATTCCGATCCGCGGTTGGAGGACACATGGAGAGGGATGCCATGCTTTGAGAACACAATGCACCTGCAACGTCCGGGGCAGTACTAGTGTCCGTAGTTGGAATGAAAAGACATTACCTGTCCACACGGTCAATAACCACCAGGATAAACCGTTAGACGTGGGTAAATGCTCGATAAATTCCATACTGATAGAGTGCCATGGGCGCCCCGGGACCGGCAAAGGCTGCAGCAGGTGTAAGGACGATAGCGAGAGGGTTTGTTGCGAGCGCACAGGACGCACTGTAAGGCGAACTCCTTGCAGTCCGTGCGCATGCCGGGCTAAACGTAGTCGCGACGTAGTCACTCCAGTGTTTTGTTGTAACCGAAGTGACCTGCCGTTGGGTGGTCATGTTTCGCCTGGAGGCCGCGAGTACGCAGGTTTCCTCGCTCGGGTCGATACTCTGGGGCGTATATACGGCGGTCCGTCAGCAGTAAACAAGAGGGAGACAAGGAATAGCGCGGGGAGGGACTTCCCTTGAGACAGACAGTGGTCAAGTTCCTTACTAGAGAGGGGGTCGACGGATAGCCCAGCTGAGATATCGAGGATCGGGACGGGACAGTCGACAAGCGCAGCAGCGTCCATCGCGACGTCGCGCAGCCGAGTGGCGCGGAGCGAATTGTTCTTTGCGTGAAGGTGGGCCGCAAGCTTTGCGGGTTCGCTAGCGTATAGTCCCTATCTCCCTTTGTAAGGTAGAAATCCGCTCGCCGAGTATGAGAATCCGTTTCTCACCAAGTGTCCCCGGCCTAAAGCAAATGACCATGTTAAACGCGGAGAGGAATCCTGACCAGCGAGCTTGATGACGCGTAAGTATCCCTGTCAAAGAGAAGTACTCCGGATTCCTGTGGTCCGTGCTCACGTCGATTCTGCGGTGACAAGACTCGAGATAGTGTCGCCAGGTCTTGAAAGCTTCGAAGGTGGCGAGCAGCTCCTTGTCGTGAGTGTCGTAGTTGAGCTCGGCACCAGATAAGGTGCGACTGAAGGACGCGAGGGGGTGCACTTGACCATCCTCAGTGTGTACCGAGATTTTACCGGTGATGGCGTAATCAGAGGCGTCTGTCTCGACCACTGGAGGAAGGGACGGGTCGAAACCGTGAAGGTGGTGTGCCGAAATAAAGGCCGTTTGAGGGGTTGACAGGCTCACATTGCGGAGACCAGACTTACGGGCGTCCTTGTGCGTGAGCGGAGTCAATAGGACGGTGATATCGGAGTACGAGGCGATAAACCGTCTATAAAAGTTTGCGAGACCCAAGAACGATTGGACATCCTTACCTGTTCTGGTGCCGGACAGTCGCGGATGACTTGGATCTTTGGGGTGTCCATTCGAAGGCCGTCAGGGCCAATAACGAAACCGAGGCAGCCCATCGTGTCCACGCTGAAAGCGCACTTCTCGACTTTGGCGTATAGGGTGCTTGCACGAAGGCGTCGCAAGACCTCGTGTACATGTTTGAGGTGCTCGCCTGGGTTGTCAAAGTAGATCAGGATGTCCTCTAGATAGACAACCACGCACACGTCCAAAATATCCTTGAAAACTTCGCTCATAAAACGTCGGAAGGGTGCAGGGGCATTTGTAAGACCGCAGTGCATGACTTGAAACTCGTACGATCCATAAAGAGTTCAGAACGCAGTCGTCCATTCATCGCCGTCTGCTATGCGCACGAGATTGTAGGCGCCGCGAAGATCGAGCTTGGAGAAGACGGCGGGCGGAGCGAAGACGGTATACTAAATCTGGGATAAGTGAGAGCGGACACCGAACCTTTTTGGTGAATTGTTGAGACCGCGGTCATCTACAGCGAGGTGGTGAGAACCGTCATTCCTGATAAAAAGGACGGGTGGGCCAATGGAAGACTGGGAAGGACAGATGAACTGATTGTTGAGGTTCCCGTAGTTGTTCGAGACGTCGGAGAGGGAGTCTATCGGACCGTACAGAGTAGTGTGGTCCATAAGGGTCGATATGGTGGTCGTGCGGGCGTCGAGGCGGAAAGGGAGTACGCATTCGTTTACTTAAAACGAGGTCGTGGCAGTCTTGCGGGATTCGAGACTGGAGTTCTGCGTATTCGGCGGCGAGCACGTCATCGACGAGGGCAGAGTCTGGAGGGAGACAGATGGCGGTGCGAGCGAAGTATAGTATAGCCCTTGTTCGATGGGCTGTATCCGTGCCGCTCTAGCGAGTAGCTCGGCAGACTGGGAGGGTTCTGGAATCAGCGAGGCGCTAGGTGGGCGTGCTGGCGTGCTGGCGTGCTGTAGCTAGGTTCAAAGGTGAAGCACTCAGCTCAAGAAGGACGCGCGGAGATGTCGAACAAGGCGTGTCGACGAGCGAGCGAGCGGAGAACTCGTTGCATTCGTGGGCTACATCCGGTGTCCGTCGGGCCCCACAGGGCATCTGGATAAGTTGGCGAGTAAACTGAATTATGAATCCGTAGGCAGAAGCAGATTGAGCCAACAGAGCCGTCGAACAGATTATAGATTTCCAGATTTCCAAGCTTGAAAAAAAAAAAAAAAAGGTAAAGAGTCGCAGCGAAGTGGAGCCACGTTTCGAGTCTACAACCCTTGATTTCGGGAGGCGACAGACTCCTCAAGGAGACGGCCTGAGCCGCGAACTGTCGTAACTCGAGCCTGGAGTCTGATCGAAACCGAAACTAACTCCTCGTCAGCGGCGGCAGCGGCGCCCGTGGCTCGGCATGGTACTCGAGGAGGAAGAGAACACACGACTCAGTCCTCTGAGCTGTCATCAGCCTATTGGGAAATCAATGGCTGAAAATTGCGGTGATGTGGAGGAGTAGCTTTCTTGCCCGAGGCTGATTTTTTGGATGTACAGTCAGGGAGTAGCCAAATAGACGATTTTCGGCATCCTTTCGGCATCGTTTGATTTCAGCGCTGTAGTTCTTTAATTACGTAAATAGAGTTATTTCAACAACTAGAGTATATAGGTGAAGTTTCAGATTTTTTGAAGTGCGACAAAGCGGTCATCGGGGTGGGCGTGGAGTAGCGAAATAGACGGTCTTGATATGTCGGGAAATTTGAGTTCCAAATCTCGGAAGACATCTTAAGTAGAGATCCAGTAACTATATTAGCAAGTATCTCCTATCACTGTCAATCCTGCTCCTCCACAATTTCAACACTGTCCAATTCTTTGGGAGACTGTAATTTGAGAGCCTTCAGCTCATCTTCCAGACGCTGCCATGGTTTTGTGCGTGCTTTTGAAGTCCAATGTACCTTCAACCTTCTTTTGAACATCATTCTGTGGTCGACTATTCTTTGGTGGCATGGTTGGTGGTGATTTGTATCCTGACCTCGGAAGAGTTCAGAGGAACTGTTGGCTCAAATGATACAGAAAGAATGCGAGAGGTCACGAGGTTGATCACGTGGAATAGCAGAGGTTCAGGCCCCGCTCAACTTGGGCCACCCCCGGCGCAAACTTGCACTTGAGCTTGGGGAACGATTGAGGGGCGGCGAACCTCCCACTTTCGGCCCACAACAAGATTCCAACATAAACAGTATACTATGAATTTCTTACAATTCTCTACAGAAGGTTGAGCCCGTAGCGCGGACCGTCTATTTGGCTACGCCGTCTATTTGGCTACTCCCTGACTGTAAGGCTGGGACGGAAGTCACCGGTAAGTGGAGCGGGTTCTATAAATATGGATACAAGATCAAGCCTCTCAACTGCAACACGTTCGAGGATCGCAAACATTCACTGCCTCCACCCTAATCGTCGACCGCATTGTAGACTCCAAATACAATCACGTTTGGTACCCATCTCCACTAACCCATCCGACTGCGTTCTTGCCACCACCTTCGACGGCGGTCCTGCACGACAACTTACTGAGGTGTATCATAAACAACACCCTCAAAACCCGGCTGGTCGACAGGCTTTGTTTACATTAGCTGCGCTATAATGGCGAGCCACTCATTTTACAACTACTCAACCCATCCTCCTCTTCAATCTCGGACTCTCCCCAAGCACTGTCAGCAACTCGATACCTCGTCGGAAACCTAATAGCCGGAGCTCGATCCTCCTTCCTGGCGATTAGCACGTTCCCCGGGAGCAGGAACCCCGGAGATGGAGGGTGGATACATTTCGGGCGCGCGTAGATATGGGCACAGCGATTCTGCAGCGACGCAATCCCTTGAGCCCGTACAACGAACTCGCTTCGATATTCCAATCCGGGCCAGCCATAGAAGCTGATCCGCAAATCGTCAAGGCATCGAGGGTATCCTCGTTCTTGAATCGTCGCAAGTACTGGAAGCATTCCTTGTCCTCAAGATACGATCGACCTTCAGTTCCTTACCCTACGTACGGAAGCGCCTAATACCGTCGATCGACCCTTACTACCCTTTGTATCAAGCAGATGGCTTTCTGATACTATGCAGGCACCTCTACGAAAAAGGAATGCTCAATGCCGCCTCCTTCTACTCGCCGTCCGCTCTCTATCTCTCAGAAAATATGGAAATCTTAAAAGAAATTTTCTACGCTTCTCGATTCTGGATCTACGGGCTGTTTCATTGACTCTTGCCTCGCTATCGACAATCAACTTCAACTTGAAACCTCAAGAAACCTCTTTGGCTCACCCTGTTCGATGGGTCGGTCGCCTCTCAACGCTTAATTTTCCAGTCCACAACTATCGACATCTGGTTTCCGTGCGGTACTCAACACCGAGCCCAGTTTCTCTTGACTCTGTTGGATCAATCTGTCACTGTAGCCCAAGGTAACCATACGAGAACCATCGTACATGCCCAAAAGCAAGCGAAGAGGACTGAAAACCAATGCCGCTTAGTCAAAATGTCACAGGATATACATCTGTAGGAAGGGAGAATCAGCCCTTAGACGTCAGAACTTTGACTTTAAACTTGAATCTTTTTTTATAAATTTTTATCTAACGATACGACTGCAACTCCCCTATGAATCAACTCCAGAGGTTAGAATTTAAATTTTCAATCTGGCGGATGGCTCGTTATCTGACATGCAATCTTCCTGGAGCCGTCCTCTATTCTGGCACCGGCGACTTATTTACCAATCTCACAGATGTCAGGCCGGCCACCGGAAAGCCAGGTCATGTGCCTCAAATATGCGATACCCACGGACAATTGCTACAATAGTGGGTGACAAGTGAATACCGAATTCACCGGGTCCTAGACCACGTAGTTAGGTTATCATAGGGTGACTTTCCTAGCTGACCCGTCAAGGGTAGTGAACGATTTGCGCCCCTTGCTCATACAGTACTTGTAAAACTAATGTTCGAGTTATTCCTACGGCACCATTACAGGCTGTGTATGAGCAAGATACCCGCTGGTGGTGCTCCGTCGACACTGAAATCTCAACGATGTGATGGTGATGTAGGATGTACGCCTTTCAGGTGGGCTGTACGTGCGCGTGCGCATGTCGGATTCGGACTTTCTTCCTCTCTTTGCTCTTCGCGTCTTCGGGCCTACCAATATTCCATGTTTCTCTCTCACAACGGGCTGCAGAGGATGCCATTGAATGAGCAGGACGAGCCTGAGTACCTCAGTACCGTTTTCAGGACCAGCTCGAGCCGATCGAATGCACTACCTTCAAACGACACTAGCTCCGACAACGCCAAACCTACGCATAAGTCCCATGCGTTTACCCTGGTTGTTGTCCGTGCGCGGCTGTGTGCTCACGCGGCCAGAAAAGCAAGGACGGCGGAGGGAGTGGGTGTATGGGACCGCCAGCAAGCACTCGTAATACTCTCTCGCGAAGGGGCGAACTCCGGTGTAGTTGGTTGACCACGTCGCAGTGAGGAAGTTCGAGTTTATTTCTGGCTGGGAAGTTGACCTTGCACCCACAGGCCGCAGATCGGAAATACAGGACGAAAGGCGCATCCTGTAGTCCTCCCTGAGCGCCTCAGGTCTCATGGCGAGCCCCAGGGCATTCTAAGAGCCACCATCTCTACCCAGTTCCGGCATCATAAGCTTACAAGATCCGCAGTGATTTTACTGCCGACCTTGTCCGTACTCAATTTCTGATATCTGCATTTGGTAATAAACGATAAGGTAGGCGGCGTCTAAAAGGCGCCACCACAGCCACAACCTTGAGCCGCCATTTACTTCTCGTCGAGGCCGCTCCCTGTAGTTAGAACAAGAACTGGAAAACATGTAGATCATTATAATTAACGTTTCTCTGAAGTTAACATGGTGCCCACTGCACTCGTTCGGCATCTATAGAAAAAATGTTGTTGGCCAGCCCGACAAAAGTTTTTGTATTTTTAGGCGAAACACGTCATTTGGGAGATTTTTGGTCCTCCGAACTTTTTTCTTGAAACAGGGTCACGTGATCTTGCTTTGTTTCCAAATTAGGCAGTGTGCTAGTTGCGAAAAAAAAACCCATGCGTTAACTACCAATATTAAGGGCACAATACATCCTAAGACATCAACAAAATCCCAACGAAGCAACACTTCAAAGATGCGACCCATAAACGTCATGGAAGCCGCTCACTGACAATGATGATGAGATGATGCATAATATGTGTGAATGCTTGGATCACATTCTCAATTTGGTCTGGTTGGTTCATGAACAGCTACCAGGCTGGATTGGATGGGCCACAGGCCTGCAGGAGGCACCGTGGTCACTGTACATTGCCACCAGCTGCTATTGAGGAGGCCAGAGCACACACCCGAATATAATTAAAATAGTTATTTCATTCCAATCCTATGCTAGCTACATATACAAAAAAAAATTTTTTGGGCTCGAGATTTTGAACCACTGAGGCTGGGATGTGGCTGTGGTGGCGCCCTTTAGACGCCGCCTACCTTACCTATGTATACAACCGACTCATATCCGCAGCACACCCATAGGGATCTGGCTGGTCGCCTTGCCTCGGTTCCGTCCCGAGAGCATGAGTCAACGACAAGGCCAATGGGCCATAGTCGCGAGTCGCGAAGAAAGGGAATACGCCCGTTGTGGCATGGGGGGCGAACTCAGCAAGGGGAGGGGCGTAGAGTAGTTGTCCTGCTCATAGTTGCAGTAGAAACGAAGGTACTGTTCCAAGGTGGTGTTGGCCCGTTCTACCTGACTGTTGGCTGAGAGGTGGTGACATGACGTGAAGCATAGGCGCATTCGAAGGAGGGAGCCGAGGAGAGGTGAATTCCGATCCGTGGTCAGAGGCCACATGGAGAGGGATGCCATGCTTGAGAACACATAGGAAACGAATGCATTTGCAACATCTGGGGCAGCACTAGTGTCTGTAGTTGGAATGAAAATACATTACTTGGCCACAGGGTCAATAACCACCAGGATAAACCGTTAGACGTGGGTAAATGCTTGACAAAGTCCATACTGATAGAGTGCCATGGGCACCCCGGGACAGGTAAAGGCTGCAGCGAACTGTCAGGACGATAGCGAGAGGGTTTGTTGCGAGCGCACAGGACGCACTGTAAGGCGAACTCCTTGCAGTCCGTGCGCATGCCGGGCCAAACGTAGTCGCGACGTAGTCACTCCAGTGTTTTGTTGTAACCGAAGTGACCTGCCGTTGGGTGGTCATGCTTCGCCTGGAGGCTGCGAGTACGGAGATTCCCTTGCTCGGGTGGATACTCTGGGGCATATACGGCGGTCCGTCAGAAGTAAACAGGAGGGAGACAAGGAATAGCACGGGGAGGAACTTCCCTTGAGACAGTGGTCGAGTTCCCTACTAGAGGGGGGGTCGACGGATAGCCCAGCTGAGATATCGAGGATCGGGACGGGACAGTCGACAAGTGCAGCAACGTCCATCGCGACGTCGCGCAGCTGAGTAGCGTGGAGCAAAGCAGCAAATTGTTCTTTGGGTGAAGGTGGGCCGCAAGCTTTGCGGGTTCGCTAGCATATAGTCCCTATCTCCCTTTGTAAGGTAGAAATCCGCTCGCCGAGTATGAGAATCCGTTTCTCACCAAGTGTCCCCGGCCTAAAGCAAATGACCATGTTAAACGCAGAGAGGAATCCTGACCAGCGAGCTTGATGACGCGTAAGTATCCCTGTCAAAGAGAAGTACTCCGGATTCCTGTGGTCCGTGCTCACGTCGATTCTGCGGTGACAAGACTCGAGATAGTGTCGCCAGGTCTTGAAAGCTTCGAAGGTGGCGAGCAGCTCCTTGTCGTGAGTGTTGTAGTTGAGCTCAGCACCAGATAAGGTGCGACTGAAGAACGCGAGGGGGTGAACTTGACCACCCTCAGTATGCACCGAGAGAATACCGGCAATGGCGTAATCAGAGCCGTCTGTCTCGACCACTGGAGGAAGGGACGAGTCGAAATCGTGGAGTGTAGAACTAGCACAGTGAGTGAGCGGGCGGAAGAACCGTAAGGATCTATACAAGTACCATACCTAGCACAGCGAGTGAGCGGGCAGAAGAACCGTAAGGATCTTTCACCCCCTCACAAGCTGCGCCCTATGTACATAGCGAGGGTGGCACGGGCCACACGTAGCATACAAATGAATAGAACAAATGAAAAGTATACAAAAGAGGCAGGCCGATTGTCTGACCAGTAGCGTGCCTGCATCGCTGCCGGGCGGCAATAACCATCGCAGCCAACACAACCCCCTTGACGCACGGCAGCAACCCCCTGAATCATGCGTGAAGTCCGAGCATGGTCTGGAACTTGGCAAACTTGGCGCGGCCAAGTGGTTTCGTGAAGATATTGGCAGGGTTCTCGTCTCCGGGGACATGAGACATGGTGATGGTCCGTTGCTCGATCTGTTCACATATCCAGTGGTAAGCACAGTGAATGTGTTTCATGGTGCTTTGGTGTTCGGGGTGTTTCAGTACCTGAATGGCCAACTTGTTGTCCACGAGGAGCGGAGATGGGCATGTTGTATTGTAGCCAAGCTTGTCGAGAAGGTACCGCATCCATATGATTTCACAGCCAACTTTTGAAGCAGTTGTGTATTCGGATTCAGTGCTTGACAATGAAACGTGTGGTTGAAGGCGGCTGCCCCACTGTGTTGCACCTCCACCGACACAGATGGCAAAACCGCCAGTCGAGCGGCTGTTGTCGGGGTTCCCACTTAAGTCGGCATCAGAGTAGGTAGTGAATAAGTCTGATGATGATGGTTGTGAATAGACCAGTCTTGTGTTGACGGTGCCTTTGAGGTACCGGAGGACGTGTTTGGCAGCGAGCCAGTGTGCCATTCCTGGGTTCTCAACAAACCAACAGAGCACTCCAATGGTGTATGCGATGTCTGGGCGTGTGGCAATGGCAAGATACAGTAGCTTCCCAATGAGTTCATGATAGGGGTAGGCTTTCATTTCCAACTGTTGTTCCGGTGTGTCTGGTGACATCTTGGTCGAGAGCCTCTGGTTCTCTTCCATCGGTGTATGGGCTGGATTGCATTCCGACATACCAAATTGTTCGAGTATTGATTCGATGTAACCAGGCTGTGACAGGCTGATGGTCCGGTTTGGGCAATCGCGCTCCACCTTGATGCCGAGGATAGAGGTCGTGGGGCCCTGATCATGGATTTTGAAATGGGAAGCAAGGTTGGATTTGACCTTTTGAATGGCATCACGTGAATTTGACACTATGAGGAGGTCATCCACATGGATTGGCACAATGATTTTGGTGTTGCCGCGCCTATAGACGTAGACTGAATAGTCGCAGTCAATACATTCGAAACCGATCTTCGTGAGTACTGAATGAAGTTTCAATGCCCATATATGTGGGCCCTGCTTAATGCCATAGAGACCCTTCAGGAGTCGTAACACCCATCTCTTCAGGTCCTCACCCGGGGCGGGCTCCACATCCACTTCAAGTCCCTCCGGAATCTTCATATAGATTTCCCTGTCAATGTCCCCATTCAGGAATGCTGTTGAAATATCGACTGTTTCAAGTTCCAGGTCCTCGATTGCAGCTAGTGCAATGACAGTGCGCATTGCAGCCATCCGTGCTGTGGATGCAAATACCTCACCGTAGTGTACCCCAGCAATTTGGCTGTACCCCTGAGCCACCACACGACCCTTGTACTTGTCGATCGACCCGTCAGGCTTTCGTTTCACTTTGAATACCCACCGGCTGCCAATTACACGTTTGCCGGGTGGTAGCTGAGTTAATTCCCAGGTACCGTTCGTGACATGTGCATGGAGCTCAGTGTACGCCGCCTCCAGCCACTTCTTGGCATCAGGGCGTGTCCTTGGCTCAGCAAGGGTTCTTGGCTCAGCTGTCCCGACTGTGGCAAAGGCATAGTCCATGGCTCCAAGGATAGGTACAATGAGCTCTTCTGTGGACTCAGCGTGGCCTGCATCCTCAGCCAATGCACCAGGCTGGCGTGCCCTCGATGCCCGTTTTGGTGGAAGCTGCTGATTGGCCGGATGGTGCTCGAAATTCATTGTAAGGTTCCTGACTTCAGGGGGAGGATGTGGCTGTTCAGGGAGGTCGACGGGTGGGCCGACAGGTGGGTCAATAGGTGGGGGACCTGGCAGGGCCACAGCACCCGCTGGTTCAGTGGAGGGGACGTCGGCCAGATCGTCGGGTGGCCGAGGAATTTGCAGGGTCCCTGGAGTGGAGCTGGGTGCCGGGACTTCAATTGGCGGTGACAAATCAATGGACCTATCAATGGCTGACAACCCTGGTTTCCGAAAGGGGAAGACAGATTCTCGGAACACAGCGGAGTCGGATATGATCTCCTTCTGCGTGCTCGGGTTCCAGAATCGCCAGCCCTTGTAATCAATAGGGTAGCCAATGAATATGCATTGGGCTGCATGTGGGAGGAGCGCTCCGTGTTGGTCCTTTTGCAGGTGCACATAAGCCAGGCAGCCAAATGGTCGGAGACGGTCCACAGATGGCCTCTGTCCATAGAAAAGTTCATAGGGCGTATGAGTTGTGACTGATGATGGGAGCCTGATTTTTCCGTAGAGGAAATGGGCTGCGGCATCCTCCCACCAGGTCCGCGTGAGCCCAGATTGTGATAGAATGGTGGTGATGCCTTCGGCCAGGGTCCGATTCAGTCGTTCGGCAACCCCGAGCTGCTGTGGTGTGTTACGAATAGAGTGTTCCCGCCGGATTCCGGCATCGGCCAAGTACCTATCAAGGTCACCTGTTATGTATTCACCCCCCTTATCGTCACGAAGAATCCCGATTCGTCGTCCAGTGACATTTTCTGCCCATGCTCTATAGAGCTTAAATGCGGCGAAGACATCGGATTTCTTTGTGATGAAATAGACTGCAGGGAAGCGTGAATAGTCGTCCACAAAAGAGACCCAATAGAGATGGCCACGTCGACTTTGGGTTGGTATCGGGCCGTGTACATCAGTGTACACCCGTTGCAGCGGCACTTCGGCGCGTGTGGCGGGACGTGTGTGGGGCGCACGTGTGAGTTTTCCATTGACACAGTCCTCACAGAAATCACTGTTCGGGTGGGTGCCCGTTACCCGGTCCGGAATCCCGTCCATGGGTTGGGTGCGGATGAGTTGGCGGACTGCAGGGAAAGGTAAATGATTAAGGCGTGCATGTAATTCCTCCATTGAAACATTGATGGATTCAGCCCGAGGGGCCACCTTCCAATCTAGGTAAGCGAGGTTGTTGGTGTGGATTGTGGCGGTAAATTCAACAGCGCCTGTTTGCCGATTGATCCATTTCCGCTTTGGATACTCTGTGACTTCGGAGTGGCTGTTGCGGTGCTCCTTGGCGAATTTGTTCGCAGAGAATAGATTTATTGAGAGGCGTGGGACGAATAGCACGTTGTCAATTGTAATGATATAGCCGCAATTTGATAAGAACTGTACAGGACCCAGACCTCGAGAGTAGATTATTTTACCATCCACCAACCGAATTGGACGCCAATCCACAATTAGACTAAGGAACGCAGAGCGATCTCCGCTCATTGAGCTGGAGGCCCCTGAGTCACAGAGCCAATAGTCAGTGGCGTGCAATTCATTGGAAAGGAGGAGGGTAGCTACCCCAGCGGTCTCATGGGTCCTGGCAGTGTTGGCATTGTCGCTAGCATTGTCGCTGGCGGGAGTCATGCTGGTGCTAGGTCCAGAGGTGGCGGCATTTGCCCTAGGGAGGCCACCAGAACCAGAGCCACGGCCCCTGCCCCTCCTGCTCCTGTAGTCAGCGTTACGTTTGGTAACGAGGCTTGTGATGGCCCCGCGATGCGGGCAATCCTTTGCAAAGTGGTCCAGGGATTGGCACAGGAAGCAGTTGTGGCCGAGGGCCGCATTTGCGGATTTGATTGCCTCGGATTTGATTGCCTTGCCCCTATCGATGCGCAGGAAAGTTGAGTAAGCATTGGCAAGCGCAACGTCCTTCTGCGCAATAAGTTGCCGGCGTAGTGGGTCATCGATATCAAGGGCGTTAATGATTGTAAACAGGCCGAGTTCCTCACTACGCTGCGTAGGGGTTTGATCGGCAGGGGTGACACAGTTGATCTTCGATCGGGCAGCTTCGACTCATCGATAGAGGTCCATATAGGTTTCGGCGGGCTTCTTGCGGATCACAAAGAGCTGCATCCAGACCTCATGCCGGAGGCTCGCGTCGTGTTGCTTGTGTTGTGATTTGATTTCGCTCCACATCTTCCATACGGAGCCCTCTCTCAGCTTGTGAATAAGTTCGAGGTGTAAGTCACTTGCGGTCGCCATAATTACGCCTTGGGCAACACGCTCTGACTTCTGCCAGGACTTGAGTTCCTCTGCATTGGTGGGTGCAACTGGATCAGCAGATTTTCCACCGGTGTCCTTGGTGCGGCGGATTACGCAGATGTGGTCAGCGGCCCCTGTAAGGTAGGCCTCAACTTGGATCTCCCACTTCATGAAATTGTCCTTGGTGAGGATTGGGACATGGGCATAGCTGGTGCGGGAGGATTCATTGGACATGGTGCTGAAGAGTACGGGGACGGTTCTGCTCAGTGATATTGTGGGAGTACTTAGAGCGCAGGGCTCATAACCTGTAGAACTAGCACAGCGAGTGAGCGGGCGGAAGAACCGTAAGGATCTTTCGCCCCCTCACAAGCTGCGCCCTATGTACATAGCGAGGGTGGCACGGGCCACACGTAGCATACAAATGAATAGAACAAATGAAAAGTATACAAAAGAGGCAGGCCGATCGTCTGACCAGTAGCGTGCCTGCATCGCTGCCGGGCGGCAATAACCATCGCAGCCAACATGGAGGGTGGGTGCCGAAATAAAGGCCGTTCTGAGGAGTTGAAAGGTTCATACTGCAGAGACCGGACCCACGGGGCATCCTTGCGCGTAGGCCGAGTCAGTGGTACGGTGATATATATTGGAGTACGAGGCGATAAACCGTCTGTAAACGTTTGCGAAACCCAAGAACGATTGGACATACTTACCTGTTCTGGTGCCGGACAGTTGAGGATGACCTGGATCTTCGGGGTATCCATTCGAAGGCTGTCAGGGCCAATAACGAAACCAAGGCAGCCCGTCGTGTCCACGCTGAAAGCGCACTTCTCGACTTTGGCGTATTGGGTGCTTGCACGAAGGCGTCGCAAGACCTCGTGTATATGTTTGAGGTGCTCGCCTGGGTTGTCAAAGTAGATCAGGATGTCATCTAGGTAGACAACCACGCACACGTCCAAAATATCCTTGAAAACTTCGCTCATAAAACGTTGGAAGGGTGCAGGGGCGTTTGTAAGGCCGCAGTGCATGACTTGAAACTCGTACGATCCATAACGAAATCGGAACGCAGTCCTCCCATTCATCACCGTCTGCTATGCGCACGAGATTATAGGCGCCGCGAAGTTCGAGCTAGGAGAAGACGCGGGCGGAGCGGAGACGGTATACCAAATCAGGGATAAGTGGGAGCGGATACCAATCCTTTTTGGTGAATTGTTGAGACCGCGGTCATCTCCAGCGAGGTGGAGAGAACGATCCTCTTCCTGATAAAAAGGACGGGTGGGCCAATGGAAGACTGAGAAGGACGGATGAACTGATTGTTGAGGTTCTCGTAATTGTTCGAGAGTTTGGAGAGGGAGTCTATCGGACCGTACAGAGTAGTGTGGTCCATGAGGGTCGATATGGTGGTCGTGCGGGCGTCGAGGCGGAAAGGGAGTACGCATTCGTTTGCTTAAAACGAGGTCGTGGTAGTCTTGCGGGATTCGAGACCGGAGTTCTGCGTATTCAGCAGCGCGCCCGTCATCGACGAGGGCGGAATCTGGAGGGGACCGGTGGCGCCGGGAGCGAAGTAAACTCTTGTTCGATGGGCAGTATCCGTGCCGCCGCAGCGAGTGGCTCGGCAGACTGGGAGGGTTCTGGAATCAGCGAAGGGCTAGGTGAGCGTGCTGGCGTACTGTAGCTGGGTTCAAAGGTGAAGCACTCAGCCCGGGAAGGGCGCGCAGAGATGTCGAACAAGGCGTGTCG
>Ga0307515_10014486_pt1 | contig 14611 bp, 16 predicted proteins | sample 17_EM_MG_FD_194513 | JGI IMG/M metagenome (GOLD analysis project Ga0307515, IMG submission 194513) | Populus trichocarpa ectomycorrhiza microbial communities from riparian zone in the Pacific Northwest, United States - 17_EM | ecosystem: Host-associated > Plants > Roots > Unclassified | place... | reverse complement strand
GGTGAGAAGATATCTGACGGGGTAAGCGCAAAGAGGGATCGGCGTGATACAATAATGTCCTAAACCTCCGATTTAGGTTTTGGAGACTTGGGCCGACAACCCAAAGATCATCCTTGCGAACTTCTATGGGTTGGTTCTTGTCGCTGCTCGAATTTTGTTGCGTCGCGCTTATGAGATCCCCCAGGCCTACAGAAGTAACTATTGGATGCGTTTCTCGGAAAGTTTCCGCGAAAGATCGGAAGGAGAACATCGGTCGACCGTTCCCTGCATGTTCGGCTTACATCGTCGACTCCAAAATGGACATCTTGCCCCTTGGTGTCGCGGGCGAGCTCGTTATTGGAGGGCCACTTGTCGCGAGGGGGTACCATCGCCTAGCCGAGGTCACTGCAAAGTCATTTGTGGAGTGGCCAACGAAAGGGTGCAGGGCTTACAGGACCGGCGACTTGGGTATGGTCGCTAATTTTACCAGTGATACATGACTGATATCCGTCCGTCATAAAGTACGCATGACCGCCGAAGGGACCCTCCTCATTCATGGTCGAATCGACTCTCAAATCAAGCTCCGAGGCGTTCGGATTGAGAGTGAGGGAGTGTCTGAAGTCGTTCGCAAATCTGTCAAGGGAAAGGGATCCGCCCACACACTCATTGCATCTCACCCCGAACTCGGGAACGAGATCTTAATCTCGTTCTTCGCCAACGACGACCCTTTAATCAAGGTCGATCAGAAACGAACATCTACCCCGAAGATCTTGCTGGACAGGAGCGAGGACTTGGGTCCGATCAGGAGTGCTGTCCAAGCCGAGCTCGCTGTTTATATGAGGCCCTCACATATACTTCCCCTCGACTTCTTGCCATTGACTTTGAACGGGAAAATCGATGGGAAGAAATTGTTGGGAGTTTTCCAGCGGACACCACTCAGGGATCTTATGGAATTTCAACGTTCCTGCGCCCCGAGTCAAGCAACTCGGACCGCTAGGGAACCTACGGATATCGAACGAAGGGTTATCGGCACCGTTTCCAGGATATGTGGTCTTCCGGAGTCCCAACTTTCGCTCGACTCGAACCTTTTTGAGTGTGGCTTCGATTCGCTAAAGTTCAGTGCGCTTACGCGAGCGTTAAGGGGAGAGTTCGTGACCTCGGCATTATCTGTGCCCTCGGTTATGCAGTCTCCCGTAATCGAAGCCGTTGCCAAATTATGCTCCGAAGTTGATGGAGTAGATTCTAGGGGAGGAGTTGCAGATTTGACCTGGTTGGAGGACTTTTCCAAGCAACATTGGTCCTCGGTCCAGCAGGTATTTCGAGAAAACGAAGTGGAACAGGTGCTGCCGACGCTCCCCATTCAGGATGGTATTCTTGCGCAGTCCATGCAGTTCAAGAACCTTTACGTTCAACATTTCTTGTATCGACTCAACGAAGGACTCGATCTGGATCGACTGGAAAACGCTTGGCGGAAGGTCACCAGGCGACAGGAGGTCCTTCGGTATGTCGTTTCTCTTACTCTGCTCTACTGGAGACGTATCGTGGTTCATTTTCCTGAAGTGTTGCGTTCGTTCTTGGGCCAGAGACGCTACAAGTCGTTTTGTCTCCTCACGCCTCACCACTGCCTTGGAACTTCCACGACGTCGAGGAAGGTCGCATTATCTCCGAATGGTTCGAAGCCGAAGAAGGGATCAGGATCGCAGAAGAGATCAACAATGATATCACCACACCGCTATTCCGGCTCAACCTCTACCAGTCTCCCCACTCTTCCTATCTTTCCGTCTCGGTCCACCACGCCATCTATGACGGCGTCGCATTTCCTCTGCTCATGAGAGAAGTGGACACTATATACAGGGCTCAAAGTCTACAGGAAGTCATTCCACTCGCAAAAGTCGTCCACCATATAAACCCTATCTCTCGTGGTGACCACGCGAAAGAGTTTTGGGTTTCTGAATTTGAGGGTGTCGACCTTCACCACCGATCACTCCACCAGAGGAATGAGCGCGAAGTCGTGCGGTATGCCAAGGTTCTGGACACACCTCTACAAGATTTGCGATCGAGGTGTTCGGCGATCCATGTCACACTTGAGGCACTATTCACCAGCGCTATCGCTTATTTGGGAAGAAGCTCCCTTGGGTGGTCCAACGATGCAGTCTTCGGCGTGAGTTGGAATATGACGAGATATTGTTTATTCTTACCGGGAGTTTATCTAGATTATTCACTCCGGGAGAATCAGTGATACCATCAACTTGGAAAGTGCTATCGCGCCACTAGTTTCCGTTGTCCCCTTGCGGGTCCGACTTCAACAGGAGAAGGTCATTGGATGCATTCAGTCATGTCAGTCTTCAATCACGAGACTGATACCATACGAACATGTTCCTCTTGGAACCACCCAACGCTGGCTTGGAGTGACAGCCCTCGTCGACGTTCTCTTCTCCATCCGCGAAGAAATTCCCCCAAATGATTATGAATGCTTCGAGCACATCCCGTTCCGTCCACCGCCGCCAGAGGTATGCTCATTCAATTATGTGGACCGCATATCATGATTTACTGATGTCATCGCAGTTCCCTGTCGTTTTCGAGATCGTGGTCAACACAGCCAGTGACACCGTTGAACTCAGGTCCGCCGTCGCAGTAAACGAGGAAGTCACGAAAACCGTCCGACAGCTAGTCGATGACTTCGAATCGTGCGTGAGATATCTTTCCGAATCTCCATACGACGATCCTTCCCTCCCGGATGTCGGCGATCAACCCACTTCTGGATGGTCTGTGCGCCAACCCCGAACTCAAGAAACGGAGAAACCTGCAGATCCGCAGATCATCGAGATAGTTATCCATGAAATCAGCACCTTCCTTCGAATTCCTGCAGAGAACGTGCGAGAGGAATCCTCACTGCTGTCGCTCGGTCTGGACTCTTTGAAGGCAGTCTCTCTCTCTCACCGGTTAAGAGAGGGTGGAACATACATCTCGCCTATGGATATCATCCGAGCGGGTTCCGTTCGTGCAGTTGCCTCAGCTTCGGTGATGGAAAGACAACAGGAGCCTTTGAGTCAGGGAGAGGGTGACTCCGAGTTGGACGAACTTCTGTGGCAAGATCTCCCTGTGGAGTCTATCAGGTTGGGTAAGGATGACCGGATCGAGATCACAGCTGCGACCGCTCTCCAGGCCGGGATGTTGTCTCAGGTGATTCCAGCGCAGGTTCGTATGTCAAGCACTCACTGGCCCTTTCTCTTAGACCGTTGCTTCCTCGGGACAACTCTATGTACATGCCTTCACATTCAAGCTCCAACAATCATGCCAAATCGAACCCCTGAAAGAAGCGTGGATAACATCGGTTGAAAATCTTGCCATCCTGCGGACGTCATTCCACTTCTCGGTTGAAGTTGGTCGCTGGGCTCAGGTCGTACATTCCTCTCTCGACTTCAAGTGGTCCACGGAGAAGAGGCAGTCCATCGATAACGCGGCGAAGGATTTTGTTTGCAGCCTGCACTTCGACGCCGAGGACGCACTTCATCGCCCCCCAGTTTATTTCCGTCATGTGTCATCCGACGAAGATTACCTCATCGTTGTCCTCCATCATGCCCTCTACGACGGAATCTCACTTCCCATGCTCTTCGAATACGTCAAGGCAGCGTACAAAGGCGACCCTCCTTTTACCACCCAATTCCACAAGTTATCTCGTCGGATCACCTCTCTCGAAGCGTGTGCCACGGATTATTGGAGAGCTCGGCTAAAAGGTGTTCACCCGTGGGCATTCCCCCGAGAGGTTTCTCCCAACGCAGATGCTTGGCGTGCTTCGAAGGTGGTAAATATCCCCAACGGGACCATTGATAGGTTTTGTCGTCGGTATGAGGTTTCCGCGCAGTCCATCGCCCAGGCGTCCTGGGCAAAGGTTTTGGCGATTTATTCGAAACGCCTCGATGTTGTCTATGGTCAAGTTGTCTCCGGGAGGACGATGGCTGGGTCCGAGAGGGTCATCGGTCCCGTGTTCGTGAGTACACACCTTGCACGTTTGTGGTCAGTTTCCCTGAACAAACGACAGAATACCATCCCCTGCCGTGTCACTATCGGGAAGCAACAAACAAGTAGGGACCTGGTACGCTCTGTACACAAGCTCAACTTGGAAGCCCTTCCTTGGCACCACGCTTCCCTTCGGTCGATACAACGAGCTCTGGATACAACTTCATTGTGTGACACCCTATTCTTGTTCCAACCTAACACTCAGGAGGAAGCCGAGCAAAACCCGTTATGGAGCTTAGTGTCGCGGCCAGACGAAAAGGAGTCGAAATCGCAGGTCAGCCCGAATCGCTCCGTTGATGTTTGTTACTGACCGAAATTGTTTTAGTATGCCATCAACATTGAAATCCACCAACGCCCCGATTTGTGGGTTATCCATTCGTCTTGCTCAGCCGCTGTCATGAATACGTTCGGTCTGGAAGAAATTCTCACGATATATGGCGAGGTTATCACGCAAATTGTGAACCGGCCAGGGGACCGAGTCATGCCCGCAGATTTTTCGACCGTGGAGACACATACGTCCGAACCTAGCATCAGTGATGATTCTGCACACGAAGAATCCGAGTGGGAAGAGGACAGTACTACGACGATCATCCGTGGCCTCCTTTCGCGATTTTCCAAACTCCCCGGGAAGCTCATCCGTGGCGCCACTTCCCTTGCTTCCATGGGAGTCGATTCTATCACCGCTATGCAGATCGCCTCCCTTGCTCGCAAACAAGGCATATTCGTCTCTCCTGTTACCATTATTCAGAGCACGACTGTCCACGAACTTGTGGTGCGCATTCACGCGGAGCACATGGAAGAATCGTCTGGATCGGATCTCACTGCCTCTCCGCGACCTGCATCCATGCAAATCCTGTCACCCCTTGCAGACGTTATCCACACAACCATGCCGCGTCACTTACGGCAATACATCGAGGCGATTTATCCGGTGCCCCCAGGGATGGAGTGGATGATTGGGGCCTGGCAGAATAGTGGGGGGTGCCGTTATCAACATGCGTTCATACAGCGGATGCGCGGAAGGGTTGATATTCGACGTTTGGAACAATCTTGGGATGCGCTTCTGAGGTTCCATCCTATTCTCCGGTCGACTTTCTGCCCCGTTCCAACGGTCAAGGGAAACTTAGACCACTTACTAGCTTTCTGTGTTCTGGACATATCACCTGGCAACGCGAAGCGGCTAAGCCGTCGAAAGCTTCCTCGTTTATGTAGCGAAGAGCGGACGTTGGCCGCGGAGGCTAGGATGTCCGTGATGAACCCTCCTGCCACCCCGGGCATACATGCTCGCCTAACGGTGTTGGAGGGTAGGCGTGACACTTACCTTCTGCTCAACTTCCACCACTTCCAATACGGTGAATTCGCACCCTCCACCGGCTGTCCGATGGCGAACTAATTCCGTTTCCACAGACGCTGGGAGCCTCCAGATTCTCATCAGGCATCTTGAAGCGATCTATCTTGGACTTGATTTCCACTGCGAAGCAAACCTTGGCTCTCACTTCAGGTCTCTATTGCCGATACCTCCCAAGAGGCAAATTCAAGAAAAGTATTGGCGTGAGGTCTTCCCCCCAGGTTGGCAGCCGAGCTTCTTTGTCCAATCATCACCCTCCCGAAAGAAGATTCGAGCCAATTACCTTTTCCGTGGTGTTGTACCCTCATCGAGAGAGCTGCGGGAGATGGCCAAGAAGTCCGACTTGACTCTCCAGGCAATTCTCCTTGCCGCTTGGGCGCGCATTCACTCTCTCGAGTGTTCAACATCCGAGGCCACTTTTGGAATTTGGCACTCGAGTCGGTTCGTGGATAACCTTGCTGTACCATGCCTCAACCTCCTCCCGACGAGGGTTACAGATACAAACCGCCCAATCCTGGAGGTCGCGAGGGGATTGATGAAGGACCTCCAGAGGCGATCCGGAACGCTAGAGCAGTCCAAAATCAGGGATGTTAGCAGATGGGCCGGGCTGGAGGGGAAACCTCTGTGCAACGTATACGTAAACGTCTTGCATAAAGCGCCCGAGCCCGATGGTAATACCGCAAAGGGCCGCATCTTTGAGCCTGTTAAGGTGGGTTTGAGTTTTGGTTGAGGTATGACCTGGAACTAACCCAAAGATCAGCTCCCGTATCGTGTCTTGGACTCCACCAACAGGACCAGCAACCGATGGAATGGAGCTTTCGGTATCCCTGAGGTCCAGGTATTTTACTTTGCTTCGGGAGGCGAGGTACATTGTTAACCCGTTTCCTGCAGGATGATGTGATGATTGAGATATTTTTCGACAATGCGAAAGATTCCATCGGGATGAGCATCGAGTCATCCATCTTGAGTGAACTTCAATCGAAACGCCTTGCATCCGAATGGGGCAAGATCGTTACAGGATTCATGCCTCGGGGGCGGAATAAAACGGCGTAGATCTTGTGCAACTGACATTTATCTTATCCCTTTATTTGTATCCCATTCCTCTGGAATTTTCAGGTTATCAGGGTCGGTATCCCGCACTGTAGCATCACATCTTTCGCATAGATAGTTACTTCCGTGGAACATATGTACAATACACTCCCCTACTGAGCGTGTAAATGGTTGAAATCCAAAATCACCACCTCTCCGGAGGGGCAACCGACGACTAGATAGCGGCCATCCCATTTTGTTTTCGTGGAAGGTTTCACATATCGCTCCGGGAGACGAAAAACCAGATCTCCGGTGACGGTGTCCTGGATCCAGGTTGGTCGGATGCCATTTCGTGTGGTCCGGTCGACGAAATCCCAACGAGGTCCACGCGGAAATTCTTCGAATAAGAGATATGGGTATGCTCTCGGACCTCCAAAATCCCACCCCGTGCTTTTCGAACTTGCGAGCCATACCTGAGAACCATGCACAATGAGGGGACCCTCCAACTCTTCCTTTTTCGAAACATAACCTGCGTTTGCTCCCGTCTGTATAGACCAGCCACGAATGGATGTGCTGACCAGGGCGAATAACCTGGTCCCGTCCTCCGATACCCTTAGGTCCAAAGGCCGAAAACTGGACGTGCCGACTGTCCGGAGAAGTTTACCTTCTCCCGCATCCCAGATGTGATATTTCCCCACCCCGGTTTCCGCGTCATCCCACCAAACAACGATCAAAGCACCGTCCACCAGGCACGTGTCTCGAATTCCCTTTGCCGGAGTTGAGAAGGACGCCTTGCATCTACCCGTTGTGAGATCCCAACTCTTCACTACCCCGGATGAATCACTTGTAACAACAGTGGTTTCCTCGGCGAACAAACTGATGGACTCGATCGCTGCGGGGGCAAGCGGTGTAGGCGTATCGTCGGTGGCGATCGAGTCTGTTGGAGAGGTGCCAATCTGCCAGAACTTCACAGATCGATCCTGGGATCCGGAGATGAGGGAAGAAGAAAAAACGATGGAGATGACGTCTTCGGTGTGTCCGACGAAGTTCCCGACGAGGCGAGGTTCCGAACCGGTGATATCCCAAACGTATATAGCATCATCAGCGGCGCAAGCCACGAATCTTCCGTTGGGCGAAAAACAGCCGTATCGAAATATTCGTTTTGTCGCATGGAGTTGTGTCACTTCCGCGCCGGAGCCGGAGTCTCGAACTGTAGCAACCGTCCCTCCACATGAGAGGAAACGAGTTCCGTCAAATGAATAAGCGACGTGAGCCACTGCGACTGCTTCGTGATAAGCGTTTCCAATCTGACGACCATCCACACCCCACTGCCGCACAGTGCTATCCATGGATGAAGAGATGAGGCGTCGAGAGTCGGTGGGCGAGAAGCTGACGGTTGTCACTTCGGAATCGTGACGTATCGTGGCATGAAGACGCTTCCCAGTCCGAACGTCCCACAAGTGAATCGTTCTGTCCCGAGATCCCGAAGCGATCGTAGCGCGGTCCGGAGAAATGGAAACAGACGAAACGGCGGAAGCGTGGCCGTGGAAGGTCTTGATAGCCCCACCGGTTTGCACGTCCCAAAGTTTCACGGTCTCGTCTCTACTTCCGGACACAAGTAACGTCCCGTCGAGGGAGAATGCGAGGGAGGATACCACGTTCGTGTGCCCAGAAAGGACAGATCTGCTGCTTCCAGTGATCGCATCGAGGATGACAACATCGTTGGATCTCAAACCGACAGCGATGATATCACCCCTGTATGCAAGGGCTGACGGTCGACCTTCAAAGAAAATTGTCCTGGAACATGTGTCCCATTCGGCTGGGAGCCCCGTGACCACCGCCACCTCCGACGCGAGCTCTGCTTTATAACACCCGCGAAGCCAAGATGAAGAAGGGGAAAAAGATAAGGCGGAGTGGTAAATATGAGACGGAGAATCGTAGATCACGTCGAAGTACTCCAGGATGAGACGTTGACTATCGTCTGTTTGTTTGGATGTGGATATGCCAGCCTAAGAGGAACATGTAAAGATATGTTGTGTATTAAACAGCGTCGTGAATAACTCACAGATATGTGCCATTGTCGAATCTCATTTATTGCATAAACGCCTGCTCCAAGGTGTCCCGTAACGCTGAGGACCTCGACCCAAAAGAGGAGACGCATCGTAAAGAACTCGTGGATCGCCTCTTGCACTTGCTTGGCGTGGGGGCCGTCGCCAGGAATCCTCGCAAGATGTTTCGTCCAAAACCGACACGCATACTCCAGCGCACTACCGATGCAGGCTTCCTTACGAGCAGGCAAATCCTTGACTTTGCTAAGGATAGCATAATCATCCAAGTCGCAAATGTTCTTCCTTAGTTTCTCCCTCATCAGGTCGAGGCAGGAGAATAGAATTTCGACGTGGTGAATCGATGGGTCAACAAAGAACCGTTCGTCTTTGCACCTTTTATGGTCGGTAAGGAAGTCGGGGAGGGATTTATGGAAAATACGAACGGGATCGAGCTCGCTGTTCGGAACGAGGAGTAGAGAATGGAGTGAACGCAGCGTGTTGGAGATACGAGATGGAGTTCCACAGTTTCTGAGCAGGTCCGAGAGGGTCTTCCTTGAGAGGGGGTGGAATACCAACAACACCGCCCCCACCACGAACCTGAAGCGGGAGTAGAGTTCCTGCTCATTAGAATCTGCATCATGAAACGCTTGTTCCAGGACCTGGGTGTAGAGGAGATCAATCCCCGACCTTCCTTCGTGAGCGGTACTTTGCGGGAGCGAGATGATAAGGGTGAGCCTATCGGTGGGGAGGTGGTACTGGGACGCAACAAATTTGACGACCGTCGAGGCGTAGATGAAAAGACCGGTGGCCTTCTTGCAGAGGATATCGATATCATATGGGTTCGGCCATTCCTCTGTGAAGTCGCAGTCACTTCTGGTTTTGGAGATGTCGGTTAACCGAGTCCTAATGTACAATTTGATATCTCCGTCCACCGAGGAACGTTCAACGTCATGTAGTTTGAGCACTTCCGTGATCGGACGAAGCGACTCGAGCCGGAATCCGGAGCGGATGCGAGGTTCTGGACGACCAGTGATAAAAAACTTGACCTCCGGAATCTCGTCCACGTAGCGTGAGAGTACGGAAAGGATGGCGGATGCGGGTTCTTCGTCCTTGCACTCGTCGAGGGCATCGATGATGATGAGGGTGGGGATTCGGGTTGCCTTAAAAGGGCCAACGATAACTTTCTCCAGCTGTGAACAAAGAGACTCTCGTCCGATATTGGGGCTAGCCCTCAAGACCCGGAGCAACTGCTCTCGGAATGGTGGATATCGGTAGGCGAGTTGAAACGCGAGCGTTGGAAAGATTGCTCGAAGGCTACTCCTATCCTCGAAATCTCGCGAACAAAAGAAACTTGCGCCAAGTTTCCCATCGGCAAAGCTGGTTTCGGCGAACGTCTGGGCGATGGTCGACTTTCCGGTTCCAGCGAGTCCGTTCAGCCAGAAGACATGTTGGTCTTGCTCGTCCATCAACCACCGCTCGATCTGTAAGAGGACATCCTTCCTTGTCCCCTTGAGACATCCCTGTCTGTTTCCGGAGAGGTACCCGGCATCTGCCGTGTGATGCATGTTGTTGAGAAGTGAGAAGTCCACTGTATCCTATGGACTGGTTAGTATACGCGGATGGACCGCCAAGGAGTCAAACTCACGATGAGCCGGCAACTCTTGTCGTAAATATCTTGCTGCAGTGAGGTCTAGAGACAACGTTAGACACGATTCAAACAGCCGCTATGCGAATGTGAACCTGATAATCCATCATGGCGTCACGAATGTCCTCAGCCAAACCAGTCAACGTCTCCGCATCCTTGACGCTGTTGAGAAATCCCGTGACTTTGCCTCGCTCTACCAACGGTTCTAGGTCTCGCAGAACGTTTTCCAGTTTACTAGACATTCTCTGACGTCAGGTTGGAGTCTTAACCTCAATGATTAGGTATTACCGTTTGAGTACCTCCCTTCTCCCTCTCTCCTTGACCTCACCCTCAGGAACAGGTGTGCTCAACGATTCCGCAAGTCCCTCAACCCGGGGTATTAATGACTCTATCGTTTGACGGTTCACCATCGTTTGCTGATCTAGCTGTGAATGGCGTGGATGGTATGGTAAAATAGGTATACGTACATCGTAATGCTTCAGGACGGCAGAGAGACCTCCCGCCACAGACTTGAGAGGAGTAAAGACATCCGACGATTCCTTCACGACATCGATGACGACCTTTGCCGAGGCATATGCAGTCGACTTCCAATTCGACTTGTTCTCGTACGCGGCGCTCGGATCGACGGCATAACTTGAAAGCTTCACAGGTTTGCTCTCGTTGATGTTGATATTGGGAATGGAGGGGCGATGGCCGGAAACGGCTGGAACATCTGGTGTCGTATTACCTGTCGCGCGTAATGCAGAAGAGTGAGGACCGATTGAGACTGAATTCGCCGCCCGCTACGCTCACCGTCAGATTTCGACTTTCGCGAGGTGGGAGCAGACTTGGACGATCCGATCCCAAGATACGACTGTGGATGCAAAAGGGTGGGATCGGCCCTCTTTTTATTGTCGCTGCCCCTCGCCCGGCCACGGCTAGTGCCACCTCCCCCTGGACGATCCCCCGGTCGCGCAGCGAAGATATCTCGAAACCACATCTAGTCCCTCAGGTCGGCGCGATTTGTGTTACGGAAGCGAAAGGAGCTATTTTAGACCGCCCGTGGTGGCTTCATTCAGTCGCTATGCAAGCGCTCAGCGATGTAGCCAAGGAATCATCCAGGAGGCCCTGGCAGTTCTTAGGTCTGCCTTCACGCACATTGCAGCAGCCTGGAGCGTATCTTATGTGACAGGCGCAGTGTTGGAAAGTTTATGCGAAGTCCCAGGACTGTAAGTCTCGGTCTTGTAGTTTTTTGCAGTCATGCGCCATATCCTCAAGATCACATGGCAAGAATCTCCTCGACTCTACAGCGAGCTTTCTCACGGCGGTCTCATCTGAACTCGACCTCCTGAAACCACAGTCGAACCCCTGAAGCAACGAAGTGACGATGCCGCCGAAGAAGACCCCCACGTCCTCGTTATCAGGTGCTCACGCTGTCTATTTCTTGTCGCCCCATTTAACCACGATTACCGCTACAGGGATTGAGCTACTGACCAAGCGAGTTTGGTACCGAACTCTGGCAAGAGTCCGGAGAATCTGCTCAGGAGGTGTTTCTCCGGAGACCTCCAGGACACACTCGTCCCCCGCTACCAGGCTTCCCCAGGAGATTGTCGCAATAATCATCGCTTATCTTACGTTCGACACACGCAGTCTCCGCGCATGCACCCTAACCTGTTACTCCTGGTACATCGCCGCTGTTCCTCACCTTCATCACACCCTTTCCATTTCAACCGACCCCTGGGGCCAAGGATTTCAGTGGCCCGATCCCATCCGGTACATGCACATGCTCGGTCTGCTTCCCTTGGTCAAAAAGTTCCAGGTCCGCGGGGGCAGCTTTATCCGAGTAGGGCTTTCCCCAAAGCTGTTCAACTGCCGTATCCTACGCCAATTTCTCGCATTATCCAACGTACAGGAACTCGATTTAGAGCAACTGGACATCCCCGACTTCGTGCCGAGGATTCAACGGTACTTTGGACACTTCTCACACACGGTCCGATCTCTTGCCCTGAGAGAACCCAGAGGGTCCCGCCGACAGATCATATACTTCATCGGACTGTTTCAACACCTGCAAGACCTCAAACTCATCTACGATAGAGCCGAATTACAGGAGGAACCAGCGGACGACTTGACGCTCATTCCGCCCTTTTCCCCTCCGCTAGGGGGATGGCTAACGGTTATGCATTTCACGAGGGTGGGCCTTTTGAAGGATATGATTGACCTCTTCGGAGGAATCCGATTTCGTTACATGCATCTTCTCGATGTGGACGGGATGCCGCTCCTGCTAGACGCTTGTACAAAAACGTTGGAAATCGTGGTGTTGGATCCGACCGATCCTCGTGGTGAGCAAATCTCTTTTCCATGTAAGCTCCGGCCAACGATTTCGCAGCTGTGTCCTCCCTGCCTGACTTTGATCTATCACGGAACAAGTCGCTCCGGATACTAGAGGTCCCAGCGTCGTCCATCAGTTGCAAATCAAGCGATGGTTCACCGGACCCCGCCTCAAGATTCCTCAAGCACGTGCTCTCGACCATCACATCCACTGCGTTCTTCGAGATCATTGTCCTTTATTGGGACTGCGACTTCCGTGGTGTAACGTGGCACACAGGCCAGCCTCATTTCCGCGAGCTGCCACAAGCTGTGAGAACGGAGGAAGCTTCACGGAACCACAGGCGATTCGAAGTATTACGTGAGATGCATAAGGTACGAGACTTTCAGTTGGTGCTGAGCGCTACTGTTCCGGGTTGTATGGGGGAGTACCTGATGCGAATGTTGGAAGAGGCTGTAGCAGAGGAAAAAGCGAAAAAGGGGTTTGACGATTTTTTCCCCGAACCGTTGGTATTGTACAATGCGCAGAGGACCCGTCCTGGTGGTTGATAAACTTTGACCTCGCGGTAAAAGTTATAGAGACTGAAATCCAGCTAGAGTCACGGTGAGGGAGTGAGAGAATTCTACACGCGAGAGCAAACAATATCCACTCCGGGTTCAGGTTCGCTGTCTGGTTGCAATCGCTTCAACAGGTCACTGCGAAAGCGCTCTCTCTGCTCCACTTCACACTTTCGATGATCATCCTCATCCTGCATTGTCGGACCTTCCTTACGTTACCTCCGCTGGCTCTGTTATCGCCTTTTCACTGTCAATTCTATCTGCACGGGACACACGAGCGAATCCGTGAATGGTCTGAGCCTGGAAACCCATCCACCTGGACCACTAATTTGTCCTGATCTCTCCCCGGGAGATGACGGTTGCAAATTCGGGCCCAACCCACTCCGGCTTCCGACTGCCAACCGTAGCCCGACCGTTGGAGTGTGGTTCTCCGGATTTGACTACAACTCGCTGCCTGAACTGGACACTTAACGCCTCGTCTCAGGAGAGTTGGTCCCGATATCTCGAGCGATGATGACAACTGACGTTCAAGATTGAAGTGATAAAGGGAGCTTTCAGAGAAACGACCTACATTACCTCTCTTCTCCTTTACCTTCATCTCTCACCCCGCCCTGTCCTGGTACGTCCATTCCTTCCCGGTCGATTTTCGATTTAGTTCGTCCTCGACGCGAGACCGTTGCTCGTCGTGGTTTCCATAGCAGCCACAACCCCGTCGTTCTCGTGTCTGCTCATCGCAGCGCACGCTGGTGCCTTAGGTCCCAGTACATATGGGCTATCTGCCTATCTAAGACCTCCCCATCATAAACGAGCGTGAAGTTTCCCAAGATCCTCAAGGTCACCACGAGAGCGCATCGCCCAAGCTCTCTGGTATACAAAAACGTGACTACGAGTTGCCGTGGCATGTATTGGTCAGGACATAAACCCACATGACTAGATACGACTATAGTGTATAGAACGAGATGCATCTTTAGAAAGAAAGAAATCGTTGAAGCAAAACCAAGTGCAAGGGAAGTGGGTCTTCATGCCTTCAGGACTCGAAGGATCAGGCTCCCCGGGGCCCGGGTGTCTCAGAATGAGCTAATCGCAAAGTAAACACGAGCTCCCGAAGAACAGACCTCAATCCATCCAACAAGAGACCCACCAAGTTGGCACCTCACACGAAAGAATACTCTTGAATCGCCACATCAAGCACATTTATTTCACCGCTTGCCTGTAATTACCATCGTCCACGAGTACTCCACACGGAGCCGCGCGCTATCCGTACCAAGGTGGTTCGGAAGAATCGATCTCTGCGGGTCGAAGGTCGGTTTCCGACTCCATGGGGAAGGGGGGAGGACGGCCTCGAATCCGGAATCAAGCCAACCGCTGGTACAATTACATCCGCTCTAGGCTGGTAGGAGAAGAAAGTTGTGGTGTAGGTACACAAGAAGAACGAATCGATACAGAACGAGGTCCAGTGGGTTTATTACCTTCACTCCCAGAAGCGTTTGTCCCGCGCGCATTCCTGCGCCATCTCGAACTGAAGAAAAAAAGTAACGCCAATGAGACCACAGCCGACATCTACAGAGAGTCAAGCCAACACATACCTCTTCGTTCGTCTTGATGAGCAGAACACTCGTTCCCAACCTCGTCACTGCCCCATTACCATTCGTGCTCCCCAAGGCGTCGTCCAACTTGAACCCC
>Ga0307515_10014485_pt1 | contig 14612 bp, 10 predicted proteins | sample 17_EM_MG_FD_194513 | JGI IMG/M metagenome (GOLD analysis project Ga0307515, IMG submission 194513) | Populus trichocarpa ectomycorrhiza microbial communities from riparian zone in the Pacific Northwest, United States - 17_EM | ecosystem: Host-associated > Plants > Roots > Unclassified | place... | reverse complement strand
GTTTTATTTCACTTATTTTTTATATCAAATTTTAACTTCATTTTTTTAATTTCTATATGTAATTTTGTTTTTTGAGTTTGAATGATTGAGATTTTTGCTTTGTGAAATTTTTTTTTAGTATGCTTTATATATATGGAGTAACCTAATCTCATGACCAGGTCATGGATTCAAATATTAACTCGATTTGAATTCATTCTTTGTTTATGATGTATTTTTTAAATTTATTTTTTATTTTATTTTTATCCTTCAACATTGGGTATCAAGCTTTCACCTTCATGATTTTTTTTTATTTTTTTCTATAAAGTTATCCCGATTTCATATTCTAGGTTGCAAGTTAGTCGATTTTACCCGAGCTGACTCATATATTTTTTTTTTTTTAGTTTTGTCCTTCATTGTTTTATTCGGTTTTTTTATATATATAAAAAGATTATCCTAACTTCACAATCGGGTCGTGAATTTAACTTGCTGAATCAAGTTAGGTTTTCTGTTCTTTTTTAACATAGATTTTTTTTAATTTGTCCTTCAGCATTTAATTTGTTGGTAATTGAGCTTCAGATTTTTTTTATGAAAGGTTATTCTGTTCTCATTTAATATTTATATTTTATCAAATAAAATCATTAAAATATTTTAAGAATATATACCTGGAGAGTGTCTTTTCATAATATCGACAATTTTTTTTTTCAATTAGTCATTATTTCTTACTTCTTTAAAACAAAACACCGCAGGCCTCTATCTATTTATCTACTATTTCACTAGTTCCTTCCAAGTGATAGCGTTTTATACTATATGTTTTGATTAGCAAAAAGATAATTTTTTTTTTAATTAAAAGGCTTTCTTGGTGTATTTAGCATATGAAAATAGATTAATTTGCAACGTCCAAAAGTACTGAGTGCAAAGGCGCACATAATTTTCTTGAAAAATGAATGATCATATACTGTCTATTTGGTAGACTACGTATTTCTCTTCTTTTTTTAAAAGATATATAGATGAGTATTTTTGCTAATTGTGAGTTTGATACTTTGGACTAGCTCAACTACAATGGTAGTGAATATATATATATATATATATATAGGAGTCTAGATAAATATTTAATTTGACACATATTGCTCTTATGTTATTGTTATTTTTGTTTTCTTATAATTCCTAAAAATACATATAAAACATATATATAACTAATATTAAAAATATTTAATATTTATTGACAAAATATAAACTACAAGATATAGATTGAGGCAATGATCAATTCTTCAATTTTAAAATAATTTAATATTTATTTTTATGATGTTTACAATTTGATTGCAATATTTTTTTTTAAAATTCACTCAATCTCTTACTCTTGTAGCATAAATGAAAATGAACAGTGAACCGGATTTGTAAAGGTAAATCTCTCAGGAACATATTAAAAGGAATATAAATATTTGATGAGAAGAAAAATATACAATAAAATGTAGAGTTGTTATAATTATAAAATTTCTTTTAAAATTTATACAGATAATATATTCTAATAATTAATTTGACATTTATTTGAAGATAAACTGTTTTTTATCTTAATAGTCACAACTTTTTTTTCTTTTAAAAATACATAACTGTATTTTAAATCAAAATTCTCATTTACCTCTAATTAACAGTTACAACCACCATTTTCACGCACAATTAAACTTGAATGCTGTTATGGTTTAAGGAAATTAAGTACTTAAAACTAGGAAGATCTTGAATTTAATTTCCATTAAAAGCTAGCATCATTTACTACAGTTCTACTCAAGAGTTAATGGTGAAGTAATTTTTAGCTCCGAAGGCTAGGTGAAGAAATATATTTTGTTAATGAACATCGCGGCTACTTCATACTTTTCCATTCACCTCTCTTGTACATGAACTGATTCAAGTTTCTCATATGATCATCCTGATATTGAGTAGTACACAATATGAAGAACATACTTTTCAGGCCCTTATGCAGTGCTATGCGATCTTTAATTATGCAGACTCTTTAATTATGCCTTCTTTTTTCACAGGTGCTGTGTCGGCGTAGCCAATTCCTCTTCGTTTGGTAGGAAATAACATGAACAAAAAGCTTGCCAAGAACCCAGCTCCTAACGGCAAATTCATGATAAGTGCTTTCTCATTAGCTCCTGCTTTAGGGAAGAAGCAATTCTGCACGTTAGAATTACTAAGAGCAAAAACCAAGAAAACTGTTAGTGATGTAAAAGCATGCACGAAGTCTATAAAAGTGATTCTACAGGCAGCCAAGAACTCTTTGGTCGTTTCTTCCCTTCCTGCACCATCATCACTATCGATATCATTGAATATATGGAAACTGTTCCATGTGGCTATGCCATAGTACATCTTGCCATCCTTGCCAGTGAAGCTATCAGTAAAGGAGGAAAGAAAACAACCTAGTGAACAACACACAATGATACCTAAGGTAAGGTATTCGTTCGCAAGTGTACATTCACCGTTGTTTGTGAATGAAGGTATTAGGGATTCAGCTGCAAGGACTGTGCCTGTTGGCAACAAGTTTGCTAGGTTGGCTGCAGTGACTTGGCTCCTTTGGCCAAGTTTGGATGATGAGATCGACATTGAAAGGCGACAGGTATTGATTTAGAAGGAGGCGAAATTAGCTGTAGTATAGGTGTTTGTTTTGCATATGATATGGTTGGGCTGTGCTTGATTTATAGGCAAGTAGGGAGAATTTAGTTAAAATAAGACGTATATTGTGCGTGTTCATGTATATGTAAGCATGGTGAGGTTTGCCGTTCTGGAATGGAATTTTCAGGTTTATTTATTTTCTTTTTGATAGAGAAATATATATCAGCATTAATTCTGGTCAAGTAATTAATTATAACAACATTAAGAATCTGATCCAACATAATGATAAAGTTGATTTCAAAAGGGTATACGTATTCGGCTAAAGCATGCACACATGCATGTGCAATGGTCCTTAAAATTCCCTTCCTTGATAAACTAAAGTAATATTTTTTTATTTATATATTTTTAAAACCACAACTAAAAATATTCTTCAAAAATCTAATTTTTTTAAACCATGTAAAAACTACCTGATTGTTTTTTTTTTTTAATCATGAAATTCCCTGATTGTAAGAACATGCAAGGTTATTTTGTCAAGTCTTTGTTGGTAGTTGGAAGCTGATAATATTTTATTAAATTCTACTGGAACTTTTGAATATAGCATATTTTTTATTTGTAATTGAATTTTCATCAGTCTAGCTCAAAATCTTAAAATAATCATTACATGAACTTTCTATAAACCGTTTTTATCCATTAGAGCCCATTGGGGCTTGAATTTTTGCCCTACTTCTTGCCATTCTGCATTTGAAGGCAAATTTCTAAACAAGAATGATGCTACCAATAGAGCCATTATAGTTACATGCAAAACTGTTGTTCTACAAATGGTTTATGGTAACAAGCAGAGCAGGAATAGTTCTTTTCCAAAAGCAAAGCTCAAAGCTTAAGCAAACAAGCTCCTGAACTTAGCCCAATTCTCATTAACATGGCTAGCCCTACCCTCAGTTTCTCTTTTATGCCTCTGAGCTTCTAACAAAGCACCAATCTGTATTTCTAGACTTCCATTTCTAATGATTCTCTGGGCATGGAGACTTTCCTTGTTTCTTCGGATATGATCTTCTTCTTCCTGAATTTCCTGAAGTCGCTTGTTAAGGGCATCCTTTACTGCTTTAAGCCTGCTAATCTTGCTGGTAATATCTTCATCAGAAATATCCAGCTCGGCAAGTCTCCTTTTGTGATCTTCAATAGAGGACTTGATAGAACTAGTCCAGTCGATTTTTTGCTCATCAAATGGGTGGCTTGTGACCAAAGTGTCAAAATTTTCAACGTATAGTTGAATGATTTTTTGTTGCTGATAATTCAGAAACGGACAGTTCTTTAAATTCTTCAAACCGGACAGCAGCAATAGGCGGTCAGCTGATGTGGCTACTTCTGCAGGGGATTTCATTAAGAGCTCCTTCAACAAATCTATAGAACACCTGTATATCTCAAAGCTCACACCACAGGACTTGAGAGATCCAGAAGGAGCATTAGAGCTTGAAGCGGTGCTGAATGTGAGCTCTTGAGAGGAAGTTCTGTTGGTTAAGGATGTAGAAGTCAACATAGAGACTTGTTCAACAGAGGTGGCAGGAGATACAAGAACTCTGTAGCTCTGCTGAACTGAAATAGTAGGAATAGCATTGGCCAGTGAGGTCTCACCCTGCAAGAAATTTAAAGTTTACATGAATGTACAAGAAAGTGTATAAGAAGTTATATTCCGAGGGAGAAAATTACATTATCAGTTGCTTGGGAATCTGTCTGCTCTTGTAGAGAGATCTGAGCTTTAGAATCCATGGGAGTTGAGGAACTTTGACCTTGTCTAGAATCCTACATTCCAGATGCCATTAGCAATTAATTCAAAATCATATTCTAGAAAGTATTTCTAGATAGAAGAGAGAGCTACCTTATCATTTGAAGCTGCATGAAAATCTTGGTATCTTGAAGCTAATTGAGCAATCTTGGGTTCTAGCAAAACACCTTTGATCCTATTTTGTTTGTTTCTCAGTAATGTTTCAAAAACGGGAGAGATATCTTTTCTGGCTTCTGAGGTCCCAGTTAAATGCAAATCCTCAGAAGCTCGTCTCTCAGAGACAGCACTTGGTGCATTTCCATCTGCTTTAGCCTCACGGGCTAATGTTGGCTGTTTGGGTATGCTTAGCAGTTCGGATTGCGCTGCTCCATCACCCTGCAGTTAAGTTAACAAAAATGAGTTAATTAAATAAGTAATGATGTGATAACAAAAAACTAATACATAATGATGAAGTTTTATGTGATTGAGGGATATCATTAGTTAGACTACACTCAGATTCTGCATAAAGAAGGGTGATTTCATAAAGTTGGTATGAGAGACAACAAAATAGGAAAAATAAATTCTGGAAGTGTGATGGGTAATTGATAAAATTGTTGTGCAATTTCATAAAGTTTTATGCTTCGTGCAAGAGAAAGAACAGATCAAAATATAGAAAAGGTAAGAAGATTTGGTGAAACAATTCATACCATCTCCACAAACAATTTTTGTACAGTGGAATTAAGGTCCTCCTCCCAGTACCCTTCATCGTCCTCTTCTGTTAACAGGACAGTCTCCAGCTCTGGTGTGCTTATGATTCCTTCAGAAAAAAATTTCATCTTGGGGCATTCTATCAAGAACACTTCTTCCAAAGATGGAAAAGTGAACGCACATTTCCCTGAGTGGAAACTTGTGAGGCTTGGCAAGCTTCGAAGTCTCAAATGCTCTAATTTCTGAAAAATGATCTCATTTGCTACCTCATTCTCCTCGCTCACTATAATTTCTTCAATCATTTTGCATTCAGTTACACTCAGAGACGTGAGCTGCACCAGATATTTGGCTGTTGAAGACGTCATCAAATTTATCAATCCATGACAGTTTGACACTTCCAGGGTCGTTAAACACTGGAAAGACAATGCTGATGGAATTAGAATTTTCAGCATGCCACATTCCAATACTCTCAAACTTTCCAAATTCTGAAAAATCTTGCATGTCTGAGAACCTTCCTTTGACAGATGCATGAGTTTCGGCAGTTTAGACAGCTCCAGTTTTTTTAATTGTGCTAAAACCCTGATATGATTTTCTTCATCATCTTTCCCTTCATACAATACTATTTCTTCGAAAGAGGCATCTCTTACAACAAGATTTTTTAAATTGATGAATCTTTGAAGAAAATGGGATGGAAAATCAACATTGTCACAGGGGAAGCGCATGAGTGTAAGACCTTCCAGTTTGTAGAAGTACTCAACTCGGAATTGGCCATTCTGTATAACCTCCATCACATCATTCCATTCCACTCTCAACTTTTTCATGTTTGGAAATGCAACCTGGGATCCAAGTCAAAGACAAAAAATAAACTTATTCCTGCAATTTATTGTCAAGAACCACACTGATTGGCAGGTCCTACCACAAGTCTTATTTTAAAATGTTTTTCTTTTCCCTTCCCAATTTAAATTTATGATCATCTCTGAACAAAATAGTATTTGCAACGTTAGCATCTACAAGTATAAAAATTGGGAGTAATTGTAGAATGGTTTGAGAATTATGTAACTGCATGGTCACATATTGGAGGCAAAAGAAATAATAAGTTGTGAAAAAGCCTCAGATAAAGAAACTGACCTTATGATTGAGAGATGGTGCAGTGGAAATATCATGGTCTCGCTCACGTAGTCTATATCCTTGTCCCTTATTGACTGAAATCGGTACATGCTCACTCAAAAATGAGGAAATAAATGTCTTCAAATTTGGACAATTGTCTATGCCAATCTCCTCTAAGGATGGAATTCCCAGAATACCAGTTCCTGAATAGATACTGGTCATGCTATGTAAGGACTCGAGAACTATCACTTTCAGTACAGGGAATATGATTCTATATGTTGCTGCTTCCTCTATTTTCTCTTCTGTGATGATCTTTTCCATCATGGCACAGTTTCTTATTTCTATCTTGTTGAGTTGCACAAGGCCAGATGCCGTGGATGGTGTAAATAAATCTCTCAAACTGCTACAATTATGAACTTTCAGCGATTTCAGGTTTTTGAAGTCCAAAATTCCTTGAGGATCCCTGCTGCATATATCCCTCAGCCTTGGCAGATCAATCAACTGCAATTCCTTTAAATTGGGCAACAGCTGAGCATGCCCTTCCTCAGCATTGAGCCCCTCCAAATCAAATACTTCTTCAAGAGAATCACAGTTTCTCACATACAGATGTCTCAAGTTATTCATGAACTGTAGTAGATTGGATGGTATAGCATTGGAGACAAATGCGCAGTCATCCACCGTGAGGTTTGCCAAAATTCTACAAAAGTTGAAGGGAAGTTGGTCGTGCCATCTCTCTTTTAATTGGGGAAAATCAGAGAGCTTTAACTCCCATATATTACCAAATCCAACCTGCTCAACCATAATAATGAATTAGTACAAAAAAAAAATGATGATTACTAAAATGCTTGAGTTATCAGTACATACCATTTCTGTGTACAGCTGTTGTATGGTGTTATTAAGATTTCCCTGCCAACACACTTTATTCTTGGCAAAACATACTCCCTGTAGCTTAGGCGTGCTTACAACTCTGGGAGAGAAAATCCTCATCTTGGGGCATTGTCTCACAACAATTTCCTTCAATGATGGGAATTTGAAGGTGTGATTTCCTGGGCAGAAGCTGGTGAGGCTTTCTAACTTGACAAGTTCCAAATATTCTAGTTTGCTGAAAATGATCTCATCTTCTGTTTCATCTCTCTCTTTTGCTACTATTTCCATCACCTTTTTGCAAGAACGAACGGTCAACTTTACAAGCTGCACTAGACTTTTCGCAGTTGAGGATGTTATTAAGTTCAATAATCCAAAGCAACACCGCACATCTAAAATTGTTAAATTTTCAAATGAAGCAGATGGTGGTGCTAGATTGACCAAACTGTGACAAGAAATTACTTCTAGAGTGCCAAGATTTTGAAGAAATTGAACCAGTTGGTCATTATCCTTCCACATATGCCTCATATCGCCAACTGAACTTATTATTTTGAAATTCCTTAATCGTCCAAGCATCCTTTGTCTCTGATTCACATCAGTAAGCCCTTCATATGAGAATAGCCTTTTGAAAGAACTACGTGTCACATAGAGTGTTTCCAGATTGCACAATATTTGTATGAAACCAAATGGAATAGTATCCGATTCTTCCTGAAAATAGTGCAGCCTTAGAAGTTTCACCGCAGAATAGTACTTCTCTGGAAGCTGGCAGCGCCAAATAATTGACGTTGTGGGGTTTTCACCACTTAATGACAATTCCTCCAAGGTCGAGATCACCTGGAGACAGATTAGAACAAAAAGGAAATGCCGGTTGACATTCCTCCAAATAATAAGTAAATTCCAACTGCTGTTATTTATGCATACTGCACTTTCATTTTGGATAAGAAAAAAGTAAAGGGAAAAAAGCATGGTGCAGAATAGATCCATACCTTTTCAACAAAAAAGAGGGGTTGCTGAATTTGGTCCTGTTGGCTTCCCCTTTGAATTTCTTGGGATGTATGAGATTCTGATCCAAATAACTTCACATTGCCACAGCCCGACACCTCCAAACTTTTTAAGATAGGACATTCCCAAGAATGTTTCCCTGGATAAAAGTTCCTAAATTCTGGTATTTTTTCAAGTGTCAATGAGGTTAGATGAGGAAAATCAAAACAGGGGGCTGTTTCATCACCTTCTGCGTTTGCAACAATTTCCTCCACCCCACACTCCTTTATCTCAAGCTTTTCAAGTTGTGGAAGGTCTCTAGCAATGGAGACTGGAAAGAGATTCTTCAGAGCACTACATTTCCCTACCCTTACAGAATGCAGATTCTGGAAAATGAGTCTTCCTTGCGGATCCTTATTCCATATATGCTTTAATTTGGGTAGATTATACAAATCCAGGTCTTGTAACTGGAAGACATTAAATGCTTGGATTTCTTCACCGCCGAGTCCTTGAAGCTCAAATATAGTTTCTAAGGAATGACAATGACTAATTTCTAGCATCTCTAGTCTTTGGAATCTTGTTAGCAAGATTGATGGAAAAATATTCACCAGCTTATCACAATCTGAAATACTCATTGATCTCAGCTCACAAAAAGAACCGGCAGCAAGTTGATTGTGCCATATCTTATCTATGTGTGAGATTTGGATTTCAGCTAAGCAAGGGAATACAACCTGCAATAGACATTCCACTTTGTCACAAGTAAATCAAAATCGTATAGGAAAGAATTTTCTAACTAAATAACAAATAATAGTATCTATTTATGTTTTTAACGAAAATTGAACCATAATGGGGAAAGCAAGAAATAAAAACTGGTACAAAAGATCATAGCTTGTAAGATAAAGAAAAAATACAAAGAAACTGCTTTCTAGCGTTGTTCACCATATGATGAGTTGAATAATAGTGAAATTCACTAAAACAATTGTCACCTTTTCATCAAAGAGAGGTTGCATGGCATTGTAGAAGTTCTCCTCCAGGTTCGCTTCCCGGGCGCCATTTCTAGTTGTCAGGTTTGTGCTGCTAAACTCGGAAACGAATGTCTGAAAGTCATGACACCAGTCTATCACCAATCTTTTCAACAATGGACATTCAATATGAGAACCAATACAAAAGTGTTTCAGTTTCGGAAGACTCAAGAGTTCAATGTGTTCTAGTTTCAGGAATACCATCTTACTCGTCCTTTCTTCTTCATCTAATTCTTCTGTTACTATTATCTCTTCCACTGACATGCAATCATGTATTGCAAGATGCTTGAGTTGTACAAGACTTTTAACCATAGAAGAGGAAAATATATATTTCAAACTGCCACATTTTTTCACAACCAGTCTTTGTAAATTTTGAATGGAAACTGTAATTGCTGGAAGTTGGCCATGCCATAGCCTTTCGATGTTGATAGAATGCAATTTCAAATCCTCCAAGTTCGGAAACACAAACTGCATGCACATTTTTCAATTCATTAAGAAATCTATTCCTTAATTTAAGGAAATGAAATGATTATTCGAGAAAAAAGTAAAATGAGCATCAGTTTTTTTTTTTTTTTTTTTTTGGGGGGGGGGGTGGGAATTATGTAAGATATACATACATGCAAGTACCTTTTCATCAAAAAGTTGCATTGGAGCATGTGGCTCATCCTCCAAAATGATTTCTCCAAAATCCATGCCAGTTGTTCTTGACTTTGATTGTGTTTGATATAAACATGATGCCTTCTCTTTCGAGCAGAAGTTTCTGAGATTCGGTAAATATTTTAAGGACAAGGAGCGTACTTGAGTGAACTCCATCAAATTGATTTCTTCATTCTTGTTGTCAAATTCTTCACTTTCTTCAACAACAATCTCTTCCAGGTTCCGGCAGCAGGTAATATTGATGCTTTGAAGTAGCAAAAGACCCCGTGCAATGGAGAATGAGAAGAGGTTCTTCAATTTATTACAATGTTTCACTTCTAGCTTTTGTAGTTTGCCGAAAGATGGTGTCTTGAGTGTGCCATGATAAATCTTCTCTAAAGATACCAAATTGTATAGAAACAAAGACTCCAACATGGGAAATGGAAGGATGTTCGCAGGAACCCCTTTCATTGTATCAATGATATATTGAATGTCTGGACTATTGTGCAGATGGAGGTACTTCAGCTGTGGAAAACCTTCACTATCCAGTTCACAAATGACATTCTTAATTCCCTTCATTTCAAGTAAATACAAATCTTCAGTTCTCTTTAGCAGCATCAGAACTCCACGCTTCAAATGATCAGTGCTTTCATTGAGCTTCAACTTCAATGTTCTTAAGGTTTCATAGGCCCCATCCCAATCCCAAACATCTCCTATGAATATTCTAAATCTTTCTAATTTTCTAGAAAACAAGTCCATAGACATAACATGGGAATCTAGCATATGTACGTCTAAATTAGTCAAGTGAGACAAGTGTTCTAGCTCGATAAGACTAGCATTATTGTGTCCTTCAATATCCCAATGATGAAAGCTGTTGCCTACAAACAATTCTTCTAAAAGTGATAAATTTGAAATAACATTTGGTGAAATCACTTCAAGTTCAGAACAATCACTTAAATCTAATAACTTTAACTTCGTCAATTGCCCTATTTCTTTCGGCAGATGCTTAATATTAGATTTAACAAAACTAAGGATTTCTAATTTTTTTAGCTCCCCAATAATAGCTATCTCTCCAAGTGAAGATTGATGAAGGCACAATGAACGGAGGTTCTTTAGGAAATGAAGAGATGAATGCGGGGCTGGAAAAGATAGATTGGTCAGGCCTAAGACTTTGAGTTTTTGCGTGCCCCTAAAAATGTTTTCAGGTACTTCCAAAGAAGAATCTTCACTATTCATATTCAAAACTTTGAGTAGTGGATATTGCAAATCTTCAGGAAACCCAAAGCTATTACCATGTAACCAAATCTCTGCATGACTCTCCAGTGAATCCTTATACTGCCATTTCAATTCAACCTCATCACTCCTCAAAAACACATTGTGATCTCTAAAAGCAATTGATATGGCAACATCACGAACAACATCATGAATAGAAAACTGCTTACTAGTATCACCATCGAGTAACAAACTGGAGGTTTTGAGTTTATGAAGCAAAGAATTCAGTTTATCTCGGACTTCTTCTATGGTAGCAACATCAGAAAACAAACCTGAGCCCATGCTGTATTTCAACAAGTCTTGAATGGAGGCGTTGTAGCCCATTCGACTGGAAAGAAGAAAAATCGCCTTCAGCTCTTCACTTCCAAGATGCTTGTAGCTTAGTTCTATAGCGCTATACACTTCTGCCTGCACTCCTGTGAAATTCCTAGGGGACGGTCTTTTCAGCTCTCGCAATGCATCCTTCCACTCGGACAGCCTCTTATCCTTTAAAGCCTTTGCAACAGTTACAATGGCCAGGGGCAAACCTGCACACTTTGTTGCGATCTTCAATGCTATGGATTGGACATCTGGACTTTCAACATTACCACCTGCCGTTTTCTTGAACAACTCCCAAGCTTCATCTTCCTTTAAACCACTAATTGAGAAGTTTTTCTCAACTTCCATTTCACTTGATAAAACATCAAATTCTCTCGATGTCAGCAGCATTTTGCATTCATTTTGTTCATCCTTAAATGAAATCCCAATTGCTTCTAAATCAAGCCTCTTCCATAGATCATCTAGGACAACAAGAATCTTCTTCTCTTGCTTCAACCTCTCACGCAATCGACCTGCTCTTCCCCATTCACTTTCCTCGTTGAATGTTAGGCCAAGCTGGTCTGCAATTTGCCCTTGAATTTTCATGATGTCTGGGTTTCGAGTTACACTGGCAATAACCATCTTGTCAAATAATTTATCCTCTATGGCTTGTTTGGAGACCTCTTTCACCAGTGTGGTCTTTCCCACACCACCCATTCCATACACCCCAACTATGTTCACATCAGCAGCTTTTAAGGCATTCATGATTTCATTAAACACTGGTATTCTTGATTGCATGGCCTGATAGCCTTTTCCAGACATGACCTCCACCCCTGACGGTGCAGCATGGTAGGAAATCGAACCAAAGCTGCGTTGTTCCTCTAGTTTAGCTTTAACTGTTGCTAATTTCTCCTCTGCTTTCTTTCCAAACTGGTACCTTGTTTTAAAATTTGGACACAATCCCATGAAGCATTTCTTCTTTACTCCGCCCTCATCTTGAGCAAGTTCCCTTTCCACCTTTTCAGTGATCCCGTCCACCTCAAGTAGCCACTTCGCAACATCGTCTTGGATCACCTTCCCTTTTCTTCTATCCTCGTCAACCAAGTGTTGCAACCTTTCTCGCGCATTTTTCAACTTATCAACTTCCTCCTTCAGATGTCGGAGGTTGCTCTTGCAATAAAATGCATTAGAAATGTGTATTTTAAAGGAACCAATTGCAAGCTCAACAATAGGTGATACAACAGAAAGAATGATATCCACAGCCATCTTGTTTTCTCTCGGATTTCTCTCTCTTTTTTAATCTCCTCTTTGTTATTTCTTTTTTCCTTGTGGAGCTCACAAGCAAACGAAGGCTAACAATGTACACAGTCCAAAAATTCAAGAAAAATGCAACAAGCAATGATCTTTGTTTCTCCCCCCTTTCTTCAAGACTGGATACAAAGAAAAGGAGCAAGAGAGAATAATTTCAAGTTATACAAAAGTCAAGATGAAAGTAAACAAGCAAAAATTTTCCCTTTTCCTATCAAGATCGGATACAAAGAAAACCATAAGAGAACAGCAACTTCTACATCATGAAGGGACAAGTGAAAGCGAAGTACATACCTCAAACTACAAGGGCAAAGCAGCAGGGATGTTCGACAGATGATTCATGAAGATAAGAGTGCAGAGCACAGACAGCCACTGGAAGATGGACAGAATGAAAGTAGCTATCAGTAAAAAAGAGTAGGTGGTGATGAATGGGAAAGAAGCTAAAAGGGTAGACTTGGTGATGACGGTGTCGACTAAAATGTCAATAGTAGTAGTTTGTTTGTAGTCATGAGAGGCGGCTTTTCTTATTATACTTTCGATTAAAAAAATTCATGAGCAAGCATAAAGAAATAAAAATTTCATGTTCAGAGTCTTCAGACTGGTGCCATCTACAGCTGCATCAAGCGAAACTTTTGGCCATTAACATTAATTATTGACCTTGCAATTAACAAAGAAATTAAACAACTACTAGTTTGATTCCTCGTGATACGTTGCAATGCAGAAAAATACAAATATTATTTTCAGTTTATTAACCATCCAAAAAAAATAATTATGACAGGAAAATTTATAAAAAAATAATAATTTATGAACAGGAAAATTTATGTAAGTTTAATAAAATTAATCAAGAATTATATATACTAATAAATAATAATAAATTTGTTGATTTCAATTAAAAATTGAGTTGAAAAAGATAAGATAAAGATATTATTTAAAATATATATATGAGAATAAGAGCTTGCCTAAAAACTTGCTGAGAATCAAATTCTAGATCTATTTTTACAAGCCCATATAGGCATTATCATTATATAAAAGATGGTGTTTACGAAGCATTAATGAAGCATTAGAGATTTAACTCATGGTGCTGAAGATTGGGATATAATATCCTAGATGATAGTGTTTTTGCTGATAAACCTATAATTCTAATAATCAATTGCTCGAGCTATAAAGTTTTCTTCTAAAGAAGCATAAGATCAACAATTATCGTCATCTTTGAAGGAATTGGAATCGGAAGAACAGAAAATAGTGGATGTTCCAGTATCATGAGAAGAAGCAATTGAGAAACTACACGAGTAATTGGAAATTCTTCCTGTTGAAAAATCAGAACAAATTGAGGCAAAAAAGCATCGAAGATTTAGTAGTGTCAAAAGGATTCGACAAACAAGGATCAACGACTCCTGAGAAACTAGAGGAACAAGTCCTAAATCACTAAACATGTTGAAAACAAGGACATGAAGTATAGTTGAAATCTAAGGGACAACATGAAGTCAGTTAACATGTTGTGATTATACTAACCAGTAAAAAACTAGAACTAGTAGCTATAATTATTTAGAAGGTTGAAATTAATATCAAACAGGACAAAGAAAAATATGATTTTCCAAAATTCGCATCAAAGGCTAGTCTAGAGGATGAAAAGAAATGGACTAATTTGGTTCAAGAGCTCAATTTCTGACCAAGAACTTGAAGACGAGTTTTCCTCGAGTGAGGGAGCTTGACGGCGGTTGATTTTCTAAAATTTACCACGCAGTCGACTTGCTATTCCCAATTCACTTTCCTCGTCGAATGTTAGGCCAAGCTGGTCTGCAATTTGCCCTTGAGCTTTCATGATGTCCTGGTTCTGGGTTACAGTTGCAATAACCATCTTGTCAAATAATTTGTTCTTCATGGCTTCTATCGCAACCTCTTTCACCAACGTGTTCTTGCCCATACCACCCATTCCATGCACTCTAACCATGTTCACATCAGCAAGTCTCAAAGCATTCATTATTTCCGTAAAAATTGGAATTCTTGCTGGCATGACCTGACAACCTTAGGCAGACAAAACACCCATCCCTGCTGCTGTTAACCACCACCCC
>Ga0307515_10014484_pt1 | contig 14613 bp, 11 predicted proteins | sample 17_EM_MG_FD_194513 | JGI IMG/M metagenome (GOLD analysis project Ga0307515, IMG submission 194513) | Populus trichocarpa ectomycorrhiza microbial communities from riparian zone in the Pacific Northwest, United States - 17_EM | ecosystem: Host-associated > Plants > Roots > Unclassified | place... | reverse complement strand
GACGCCCGAGCGCTTGTAGAACCCGGCCAGGGCGATCTCGAGGATCTGGCGCTGGTCGTCGGACAGGTGGTCGATCCAGCCGCGCTCGGGGATGCTCGCGACCATCCAGCCGGATTGCTGCTCGAAGGCGATCCGGGCGACGGCGGGGGACACGCTGGGGCAGGCGAGGTCGATGTGCACGCGGTTGGAGCCGATCGCGACGTGCTGAGCGACGACGTCGGTGCCCCGGAACGCGGCCGCGGCCTCGAGCATCGAGACCAGCTCGCGGTCGACGAAGGTGTGGATCGCGGCCTCGACGTGGTGCAGCTCGGCGCGGTGCTTGGCCACGCCGCGCTCGTCGGCCTTCCACGCCGCGCGCCGCAGCCTGGTGAACCGCTTGGGGATCGTGCCGGAGTGGAAGCCGGGCTTGAGGAACCCGACCATGGTCTCGCCGTGGTGGCCGATCGCGACCTCGCGCAGGGTCGGCGGACGGGACTTGCGGTACAGCCGCCAGTTCTCCTTGAACTCCCAGACCAGGAAGCCCGCGAGCCCGGGGAGCACGAGCACGGTGAACGCGGCGAACGACACGCCGAGCGTGGGGCCGATCAGCTGGCTGACGGGGTGGCTGATCGCGGCGACCATCGGCTCGGAGAACGGCAGAAGGATCTTGGCGACCACCGTGACCACCGGGAAGTGCTTGATCGGGTTGACCTCGGGCTCGATGAACAGGTTGATGTAGATCCGCAGGACGTAGGCGACGACCGACCAGACCAGGCCGATGGCGCCCTTGAACACGAGCGTCACCGCCGACTGGCCGGACTTGAACCGCAGCCACTCGTCGACGCGGTACAGCCCGCGATCGAGGATCTCGATCAGCTCGGCGAACAGCTCGAGCAGCCACTTGATCGCGCCGGGCACGATCCGGCCGGTGAGGTGGCGGCCCCAGCGCACGACCGCGTCGGCGGCGATCTCCTGGGCGCGGCGGCCGAGCCGCGAGTTGAGGCCGAGCGCGAACGCCAGGAACACCGCGGCGGCGACCGGCCAGCGCCACGGGTCGTCGGCGGCCTGCCAGGCGAGCGCGGCGGGAAGCGCGGGCTGGATCACCCAGCGCGAGACCCGGCTGTCGAGCATCCGGCGGACCAGCGGGCGGCGCAGCACGGCGAGCGGCGCGTCGATCAGCACGAAGCGCAGGCCGCGGCCGAGCTGCCGGAGCCCGAACACGACGCCGCGGCGGAACACCGGGACGTGGATCAGCAGGAACAGCAGCGCCGCGCCGGCGTAGATCCGCGGGTTGGTCGCGATCACCGGCTCGGTGTGGAACGCGTGCTTGGCGACCCAGCCGACCATGTGCTGCGCGCCCTCGAACACCAGGTACGAGCCGAGCAGCGGCAGGATGGCGTAGAGGGTGAGCAGCCGGCCCAGGCGGGTGCCGAACAGCACCGACGAGATCTTCTGGAGGAACCGCAGGTAGCCCTCGCCGCGGCGGTACACGCCGTCGAGCGAGCGCGACAGCGCGTCGTCGCAGCGCAACAGCTCGTCGCCCGAGCGCAGCCGCGCCCGCGACAGGTCGGGCAGCTTGAGGTCGTTGTGCGAGATCGCGTCGCGCAGGTTGCCGAGCGAGAGCTGGCCGACGGCGACCGCGCGATCGAGCAGCTCGTCGATCAGCTTCTTCTGCGCGACGCGCTCGGGCAGGTTGCGGGGGTGGAGCGCGACGCCGTCGAGCGCGGCCTCGAGCTTGGGCCGCAGCACGACCCGGACGTGGTGGTCGGCGCGGTCGACGATGTCGCGGACCACGGCGGCGAGCCGCTCGTGATCGGCGCGCGACGCGAGCTGGTACTCGGCGACCTTGGCGACCGCGGCGTGGAGGTGCTTGGCGACCCGGACCTCGCGGGTCGCCGGCAGCGACCGGACCAGCGGCCGCTTGCGCCACGACCAGATCCAGCCGGCGACGTCGACCTCGCGGACCTCGCGCTCGGCGACCACGCACGCGGTCTGCAGGTCGTGGAGCAGGCGCACGCCGGGCGTGAACCGCAGCGCGCGATCGGCGGCGGCGGCCTGGGCGACCGGCAGGAGCGCGGTGGTCCAGTCGGCGCCGGGCGCGGCGCTGCCGACGGCGCTGGCCAGCCGCGCGCACAGCGCGTCGAGATCGTCGCGCGCGGCGTCGCGGTCGCCGGCGCGCAGCGCCAGGATCGCGGCGCGGGCGCGGTTGCCCTTGTAGCGGGCGCGGCCGGCGCGCTTGCGCGCCGAGCGATCGACCACCGCGATCACGGTCGCAGCGCGCGCGGCGTCGGGGTGGGCGGCGGCGCCGGGCGGACCGGCGGGCCGGGTGGGCTCGTCGACGATCGGCTCGTCGAGGATCGGCTCGTCGGGGGCGCGCGCGGGCCGGGCGGCGGCGAGCAGCGCGGCGCCGTCGACGTCGAGCGCGATCGCGGCGTCGACCCGGGCGAGGTCGAGGGTCGGGAACGTGCGGTCGAGCGTGCGCGGGGCGAACGCGCGGAGCTCGAGGTAGAGCGCGGCGAACTCGATGTACGCCGCGGTGTCGTCGGCCGGCGGCAGCAGCAGCTCCTCCTGGCGCAGCACCGCGCGGATCTCGTCGAACTCGGTCTGGCCGATCCGGTGGATCTGCGCGCGGATCGACGCCGCGGTGACCGCGCCGGCGGCGACGCGCGCGTCGAGCGCCAGGTGGATCCGGGCGTGAAAGATCGCGCGCCAGGCCCGCGACAGCTCGGCGGGATCGCCGGCCGCAAGCGCGGCGCGCGAGCCGCCGAAGATCACCACGTCGTCGGGCAGCGCGGCCGGGTCGGCGGTGAGCTCGTCGCGGTCGACCAGGCGCTCGAGCTCGGCGCGCGGCAGCGAGTAGCACCGCGCGTGCGGCACCTGCAGGCCGATCCCGGGCAGCCGGCGGTGCTGCTTGATCACCCGGCGGACGACGCGATCCTCGAGGAGGACCGCCGCCGCGCGTGCGAGCTCGGCATCGAGTTCGTCCATCGCCTGGTGAAATAGGACTAGCATGCCCCAACGGTGATCGACGACCCGCCGTTCCCCGACAGCCTGTGCCACCGCTGCCGCTACCTGCGCATCATTCGCAGCGCGCGCGGCTCGGGGTTCCTGATGTGCCAGGAGCCCTCGCTGCCCAAGTACACCGGGCAGCCGGTGCGCGCGTGCCGCGGATTCGCTGCGCCGGAGCCGACCGGCTGAGCGGCCGCCGCGGTGACTTCCGTCCTGGTCAGTGGAGTTGCTGGCAACCGGCCAGGTCGGACCATCGTGGAGCGCAACATCGCGAGACCACATCACCCGCGGCGGGCACGAGGCGTGCTGGAGCGAGCGCCATGCGATGCGTGGCGGTGGTTTCCGTGGTTCTGGCGTCCGGTCTGGCCTTGAACCTGGTCGGCTGTGCGGCGGGTGATTCGACCGATCCCGACGACGAGTGGGGGATGTCCGGGCCGCTGTCGCCGACCCCGCCGCCGGGCAAGGAAGACTCCGAGCTGCGCCGCGGCCTGCCGGTCGCGACCGACACGACGCGCACCCAGGTGTGGACGGCGCGCAACCGCTGGGAGGACACCGACACGCCGGCGGCGCGCGCGGCCGGCCTGGCGTGGCCGGCGAACAGCGGCCTGACGTGGGACGCGAAGTACACCGAGTGGGTCAAGTCGCTCGAGTGGATCCCGTCGGTCGATAACTTCTCGACCACGGTCAAGCTGACCACGCCGTGGGGCAAGTCGCTGCCGTCGCCGAGCCTCGAGTGCGCCGAGACGTCGCTGTTCCTGCGGATCACGTTCGCGGCCTGGTACGAGCTGCCGCTGGTGCTCGAGAGCCAGGACGAGCGCGGCCAGCTGGTGTACTTCGGCCACAACGGCGTGCGGACCCGGACCGGGCGCTACGCGCAGTCGCCCGAGTTCGCGATCAAGTACAAGGACCACACCGCCTCGGGCGACTGGCGGACGCACTGGCCGAGCGACGCCGCGCTGCGCGCCAAGCGGATCGCCGGCGGCGAAGACGACCAGCCCGAGATCGCTCCGGGCGCGCACTTCGGCGCCTACCTCGACGCGCTCCACCTCAACAAGCGGGTCGGGTACTTCACCGTGATGGTGCTCGACTACCTCGGCTCGGCCAACCTCGCCGATCCGGCGAACGCCTACAACCTCGCGCCCGAGGCCGTGCGCCCGGGCGACTTCCTGATCGAGCGCTGGCAGCGGGTCGGGATCGGCCACACGCTCGTGGTCAAGCAGGTCGAGGCGCTGGCCGGCGGCAGCAAGGACGTCACGCTGATCTCGGGCTCGATGCCGCGCCGGCAGGGCGTCCGCCAGTCGGGCGAGTCGTCGAAGATCTACTTCACGATGGACACCACCGGCGGCCCGGGCACCAGCTCGGACGGCGTGGCCTACGCCGCGCTCGGCGGCGGGCTCAAGCGCTGGCGGGTGACCAAGAACGTCGCCGGCTACTGGACCAACACCTGGATGGCGGCCGACGAGGCGAGCTGGATCAACTCGACCGACCTGGCGCGGATCGCCGCGCGGCCGGCGCGATTCGAGCAAATCCTCGGCCAGGTCCCGCCGGCGCAGCAGCGCGTCGAGCTGCTGGCGCAGATCGCCGACTCGCGGCACCACCTCGGCCAGTACCCGGCGTCGTGCTCGGCGCGCGACCAGCGCGAGCAGGCGTTCGCCGCGCTCTACGAGCTGTCGGCGCGCGCGTTCGATCAGACCCAGGCCGAGGTCGACGCCGCGTACCGCACGCTCGACGACTACGTGTTCGCCGCGCTCGACTACACCGGCGCCCGGACCTGCTGCTGGGATTCGTCGACCCCGGCGATGTACGACATCATCATGAACGGCGCGCGCGCCGACCTGGCCGCTGCGCAAGCCGCGCACACCTGCACCGCGCCGGTGGTGTTCAAGTCACGCGCCGACGGCTACCAGCGCTGGGCGAGCCGCGCCGCCGCGCTCGGCCGCGCCGCCGAGTGGCGGGCGTGGAGCGAGGACGAGACCTGCCCGCAGCGCGGCGTCGCGGTCGACGCCGAGGACACCGCCGCCGCGGTGCCGTACTGTGCGCTCGGCCACTAGCGATCTTCGCGACGTCACTGCGTCGAACGTCTGCGGGTTTCAGTGTGTTTCGAGCGACAGCGCGCCGGCCGGGGCAGGCGTCCAACGCAGGGATGAAATACCTCCTGCTCTGCGTCCTGCTCGGCTGTAGCGCGACACCGACGTCGACCGGTATCGCGGCGGTGTCGTGCCCGACCGCCGGCTCGACGCTGACCTACGCCAGCTTCGGCTCGGTGTTCGTCAGCGACAACTGCCTGTCGTGCCACGCGTCCAAGGAGCGGCCCACGCTGGCGACCCAGGGCGATGTCCAGGCCAACCGCGCCCGCATCCTGCAGGTGGCGGTCTACACCGACAGCATGCCCCAGAATGGCGATCTGACCGTCGCCGAGCGCGAGATGTTCGGCGAGTGGCTCGCGTGCGGTGCGCCGTGATCGCGCTCGCGGGTCTGTATCACTGTGTTTCACGCAGCAACGAGCGCGGCCGGCGGCGCGCCTCAGTGGCTGAAAGGAAACCTCATGTCGAAGCTCGTACTCACCGCCTTGCTGTTCGCCGCGGGCGGCCTCGCCGCCGCCGATGGCTCGCGACCCCCGCGACATTCCCGCAAGCCGCCGCAGGTCGCGATCGACGCCTGCGGCAACGCGAAGCAGGGCGACGCCTGCTCGTTCACCCTGCGCGACCGCGAGATCGCGGGGACCTGCCAGCCATTCCCCGACGACAAGGCCGAGCTGGCCTGCCGCCCGGAGCACGGCCCACCGCCGCCCCCGGGCGGTGGCTCCGGCGGCCCGCCGCCGGGAGGCACCGATGAACCGCCGCCGCCACCGCGATGACACGCGCCTCGATCGCGCGCAGCGTGCACGGCGGTGGCTGACATCGCCGATCAGGCGTGTGGGCCGCGGTGCTGCCAGCGGAAGCCGCGCAGCAGGATGCGGCTATCGGGCGTGCCGTCCCACGCGACGTCGAAGCCGTTGTCGCGGCAGGCCGCCGCCACGATCTCACCGGCCGCGCGGCACCGCTCGATGTCCACCGACGTCTCGCCGTCCTCGAAGATCCCGAAGCACAGCAGCAGTCCGTCGCCGTCCACGGCGCTCATCACATCCTGCTGGTGAAAGAAGCAGAAGCCCGCGGGGCGAGCACCGGTCGCGGCTTCCTGGTCGAGCGCGTGGTCCCAGGCAAGCTCGGCGCCTTGCTGGAGCGTGACGCCGCAGTTCTCCTGGGTGAACCAGCCGCGCTCGGTGAGTCCGCGAAACACGTCGCGGATCCGATCGCAGTCGGTCTCCGCCGGCCACGACCGCATCGCCTCGGCCTTGGCGGCAAACGCGGCGGCGATCGCCGCGTCGAGCGCAGCCATCGCCGCCGGCGGCACGTCGCCCCGCTCGAACGAGCCGTCCGTGCCCGTGGCGATCTCCAGCTGGTCGGCGTAGGACGACAGGATGCCTTCGATGATGGCATCGCGATCGTAGTAGCCATCGGTCACCTGGCTCGCAATCTCCTCGACGATCTCGGCTGACAGCTGCATCGCCGTCCGGATACCACGCAGCCTCGCGAGCGGGCAATGCGGGCTGATCGCCTCATGGTCTCGACGGGCCGAGCGCCTTGCGCAGCTCGGCCGCGGTGAGCAGCTTGGTGTAGACCGGCGTCCCGACGTCGAAGTCCCGGGCGCGTGCCAGCCCGCCGACGACCACGGGATCGAACCCGGCGTCGCTGACCAGGCGCTGGGCGACCTTCAACGCCTCGTCGTCGTCACCGGCGAGCGGGATCGCGACGAGCGGTGGCTTGCGATGCGCCTCGCCAGCGAGGCTGCCCGCGTTGATCGCGTTGAACGCGCGGACCAGGCGGGTGCCGGGCAGAAACCCCGGAGACGCGACCCCGGTGCCCTGCTTGCGCGCCTCGTTGGCCATGTCGCCGTCGCGTCCCGGATATGGATTGCAGGTATCGAGGACGATCTTGCCGGCGAGCTCGGCCTTGAGGTCGCGCCCGAGCTCCGGGAGCGCCTTGTAGGGAACCGAGACCAGGACGACGTCGCCGAAGCTGGCCGCCTCCCGGGGCGTTCCGACGCGCGCCCGGGGGCCGAGCTGCTTGGCCAGCGGCTTGAGCTCGTCCGGATGCCGCGACGACAGCAGCACCTCGTACCCGGCCGCGATCCACAGCTTCGCGAGCGTCCCGCCGATATGCCCGGCGCCGATGATGCCGATCTTCTTCGGGCGCGCATCCGGCGGCGCGGCGCGGCCGGACGACGTGATGATCATGCTCATGGCCAGGAACAGAACAATCGTGCGCATCGATGGCCTCCGCGCAGCAGGATGTCACCGCATCGGCGTCGCGTCACATCGAGCGCTGCGGGTGGCCGCTGTGCGAGTTTTTCCGTCCAGCTCGTAAAGTTGTACGCGGGCGCGTGCGCAAAACTGGTGCACCGCTCGTGGGGACAACGGCCCCCGGATCAATAATGGCTATCAAAAATGCAATCCTGGTCGCGATCTGGAGCAGAACAATCGGAACAGTGCGACGCAGCGACGCGTGCATGCGCGGTGTTCCATCTTACGAACACGGCGCGCCGCGACCCCCGGCGGCGCGAAAACCGGGCGGTCGGTGCGTCCAGGACCCGGTGCCGCGGCGCTCCAAGCCCGTGATGATCTACGATCTTCGTCGAACCATGACCTGTGTCACCGCCGGCGCAATGTCGGCCGCGCGGACGACACGACCGGCGATGTGCGCGCGCGCCGTACTCGATCGGTGGGACATGTTCAGGCAGTGATTGTCATTGTTACCAGTCATGTTTTTGGAAATGTAGTGCATTGCTCGGGGCAACGGCCTATTGTGACCGCAGCGGAGGTGAACACGTGCTTTCAAAGTACACACCCATCGTCGTGGCGTCGGTCTCTGCAATCTCGCTGCTTGTTGCATGCGCGAGCGGCACGCCTGCTGCGCCTGATACGAATGATCCAGGCGACGGCCAACTGGAATTGCTCGAGCATCTGTTCGACCAGATCCCGAACAATCGCCCGATCCCCGACGCCGCGGGGGCCGGGGCCTCGTATCACCCTGCCGGCTTCGTCGATCTGAGCAACAACTTCTTCACCCCCCAGGGCACCAACGGCCGCGACTGCGGCACCTGCCACGCCCCGGAGAATGGCTGGAGCATCACACCGGCGACCGTCACCCTGATGTTCCTGCTCACCGGCGGCAACGATCCGCTGTTCGTCAACAACCTCGACACCGACACTCCGACCTCCGACATGTCGACGCCGGCCGCCCGGTGGAACTCGATCACCATGCTGCGGCAAGGCAAGTTCACGCGCCGCGTGGCACCGCCCGCGGTCCGCGACTACGAGGTCACCGCCGCCAGCGATCCGTTCGGCGTGGGCACGACGTCCAGCCTGTGGTTCTTCCGGCGGCCGCTGCCGACCGCGAACTTCCGGAGCGTCACGGTGATGTGGGATGGCGCCAACACGGTGGGCGCCGACGTTCGCGACGGGCTGATCAAGCAGGCGCGCAGCAACGTCACCGGCGCCCAGCAAGGCGCGGCCGCCCCCGACAACATCATCTTCGACATCGCCGACTACGAAGGGGCGATGGCGTTTGCCCAGATCAGCTCGTCGTCGGCCGGACGGCTCGACGCGGAGGGCGCGCGCGGCGGCCCCGAGGCGGCCAGCGCCCAGAAGCTGGTCGACGCCCGCTTCGACCTGTACGACGCCTGGAAGCGCAGCAACAACTCGCGGCGGCGCCAGATCTGGCGGGGCCAGGAGCTGTTCAACAACGTCAACCCGGCCAGCGGGCGGACCTGCCGGGGCTGCCACACCGCCGCCAACAACGGGCAGAACGTGAACGGCGGGATGTTCGACGTCGGCACGTCGCGGCCCGAGTTCGCCCGGCCGGACATGGCGGTCTACACGTTCCAGCGCACCAGCGACGGTGCGATCGTGAAGAGCACGGACCCGGGCCGCGGCATCCGGACCGGCCAGTTCGCCGATCTCAACCGGTTCAAGGTGCCCAGCCTGCGCGGTCTGGCGGCGCGCGCGCCGTACTTCCACAACGGGCTCGCCGCGACGGTCGAGGACGTCGTGCAGATCTACCAGACCGCGCTCGGCTTCGTGTTCACCCCGCAGGAAGCCGCCGACCTGACCGCGTTCCTCAAGGCGCTGTGAGCCCGGGACCACACGCCGCGGCGTGACCGCTCGCGCCGGGCGAGCGTCGTACAGGATCAGCGACCGGGCGGTCGGTTTCCTCGGCCGCAACCGCGGCGCGTCGTGAAGCGCGAGCCGGACCGTCGTCGCGCCATGCGGCGGCTGGCTCCGGCGTCTGGGCGCGCCGGTCGCCGATGTACGCACACGCGAGCTACCCGAGCGCTACCCGGCCGCCGGGTCGAGGTCCCACAGATCCGTACGCGGCGGCCGAACTCGACTGATGACGCCGCTGTCGCAGCGCGGTGTTCGGCTCGTGAACTACGTATCCTCGCTGATCCTCTGTGCGATCTCTGTGGCCTGTGGCAGCGGCAAAGGCACGCCAACGGACGCCGGGGATGGCTGTCTCGCGTGCGCCACGCTGGCCGTGTGCGACGACGCCCAGGCCACAAGTTGCCGCTGTCCGGATGGCTATGCCGGCGACGGCACGACGGCCGGCACGGGCTGCCGCGACGTCGACGAGTGCGCGACGGGCACGAGCACCTGCGACCCTGTGCACGGGACGTGCCGCAACAACGCCGGTGGGTACACCTGCGGCTGCGCCGCCGGCTTCACCGGCGACGGGACCACGGCCGGCACCGGCTGCACCGACATCGACGAGTGCGCGACGGGCACCCCCGACTGCGACAACTTCGCATGCGTGAACACCGCCGGATCGTTCCGGTGCGACGGCCTCTACGCGATCGAGCCGTTCGACGGCGTGCTCGCGCGTCTCGACCCGAAGACCTTCGGGCTCCTCGACCTGGTGCCGCTCACCTCGACCGGCACGGTCGGTGGCGTCACCGCGATGGCGCGCCACCCGGTGACCGGGACGGTGTACGTGATCGCGAAGGTCAACGGCGTCCCGGGTCGCGCGTTCGGTACGATCGACCTCGCCAGCGGCGCGATCTCGGTGATCTCGAGCGTCGACCGGTTCTCGTCGCTGGAGTTCCTGCCCGACGGTACGCTCCACGGCGTGACCGGCGCGCACGCGACGGTCAGCAAGACCCTGTACACGATCGATACGACCACCGGCGTACCGACGCTGGTCGGTGCCCTCGGGCATGGCGCCGACGGCGAGGTCATCTGCTACGACAGCGACGCCGCGCTCATGTACCACTGGACGGGTGGCGGCTCGTCGATCATGGAGTCGTTCCCGCTGGCCACGCCGCTCGTGGTCACCAATGTCTCCCCCGGTATCTCCGGCCTCGGCGAGGTCTTCGGCTGCCGGTACCTCGGTGGCCACACGTTCCTCGTCCACGACATCGGCAGCCACGTCCGGACCGTGACCTCGGCGGGCGTGATATCGACGCTCCCGGACGCGGTCGCCGCCATGTTCCAGGACGTTCGCGCGGCGCTGCCCACCGCCATGACCGCGCCGCACACGGTGCGCCCGATCGGCGGCCCGGCGGCCGGCGGCACCGAGGTCACGCTCCGCGGCATCGGCCTGTCGGGCGCGACCGCGGTTGCGTTTGGCGGTGCCGCAGCGGCGTCGTTCACGGTCGTGGACGACACGACGATCACCGCCGTCACCGCCGCGGGAGCGGCCGGCACCGTCGACGTCGTGGTGACCACGCCGCGGCCGTTCCCGGCGAGCTGGCCCGCCGCGTACACCTTCGCGGCGAGCCTCACGGCGCGCGCGGTCACCGCACCGAGCGCACCGACCGAGCCCGCCGGCGCCAACGCGGCCCTCGAGCGCAAGGCGTCGCGGCGCAACGCGCGCTGAGCATCGCCGTCACTGAAGCAGGACGTCGAGCGCTTCCATGCGCCGGCTCTGCCCCGTCGTGCCGACGAAGCCGGCGTAGCCGGGCGGCACGCACGTCCATCCCAGCCATCCCAGGAACGCGACGTGCGCCCGCGCGCACAGACCGGCCCCGAAGGTTCCGATCCCCAGCGCCTCCATGCGGAGGCTCTGCCCGGTGGTGCCGACGGCGATGACCTGGGCATCGCCGCCGCAGGCCCAGCCCTGCCAGCCGATGCCTTGCACGTGTGCGATCGCGCAGACGCCGCCGGCGCCGAACGTGACCACGGCGAGCGCTTCCATGCGCCGGGATTGCCCCGTGGTCCCGACCGAATCGACCTTGCCGGTCGGCTGACACCGCCAGCCCTGCCAGCCGATGCCCTGGAGATGCGCATTCAAGCAGATCGTGGCGTTCACTCCGGCTCGCCTGGCCGTGCTGGACACCTCCGGCGGCCTCGGGAGATCGTCGACATAGGAGAACTCCTTCACCGAGCCCGGCTCGGGCATCTGCACCTTGTCGGGCAGCGGCTCGGGGTTATCCGGCGCAGGCCCCGGGTCATCGGGATCGGGATCGGGAGCCGGCTCGTCCGCCGGCGCGGGGCTGACCTTGTCGCCGGGAGCCGACTGCGCCTGCGCGAGCGCCGCCGCACCCGCAAGGCACAACAACACGGGACCAAGACCCACAAATAACCTCATCTTCGCCATAGCTCCTCATGTTCAGATGTTGCGATATCCCAGACTCGAGACTGGCAATCGAAGCCCGCCGCCATTGCTGTCGCGAATCGATGCCGCCGCCGCCCGGTCACGGACGACGCCTGCTGGCCTCGCGCACCACGGCCGTTGTGCTTCCCGTTCCCACCCGCCTCGGCCACCACGAGCCGAGCGACAGCTGCCATGACTACGCGGTCAGAGCCGTCGGTTGGACAGGGCGCCGCACGTTTCTCGAAGATTCGATGCGAGCAGACCGCGCGCCGGGCCCTGGGGGACCGTGCGAACAATGCTGTGCGAAGATGTGGGACGCGCCCGTGTCGCCGGTCAACGGCGCCAGGCGCGAGATCGTGGTCGCGGAGCCTCGCCGGCGTCCGCGAACGTCACTTGATGTCGTCGAGCCCGGCCTGCGACGACAGATCGCCGGGTGTGCGGATCAACGGCGGCAGCGGCTGCGACGGCTGGGTCGGTGCGTTCATGCTGTCCTCGAGGGACATGTCGCGACGGTCCTCGATGTTCTCGGACGGCGTCACGCCGTCGAGGTTCATGCCGCCGCACACGTTGGCGAGAGCGCCTGGATCGATTTCGATGATTGTCATTGCCTGCAAGGCAGTGCGAGCCTGGTGCCAGGCGCAACCCCGCGCGATCGATGGCGACCGGCGTCACCCGCGTAGCCGCCGGGTGGCATGGTGATGCCCTGGGTAGCCAGCGTCACTTGGTCCAGGCGGCCCATACCGCCGCCGGGACCCGTGCCATCACCCTGGACTTGCCCTCACCCAGCGGCTGAAAGATCACCACCTCGGCCTCCGCGATGTCCCCCAGATCCTTGCTCGTTGCGTCCTGCAGGTTCGGCTTGTGGCCGACGATGACGAGGTTCTTGCCCCGGGGCGGGGCGGTGCCGAGCAGCTTGCGGAGCGCCTGCGCGCGGCGCTGGTTCTCGTTGGGCGAGACCACGAGGCCGCCCTCCGAGACGTCGAGCGAGGCCTCGACCTTGCCCGCGTCGAGCAGCTTGGCCGCCTCCTGCGCGCGCCAGAACTTGCTCGACATCACCGCGGCCACGGGGATCTTCAGCGCACGGAACGCCACTCCCATCTCCCGGGCCTGCTTGCGCCCCTCGTCGCTGAGCTGGCGCTGCGCCTTGACGTTGTCGATGTGCAGCGGATCGGTATCGGCCTGGTCCGGGTTGGTCTTGGGGTGGCGCATGAACAGCACGTATCCGCCCTTCTGCAGCGCGGGCACGACGTCGGCCTTGGCCGGCGCGTCGGCGTGCGCGGTCGCGACGGTCAACAGCACACCGAGAGCTGCGGCAAGAGACGCTTTCATGGAATACCTCCTGCCGAGTCTCGATCGCCCGGCTACCTCCATCTATACATGAACGACGTGCGTGGCTGGTGGCCGCGCGAGCCAGGACATCGTCGATACGCTCGGCATCGAGCTCGGGCACGTCGTCGCGATCCGCGAGAGCCCGGGCGGCGCGATGTGGGCGCTGACGCTCGACGTGGCCATCGGCTTCTCGCTCCGGATGACCCCATGGGCTCCGGCGCATCCTCGCACACGCTCGCACATCAGGTCTTCACGCCGATTGTGGAGGACCGGATGGGGAACATGGAATAGTCCGGCGGTGTTGCGCGTTGGGGGCGAGATGACCCGGCTTGTGGAATTTTGCCCCGGCATCGCGGTGCTGGTGCTGGCGGTGGGCGTGGCGCGGGCCGACGACGCGCCGGTCGTTCCGTCGCTGGCCGACGTGCCGGCGATCCGCCTCGACGGCTCGTCGGTCCGGCTCGATGGCATTCCGGATGAGGAAGTCTGGCGCCACGCGGCCGAGATCCAGGGGCTGACCAGCTTCGATCCGGCCGACGGGGAGCCGCCGGCGAGCCAGCTCCAGGCCTGGGTGTTCTACGACGCCTCCGCGCTCTACGTCGCGGCCCGGGTCACCACGCCGCCGGGCCGGATGCGCGGCCGGCTGGCGGCACGCGAGCAGCTGAACAACGACGACGTCCTCGAGGTGATGATCGACGCGTTCCTCGATCACCGCACCGGCTATGCGTTCACGGTCAACCCCTACGGCGTCCAGCAGGACCTGACGATCGACGACGACGACTGGAACCCGACGTGGGACGGTGTGTGGGACGCGGCGACCCACCGCTACGAGGACGGGTTCTCGGCCGAGGTGCGGATCCCGTTTCGTACGCTGCGGTTCGACGCGGCGCCGACCCAGCGCTGGGGCTTCGGGCTCGGCGTGTTCAGCGGCGTGCGCCAGCAGTACGACAAGTGGCCGCCGATGAAGCGCGACCGCGGCAGCGTGATCGCGCAGCTCGGCACGCTGCACGGGCTCACCGATCTGCCGGGCTCACACAACCTCGATCTCATCCCGACGCTCACGACCAGCTACGGCGGGAGCAACCCGGGGACCGGGTTTCGCTGGGACCATCCGGTGATCGCGCGCGCGAGAGACCCCGGCATCGTCGACCTCGGGCTCGACGCCGCGTGGGCGGTGACCTCGGCGACGACCCTCAACCTCACGGTCAACCCCGACTTCAGCCAGGTCGAGGCGGACGCCGATCAGCTCACCTACAACCTGCGGTTTCCGCTGCTGCTGCAGGAGAAGCGGCCGTTCTTCCTCGAGAGCGCGGGCGTGTTCACCACGCCGGTGTCGCTGCTCTACACCCGGTCGATCGTCGACCCGATCGCCGGCACCAAGCTCAGCGGCCGGCTGGGCGCGTGGTCGATCGGCGTCCTGTCGATCTGGGACCAGCTGCCGCTGTCCTCGCGCCTGGTCGAGCCCGGCCGGCCGTCGGGGTTCGAGGACCTCACCGGCAAGGACGCGATCGACACCGTCGCGCGCGCCGCCTACGATCTCGACGCCGGCGCGCGGCTCGGGCTGTGGTTCGCCGACAAGACGCTCTACGATCGGTCGTCCCGCTCGCTCGGCGCGCGCAACGACGTGGTGGCCGCCGACGCCTCGTACACGCTGGCCGGTATCTATCTG
>Ga0307515_10014483_pt1 | contig 14614 bp, 4 predicted proteins | sample 17_EM_MG_FD_194513 | JGI IMG/M metagenome (GOLD analysis project Ga0307515, IMG submission 194513) | Populus trichocarpa ectomycorrhiza microbial communities from riparian zone in the Pacific Northwest, United States - 17_EM | ecosystem: Host-associated > Plants > Roots > Unclassified | place... | reverse complement strand
AAATAATAAAGATTTTAGCTCCTAGCTAGGATATAAGATTATTATTATAAACAAATCTACTAGAGAGAATAACTTTATAATTTACGGTAATCTTATCTATTAAAGCTTAACTAAAAGTAAGCGTGTTACTTAAAGCGTTCTAGCGTTAAAGATATATAGAATAGTTAGCGGAGTTAATATAGTAATTACAATTAGAACTACCCTAAAGATAATTATAGATTAACTCAAACTTCCCGCTATCCCTATAATTATATACACCGACTTATATTCCCTCTATAAGTACTTAGTTAAGCTTAGTACCACAAAAAAGAAGCGCCTTATAATTAATATTATGGTGCTTTAGCAATCCTATAAGCGTTAAAAACTCTTTAAGATTTAATAGATTAATAGCTAAGATAACCTAGTAGATATAATAATAAAGGCGAACCCAAATAAGGCACTAGAGACGTTTATTAATATAAATACTCTACATAAATAAGTTAAAGGTTAGGTTAAAAGGAAGTAGGAGTATAATATTTTATAAACCCTAACTTAAACCAGCTAATTAGGATTTTCCATCCCTAGGATAGAAAATCGCTATTAGCTCACTTACTACTAGCGCCTTAGCGGCCTTACTAATAAGATATTTACCCACAACTTATAAGTAAGAAAGCACTACGTACTAAGAGGCAAATTTTGGGACAGCGAGACTTATATTATAATAGCAATAGTAAGTAAGGAGGATTAATATTTATTCCGCTAGTTAAGCGGTATATATATATAGATAGCAACTATAAAAGAAGAGTTACTAGTATTAGGAATAAAGGTAAGTGGTTATTATATAAGGCAAATTGCCATCATGTGTGGCAAGTTGCCGTCACGTGTGGCAAGTTGCCGTTACGTGCGGCAAGTTACCGTCACGTGTCGCCGCGGCACTAGCGTAGCGAGGAGCCTTAAGCTCCTCGCCCTCCCTCATTCCTAGATTAACAAGAATAACAATTATTATACTATCTACGAACCGTAGCTACGTAATATTACCTTATGTTACCAATATATACTAAAGGGTATTATAAAGGAATTTATTAAAGATTTTTATAGGGGAATAATATAGGGATATAATAGAGTCACGGGCTTAGTATTAATACTCTAAAAGGAGTATATTATTAATAGAATTTAGGGCTTAGTAAGAAAAGTTATAAGAAAGTGCCTAAATTACTAAAGGAATAAGCTAATAAGATATAAGCCGTATAAAAAGAGCCTATTAAAATACCAGAACGTCTATAGGAAAACAATATTATAGGACTTTATTATTAAACTACTAACGTTAAAGGACCCTATTACTAAATAGGAGTATAATATAATCCTTATAATAGTAGATAAGTTAACTAAGTAGGGCTATTTTATAGCATACACAGAAGAAATCTTAGCGGAAGATATCGCTAGAATCTATATTAAAGAAGTGTTTATAAAATACGGAGCACTAAGTAAAATTATATTAGATAGAGATCTAAGATTTATAGCAGTATTTTAGGAGGTATTCTTAGTAGAATAGGGAGTTAAAGTAGTAGCTTCTGCCGTATATTATCTATAGACGGATAGATAAATAGAAAGATTAAATTAAATGCTAGAATAGTATCTAAGATATTATATTAATCACGCGCAGAATAATTAGGTATTATTATTACTAGTTATATAGTTTATATATAACGCAATACTGTAAAAAGGTGTAAAGATATTACTATTTTAGGCAAATTATAAATATAAGCTTGAAATATTGTTGTTACTATAGTAAGTAAAGAAAATAAGTGGAATAGCTAAATAAAGAATAGAAGATTTAATAAATCTTTATAAGGACCTCTATTTTATAATAAAAATAGTATAAGAAAAAATAAAAAGGTACTATAATACTAGGGGATCTAAGGGACTAGGTCTAAGGGAGGGAGATAAAGTGTGGCTATTATATATAAAATTTATAAGTTAATAACTAAGTAAGAAGTTAGACCATATTAAACTAGAACTATTTAAAATCGTAATAAAGATTTTAGAAGTTATATATAGACTTAACTTACTAATAAAGATAAAAATCTACTCTATATAGCATATTATAATACTAAAACTAGTATATAGAGACGCAGAACTACTAGTTTATAAAGTAGATATATATAGAGGATAAGAGGAAGATAAATAGTAAGTGTATAATTACAGCACCTGGTATATAAACGCGTATTTACGCGTTCGGTACACTAACTACCTATATACTAACTAATTAGGGGGGAGGCGCGTCAGTATATAAACTACGTAGTCTACCTTAATAGAATCGACAGTTACTACTATCCCAAAGAGCATACAATACTATACGTATTTCGTGCCCTGGGATATAACTCACTTATACTATTAAGTTGGTACAAACACTGATTAGTGAGCACGTATAGATCAGCAATTACTTAACACCTCCCCCCGAGCGATACACGATAGCAACTACCTATTTAGACTCCTAGTATAACCTACTAGAAGGTCAGAAGTTGGAGATTACAGACCTATTACTAACTCTATATACTTATTTAAGTCTTAATACGGTTTACTAGAAGTTTATAAACGCGAATACAGACCTTTACGGAACCCCTTATTCTTAACCCCCTTGAACCTTAAACCTCTTTAGACCTTATGGAGACCTATTACCCTTCTATAAACTGTTATAGACCCGTTAATCGCCTTTATAGACTACTATAAGACCTCTTAAACTGTTACGGACCCGCTAATTGATTTTACGGACCGTTATAAGACCTCTTTTACCCGCTATAAGCTACTATTACCTACTATAGCTTATATAAATATACTACGCTATATAATATGGCAGATATAACTAAGCAAATCAGTGAGGGTTAAAAGAAGTAGAGTTAGGGAGTCAACCTTACGTCTACAGACAACATTAACAACTATATTAATTTTAAAATTCTTAAATATGGACACTATAAGCTTTTAAATGATAACCTATAGGAGTAATATAAGGAAGACTTTGCGGACTTTACGGAAGCTATTCTTAAGGCTTGTAACCTTACTGCTATCCGTAACCTACGAACCCTTTTACGTTACTAAGGTGTATGGGTTAAAAAGGATAAATGAGTTACTATTATACGGTCTTTATATAATATAATATAGGAGGAGGACCAAATAGAATAGACTAAAGAGGAAATCCTAGACTAGGTTAAAGCTACTAATAAACTCTTTACTTCTTCTAAACTTAATGGCATTACTAGCCTTATACTTAACCTACTTAACTAAATTCGTCCTATAAACCTAAGTAATTTTAGAATTAATCTTACGGGCTAAAGCATACCTAGTACTTAAGTTACGGACTATAATACCCCCATAAACTAAAATATGGACTAAAACCCTCCCGTCGCCTAAGCTATAGATCTATAACCTACCTAAGTTATAGATCCGTAACCTACTTAAGTAAAGACCTATGGTAAGGAGCTAGCTAACTTAGCTAAGCTCTATACCGACGAATCTAAGTACAGCGGTAAAAACGATAACTTTAACTTTAAACTTACTATCTTTACGGACCTCTGTCGGAAGACTGATATTCCTAAACAGGAATTTAGCCAAGCCTATTCCACTATGCTGCGCGGCCTAGCCCTTAACTACTACTACACTAACCTTAAGAGTAACCCCCTTAGTGTTCCCTTTGATAAGCTATATAAAGCTATATATAACTACTTTAAAGGGCCGGAATATAAGCGTAATATCCTTACCTAATAGAATGCGACTAAGTTACGGACCGTAATTAATAAGAATACCAAAAAATCGACTATAGAGTGCCTGTAAATTCTTATTAAAGACCTTCGGCACCTATAGCACGGCCTTAATATTAAGCTTTAAACAGACGACTTCCTATATAACAAACTTATTACGGTCTACTAGGAAGTAGAGCCCTATAAGTACGCCTGTTATAAGCCTATAGACACCTTAGCTGGCCTTATTAATAATCTACGCTCCTCTATTATAACGTATGAAGTCTTAAACCCACTAGGCAGTACTTAAGCCTTTATTACGGATATTTAATATCTATAAACAGACTTAGACGTCTACTTTACGGACCGCCGCTACCGCTAGCAGTACCTGTACTGACCAAGTTCTACCCGTAACCCCTATAGCAACTCTTGTATAAAAATATACCCCCGCAGACAAACCAGCCAGAAGTGCTTTATGTGCGGTAAGGAAGGATGTTGGTCTATAAGGTATACCTAAAAAGAACGTAATAAGTTTAAGAAGAGACTTAATAGCCGTATTAACTAGTTTATTTTAGAATACAAAGGAGAGGAAGCGGAAGAGCCTCTTGATGAGTTAATAGAAGCCCTTATAATTGACTTTAACTTAGACGCCTAGAAATAGGAGACCTTAGAGACGTTCTTAACTACTTTTGGACCTTTTACGGACAGCTAAGCCTTTAATATTACGACTATATTAGCCAACCGTTCTTTTATATACTTAATTACGCCTAAAAACTAATCCATAAATACCCCTGTTATAAACGTTACGGACTATAAACAAGACCTATTTACATATATTACCACAGAACGCTATACCCCAAAAGAATTTTATGGTATTATAATCGACATAGGTACCTCTAAGAAGTCTACTATAGGTTACGGATAATACCTTGTATATAGGAACACTATAAATGATAATACGGATATTAACGTTACGCAAACTGGGGCCGTAAACGTCCAGTTCGGCATTAGCTTAACCGCATTAATTGGATTAGTAGCAGTAAAGACTCTAATTGGCCTAGTTAACTTCCACATAGTAAAAGCGGACACCCCTTTTCTACTCTGCCTTGCGGATATAGATAGGTTATAGGTATACTATAATAACGTTACGGACACCCTAATTAGCCCCGCAACTGCCCTAAGAAGTAAGAATATTACCCTACCAATTATATAACGATTTGGACACCCGTTTCTTATATAGGGAGAGACTTTACAGACCTATATTTAGGAATCTTTTAACTATAACCCGTACTACCTTACTAGTACGGAAATTCACCGCCTGTACCGCCGTTTTGGCCACCTATTAGCCGAAAAGCTGCATAGAGTCCTTAAACGTTCTGGACATGACGACGTTAATAGAAAGTTAATTAACCACCTAACCAAATACTGCTCCCTCTACTAGAAATACGGACGTTCCCTAGGCTAATTTAAGTTTACTCTTTATAAAGACCTTAATTTTAACTACTTAGTGTACGTAAATATTATATATATTAACGGCAGCCTAGTATTATATATAATTAACGAGGCAACCCGCTATTAAGCCGCCTGTTGGTTATAAAATATATCCGTAAAATATACTTAGGACATTTTACGGACCTGCTGGATTGATATATACATTGGACCCCCTAAGTATATTACCCATAACGCTAGTAGGAACTTTATTAGTAAGGAATTTTAATAGTACGCTATAGCTATGGCTATTTTAACAAAAGCTGTTCTAGTTAAGGCGTACTAGTCTATTAGGCTTATTAAGTAAGCTTACCTAGCTCTATAGAGAGCTTACTAGATTATTATAGACGAGTGTAAGGATATCTAAAAGGAACTGGCTTTATAGATGGCTGTAAAAGCCGTTAATAACACCGCTAGCCCTAACGGGCTAGTACCTACCCTCTTAGTTTATAGAGCTTACCTAAGGGTAAGTAACCTAGGCCCTCTTACCCCGTCTATTACGGAACAAGCAGCTATAATACGGAAGGCAATGGCCGAAATAGTTAAATTACAGGCTAAATAAACTGTTAATAACGCTTTATACCACCGTAACGGACCTAATACAACCTTAGTATACAACCTCCCGCTTAATTCTGAAGTCCTTGTATAGCGTAAGAGTGGCAATTAGACTAGACCTTACCGTTTACTGGCTGTAGAAGACGAAATGTACTATATATAACTCCCTAATAGACCGACTAGCTTTAAGAGCACGTCCGTAAAACCCTATTTTCGGCCCAAATATACCCATAACGTTAAACTAGATAAACTAGAAGCACCTACTAAACTAAATAAACTAGAAGTACTCTTACCTACTTTAGAAGTCCCCCGCAAACTTACTAAACCCGCTAAACCTACCGTAAAGCGTAGTTAAGAATGCCCCCAAAAGTACCCCGTAACTAAGAACCCCATAATAAAAAATTACCTAACCTCCGTAGACACATCCGTAAGGTAACCTCTACCTACGGATATATTAGTTCTAGTATAGGAAACCCCTTTTACGGACTTATAACGCAAAGAGATTAACGGACTACTTAAAAAGGGCGTCTTTGCGGTTATAACGGAGAGAGACGTTCCGCAAGGCGTCCGTATATTTAACTCGCGCTTTATTAACGAAATTAAGCACCCTAATACTAATAAAGCCTTTAAAAAGTTAAGGCTTGTTATATAAGCTTATAATAACTAGGGAAAGGACTTAGTCCTTACGCAATCGCCTATAATTTAACGGGTTAGTTAACGGATTATACTTACGCTTATGCCTGGACTATAGCAAACTAAACCTATAGCCCTTTACTTACGGGATATCTTATAAGCCTACGTGCAGTCTAATACCTACCTAAGTAGGGACATCCTTATACGACTACCCCTTAAGCTTAATTTATAACTAGGAACAATTTTATAGGTCGTAAAACCACTTTACGGAGTACCAAAAGCTGGAAACTATTGATTTAAGACGACCACCAGTACTATGTCCGTAAACTTAGGATAGAGCAGTTGACCTATAACCCCTGCCTCCTATACACCCTATTAAACGGCCTTAGTATTATTAGACTCTAAATAGATAATACTCTCTTTTTAGCGGACTAGACTTTTGCAGACGCTAAAGAGACTAAACTTTAAAAAGCTAAGTTCCTAGTAAAGCCGCGAGAGTAGTTAACTAAGTAAACTCCGATTAAGTTTAACGGAGGCTTAATTATATAAAAGGGCAATTTAATCTAGCTAACTTAGGAATGCCAAGCTTAAAACCTAAAGCTTATTATAGTAAAGCCTACGGACCTTACCAGCTCCCGTAAAGAGACCCATAAGACCGTAAATATAAAGGACTAATACGCTGCACAGCGTATAAGAGGCGCCTATATAGCTATAGTCTGCTAACCCAAATCTGCCTATAACTTATCCTTTACGGCCCAGGCAGTAGATCCGTAAGAAGAAAATATTAAGCAGCTTAATAAGCGCATTTAATAGCAAATTAATAACGCGATAAGAGGATTTACTTTTATACCACTGGACCTAAATTCCCTTAGTGTAATGGTATTTATGGACGCCTCCTTCGCTAATAATAGGGACCTATTATTGCAAATCGGCTTTATAATCGTACTTACGGATTATAATTAGGACGCAAACATTTTATACTAGTCTTTAATTAAGTATAAACGAGTAACCCGCAGTGTACTAGCTTCTAAACTATATGCACTAGCTTATAGCTTTAATATAGCAGCCGCAATTAAGTTAACAATCTAGAAGATCCTATAATTGGAGCAACTACCTTTAGTCCTATGCACTAACTTAAAGTCCCTCTACGACTGCCTAGTTAAACTAGGTACGACACAAGAGAAAAGGCTTATGGTCGACCTAATGTGCTTACATTAGGCCTATGAATGACATAAAATTACGGAGGTTAAATAGATTAGCAGCGGAGATAACCTAGCAAACGCTATAACTAAGGCAAAGCCGTATTAAGCCCTTAAAACCCTAATTAATATAAATAAGCTTAACCTAAGGGTTATAGAATGGGTAGAGCGAGACTAACAGAGCATTTACGGTTTAGTTACGGCCCGCCGGAAGGCCGTATGGTTTATTTACGGCCCGCTAAAGGGCCGTATAGTTTATTTTACGGACCGTAGGTAGGACTTACGGCCAGCCTAGAGCACCGTTTGGAAGGCAGCCCAGAAGGCACCTCGGAAGGGATTTCCTATATATTTCCTTACGTGTTTTATGGTTCTATTAAGGCAATTACGGAGGCTATATATAAGTGGTTTTATTTTCTAAGTACCGCTAGTGTATAATTACAGCACCTGGTATACGAACGCGTATTTACGCGTTCGGTACACTAACCACCTACGTACTAACTAATTAGGGGGGAGGCGCGTTAGTATATAGACTACGTAGTCTACCTTAATAGAATTAACAGTTACTACCATCCTAAAGAGCATACGATACTATACGTATTTCGTGCCCCGGGATATGACTTACTTATACCATTAAGTTGGTACAAATAGTAAGTTTTAAAGATCGTTAATTATAAGGATATTAATAATAAAATATAGTATAAAGTAAAGTAGATAGGCTATAATAAGACTACCTAGGAACTACTATAGAACTAAAAAAAGGCTATAGGAAAGGTATAGGAGTATTAAAAGAAAATAGGTTAGGTAATATTAAAAAGGAGCTAAAGATAAAAGGATTAGTTAAAGGTAATAGATAAGCTAAAACATCTAAGGGATCTACCGCTAGCGTATAAGCTATTTCCGCCTCTTCTTAATTAGAATCCTTTTTAGCCTCCTTAGCCTTAAGCTTAAAGAGACCTTATTCTACTAAATATAGCTCTTTAAAACGTACCTTTTTATAAACCTTTAATAAATAAGATAACTAAGTATAAGTATTTAGCTAAGCCTTTAAAGCCTAAGATACCTTATTAGAACAACGTTAAACTTTAATAAGGGCCTTAGCTAGCTTACTCTTTAGTCTTTTAGCCGCTACTAATACGCGAGACCCTAAGATGGATAAGATAAGAAACTAGAAGGTTATAGAGAATAATAAGATATGTATACTTAGTATTAGAGACAGATTAAACATTATAGGATAATCGTATGTTCGCTTATTGACCCGAGGTACGAGTGGTCTATATATTCGGGTCCTGGAATTCAAACTCTCGCCAAGCCGGCTTCTGATTGGTTAGATAAAAAAGCGCGCACAGTAAGTTGTGGCAGAATCCACGTGACGAACATTAAAATATTATGAATATCAAAATATCCTAGTATTACGCCTTCCTTTTTATTGATACCTCTATTAATACTGCTATATACATTATAAATATGGCAGATCCTACTGTAATTTAGTGCAGCAAGTGCCATATCTATAAGCCCCAACTTAGCTTTGTCAAAGACGGCCCTTTAAAAAAGCTTTTAAAGCTGTGCCAGTTATATCAGTTAAAGGCGCGTCTTCCCTATATATTACTTCTACTTCTGCTTACTTTTCTAGATCTTTAAATATAATTTAAATAAGCGGAGAGCTCTTGTAGAGTTAGGTTCTACTACTAAGACTTATCCTGCAAGGCGCTAGCGAACTACTCTACCTAAAAACGATACCGAGAACGCCTTCCTACCTCGCGGCCAGAATAGCCAAGATACCCCTAAGATAGCTTAATAACGGAAGACAATTAGGGCAATACAACGGGAGCACCGCATTCTTAATTGGCGGGGTGAAGCTCACTTGCCTACCCCTCCGCTATATACTATAGATGAAGCTCCGTATAGTAGAGGTACTCTAGATAGCCCAAATACGTCCTTGCCGGAACTAGCTCCTATACCTACTCTACCGCCAATACCTACCCTTCCGCCAATACCTACCCTACTGCCAATACCTACTCTACCGCCAATACTACCTTTCTTGCGGCAAGCTCCGACTATAGCCACACTACTACCCGTTTCGGCTGTTGATTAGAAGCGAATTAAGAAGTTTAGGAGTATACTATAGGCTGAATATATAGAGACGTGTAATTGTTGTAAGGAGTAGTAGTTCTAAATAGGCCTAGCTACAGAGGGTAATAATATAAGTGTATATAAAGCCTGCATTAAGGACGCCAATAGCCTTAAAAATCTAACCTTTTTATCCCTATTTGGTGAAAGCAACGGGCTTAATCCGGGGCCTGTTCCTGGCTTCCTACCTATACTTACCGCGGTGGAGGAGCTTCTGATTGCGCGCGTATACGTTTATCTATAAGTCGTGTGTATACGCGGCTAGCAATATCGCTATACTGGCCATGTTTGCTGCTTTAGCCAGAACATACTAAAGACTTAGAGGTAGCTACCACGGCTACCTACTGAACTCGATATACTGGTCGTGAGGCCTATAGTAGTAGAGGGTGGCGAATACCTAAGTCGGCGGTTCACTAAGCGGTATACTGTAAGGCGCTCTACTATAGCATAGTGGCTTTACTTTCTAAAGGTTAATTATCCTAATTATTATAACGTTAAAATATATAGCACCTGGCTTACCAGCTTACCCGAAAATGGCTCTATATTAGATTAGCTACCTTATATTAATAAGTTAAAGTCTAATTCTAGTGGCCTAATAGCTTACCCTATTACTCCTGTATAATATCCTTATGCTGTTAATCCTCTGCCTACCGAGCTTAGTAGTAATATACTGGACGGCGAATTTAATAACGATGTACTGGATACTTTAGTTCCTGATTTAGTGCCTAACCTTAATAAATTGGAGCTTTTAGGTTGCGAGGTTTAATACTAATAAGACCTACAAGCGGGCCTTGAGGTTCCTACTATATAACAGACACCTCTCTCTAAGCGATTAGCTAGTTTTATTATACGCGGCGCCTTTCCTACTCTATTTCCTTATAGTAAAGCCGATTTTAATATGCTATGAAGCCGTATAGTTACCCTAGCTACGTACGCTAAGTATATACTTAAGTATTAAGACGGTCGGTTTAGCCGCTACCCCTTATTTCGCTACTACGTGTTTAATCAAATTATAAGAGAGCAAGCCCTTAGCGCCACCCGCTTCCTTTATAGCCGATTAGATAAGAATGGTCTATCTTTAGATAAGCTTAGTAATCTTATAAATGGCAATAGGGGTGGCCAGTTGCTAAATAAGATTGTACGGCATGTACGAAATCTTAAGGGCACTAGACCTTACTGGAGGCAGAAGAGAAATAAGCTTACGGCTTATACTAAGAATATTAAGAGCGGGTCTCTATTCTTTATACTTAGCGCTACTAATCTACATTGGCATAATCTACATTCTTATATACCTCTATTTGACGAATATAAGGCTGCTAATAAGGCTTAGCGCTACCGGATTGCTTCTTAAAATCTCAATAATAATCCGCATATTGCTGCTTACTGGCTGTATCGCCGCTTTAATCTATTTAGGAAGTACGTGCTTATAGGTCTATTTAATAGCACAGACTTTTAGTCCTGATATAAGTGGTAGGTATAAGGTAGCGGCTATATATATAGCTTCTTATGGAGTTCAACAGCCCTAAGGCTAGATCCGTTAGCTAGTGAGTTAAGGGCGGCTTTTGCTAAGTACTAGACTACTTTTATATCTGTAGTTAATCCTAATTAATCTAAGCCTCCTAATCTCTAACATCCTTCTGCTCTCAGCTATAAAGAACAGCTTAATATTAGTGAGCTTCTTACTACCTACCTTAATTGATTTTAACAGCACCGTAATTGCACCGAATCTTACTGCTTAAGATTAAAGAAAGGCTCTACTAGAGCAAAGGAGTGCCGCTTCTATTTTCTACGCTCTCTTTATAATAAGGCTGCTGTATTAAAGGATCAAAATCTATATTACTGGACGTTTTATCCACAGCGTAACGATAAGCTTCTTAATAGTTATAATGTAGCTATAATATTAGCGTGGATGGCGAATATTAATACGTTACCCGCTACAAGCATATTAGTAATAGTTAACTATATAGGCAAATATTGCAGTAAGGAAGAGAAGAAGTCGACTTCCTACTAGGAGTTACTTTAATTAGTACAGCCGCACGCTAATAGCCTTTATGCCTTTAGTTCGGTTGTGGCTAGGTTTATAAATAAGCTTATTACTAAACGCGATTAGTTAGCGCAGGAGGTATACTATCTACTTCTTAATATTCCCCTTTATGAAGGCTCTAGGAATGTAGTAACTTTAAACTACCGCTAAAAGGATAATTAAAGCGCTACGTATAAGCTTAATAATAGGTAACTAAGAGGGTGCGGACTGTCTAACTATAAGAAATATAAGCGCCGCCTAGATGGGGTAGAGGACGTTACTTTCCTCAATTTTCTACTTTATTTTAATCACTCTACTTATAAGCGTTGGCTAAGAGCAAGGCCTTAAGTTATATTATACTTTCCGCGATATAACGGTAATCGTTCCTATCTGTAGTATTCTAAGTTCTGCCGTATAAAGCTTATTCTTTATTACCTGTAGAGGGAGTATAAGGAAGTAGCTACTTATACTAATAGATTTGGGGCCCCTAATTATATGGCTTCCTATTAGGCTTACGTTAACTCTTATTAGTACCCACCCGACCACTTCTGCAATTAGAAATTAGAGGAAAGTCGTGAAACTACTGATAATATTAATGAGTTTGAGGACGATTTTGCAGACGACTTAGAGCTATACTAGTCCTTTGAGGCCCTATATGCCCGCGTTTAAAATACTAACGGAGTTAAAATTAAGGATTTTGATAGGCTTAGTGATAGGGAGCTTAATTATAACTACGACTGGAGTACGTATTAGGGTACGTACCCGCAGCTTAATAAGAGGACTTATTAGCAGAAAGTAAGGCTACAGCCTCTACCGTAGAGCCGCCTATTCTAAATAGTAACTCCGTCCTCCTTATAACCAGGTCAGCGTTATATCTATAATATTGTAGTTAATTACTATAGGCAGATCTAAGTGGGCCTTAGCCCCCCCCTACTACGGATTAATATTAATAGAGAGGCAGGAACCGGTAAATCGCATCTTATTACTGTCCTCTCTACTATACTCTATAATATGGCAAGGGCTAATAGCAAGCCATCGCTATTAGCTTGAGCGGCCCCTACTAGGGTAGCTGCCTTTAATATTAACGGCAGAACTATATATAATCTATTAAGGTTGCTAGTAAACCGTCTATTCGACAAATTGCCTGCTGCTAGTCTTACGCCTCTATAATAAGCTTTTAAGGATATTTACTATCTTATCCTTAACGAGAAATCTATAATCGGGCAAGTATATCTGGCTTAGATTAATTACCGCCTCTATTAGATCTACCCTATACGTAACGATAACTACTTTAGAGGCTTGAACATCTTACTAGTAGGCGATTTCCATTAGCTTCCCCCTATAGGTTAGGCGGCCTTATATAGCAATCTACCCGCTAGGCCGTTAGAGCTTACTAGCTATAGAAAGGGAGCCTATAAGGCGATTAACTGAATAGCCGTCCTAGATTAAGTTATACGGTAGGGCGGTAATAACGCTAAGAGCTTTGTATTTAGGACCGCCCTTACGGAGCTACGTAGTAATTTTGTAAGTAATTTAACCTGGAAGCTTCTTTTAACTAGGTATAAGCAGGGCCTATCTACCAATAAGGTTACGGGCTTTGACAACGTAATTCGGCTATATGGTATACGCGTTAATATAGGTAAGTATAATACTACTTAGCTTCGCGACCTTTTACAGCTAGTGGTAGCTATTAAGTTAGTTAACACTGGTATAGGTGCGCGGAAAGTTACTTCTAATTAGTGCGATACTATAGATAATCTAGCCCTATATATTGGCGCGAAAGTAATACTAATATAGAATATCTGGGTTGAACTAGGCTTAGTAAACGGTACTACTGGTATAGTTAAAGATGTTATATGGAAGGGACACGCGGATATTAAAAAGGATTAGCCTTAGTTACTACTAATTGCGGTAGATAGGTACAACGGACCTACCCTATTTACTCGGCAGGATAGTAAGAAAGTCATCCCTATATTTTCCGTGCTTTATAAGTGAGAGGGTATAAAAGGCTCTTACTTACGGCGTTAATTTCTAATCACTCTAGCTTTTACTCTTACCGTACATAAAAGCTAGAGCCTAACACTTAACCTAATAGTTCTAGATATTAAGGAAAAGGATAAGATAGCCGGGCTAACCTATATAGCAATCTTATGAGTTAAGAAGCTTTTAGGGCTTATGTTTAAACATAGGTTCGATATAAAACGATTTTAGTTATCTATAAGTAAGACCAAAGAGGCACGACAAGAAGATTTTGCACAAAGGCAGCAGTAACTACATCGGCAAAATATGGTACCCTACTAATGGCCTCAATGGCTGGTGGTTGACGCAATTGGCGCGCAGTTGAGGGCATTTGGCAACTCGACCGACTAGCCTATGTCGTGTTTTTTTGACACGCAGCCTGCGCGCAACCTGCGCGCAACCTGCCAGCAATCTGCGCATTTGGCAACCATAGTTATATTTACCTCTTTTATACTAATAGCATATTTTAAATAAATAAAAGCTACTTTAAAGCTATTTATAAGGCTAGCAAAATAAATAATTATATTTTAGATAATTTAATATAATATAGCGATGGTTCTCTTCTACCTATCTACCTATTGACTTACCTACCTACCTATCTACCTACCTGCCTGCATTGCCTACCTATCTGCATTGCCTACCGTCTACATTGCCTACCTACCTATCTACCTACCTGCCTGCATTGCCTACCTGTCTGCATTGCCTACCGTCTGCATCACCTACCTGTTTGCATCTGCCTACCTATCTATATCTGCCTACCCGTCAGCATCTGCCTACCTGTCTGCATCTGCTTGCCTGTCTGCATCTGCTTACCTGTCTGCATCTGCTTACCTGTCTGCATCTACTTACCTATCTAC
>Ga0307515_10014482_pt1 | contig 14614 bp, 9 predicted proteins | sample 17_EM_MG_FD_194513 | JGI IMG/M metagenome (GOLD analysis project Ga0307515, IMG submission 194513) | Populus trichocarpa ectomycorrhiza microbial communities from riparian zone in the Pacific Northwest, United States - 17_EM | ecosystem: Host-associated > Plants > Roots > Unclassified | place... | reverse complement strand
CTGAAATTTTAGCGTTCATAACTAAGATCACAATTGTGTTCCTTTTATCACAGACTTGCAATCGATTAAATCGAGCTGCGGTGCCTGAGATTTCAGATATTGTGAAATCTGTTTGCAAGACATATAGTTTGCCCTTGGCTCTAACATGGGCCTTATGTAGCCGGCAAGGTAAAATTGGACGCCAGCAGTTTCCCGAGAGGTTTAGCTCTTGTATTTCCACTGTGGATTCTGCTTGCTTTTTAGCCGACAGAGGTTTTTCAGGTTTTCACATGGCGAGTTTTGAGCAATACCTTTTCCTAGGTCAAGGGATTGTGGGGAGAGCTTTCACAACACAAAAGCAATGTTTCACGAATGATATAACTTCCTTCAGCAAGAAAGATTATCCACTAGCTCACCATGCTAAGATATTTGGTCTTCATGCTGCCATAGCGATTCCCCTGAGAAGCATTTCTACTGGATTGGTTGAATTTGTGGTGGAGTTATTCTTGCCAAAAGATTGCCAAGAGACCGAAGAACAAAAGAAGATGTGGGATTTATTGCCTATTGTCTTAAAACAGGTTTGCAGGAGTCTACAAATTGTCATGGACAAGGAGCTTCATATAGGAGAAAATAAGAGTTTTGAATCATCCCCTTCGAAAGAAGCTCCACCCGACGAATCATCTTGGATTGCCAGCATGCTGGAGGCCCAAAAGAAGGGTAAAAGTTGCATTGTCACATGGGACTATCCAAAAGAACCTGAAGAAGAGTTCAAGACGATCATTCATTGGGATGACTCTGCGGTGGAAATAGACCAGAAGCAAGTAATTTCAGAGTTGGGTCGACTTCAGCAACATTCTAGACCCAATATCAATATTGAGGGTGATGGAGTTTCTTTTGCTTTTGGCGGACGTCGCTCGTTAGGAAGCACAAAAGCAGGTAAGAAGAGACGGACCAAGACAGAGATTCAGACAATCAGCTTGGGAGTTCTTCGACAATACTTTGCCGGGAGCCTCAATGATGCTGCTCAAAGCATCGGCGGTATGAAAATGTCCTATCACAACTGAAATCACATGTTTACATGTAAAGTAATGAATAGCATTTCACTGTTAGATTTGAGGCATCCTTTATTAGATTAATCATTATAGTCCTTTCAATATATTAACTTCTTAAAAAAAAAAAAAAATTATTATTATATTCTTTTTAATATATTGACTTCTTCCAAAAAAGATATTATCATTACAAGACAAACATTTGCTGGATACCAACTTGATCTAATCTTCCAAAACCTTTATTACCATTTTCCTTTGTTCAGCTAGGTCGCTTTCTTAAAATATCATCTGTTAGCTAATCAATGGTGTGCTCACACAATTTGTTCTAATTGCAGTTTGCCCGACCACTCTGAAAAGGATATGCAGACAACACGGTATCAAACGATGGCCTTCTCGAAAGATCAAGAAGGTTGACCATTCCTTACGAAAACTGCAGCAGGTGATCGACACAGTCCAAGGTGCCAAGGGAGCCGTTCAAATTGAATCTTTCTATCCAGCCTTCCCAGAGCTGAGCTCTCCAAAACTTTCAAATCATACTTCTGATTCATCATTCAGGAGGATCGATAATTCAAAGCACTTAGACTCTCCACCTGATGATTCTTGCCCTTCTGGCACTGCCTCAAAATCCCATTCTTCTCCGTGTAGTAGGAGCTCTTGTTCAAGTAACTGCTGTTCTGTTCGAGCACAACAGCATGCTGCCACCACAATAACTGGCTCAAGCAATGGAAATGGCTCTTTACTTGCAGAAACCTCGAATGGGATTTTTAAGAGGACTTGCAGTAATGAATTAGCAGAATTGCATTCCTTGAATAACCAAGGTGGACCGGACTTTCTTGTAAGATCGCAAATTCACAAAACTAGGACAGTCAGTGATCATATTCATCAAAATGAGCTAGAAAGTCCACCACGTTTTGGCCCGAGTTTACGAGAAGGAGGTGTCTTCGGTGTTAAAGCCATTTATGGAGTAGAAAAGGTTAGGTTAGGCTTGCAACCAAAGTGGGGTTTAAGAGACTTGCAACAAGAGATTGGTAAGCGTTTCGAGATAGATGATTTCACATGCATTGGTCTCAAGTATATGGATGATGATGGGGAATGGGTTCTTTTGACTTGTGATAGTGATCTTGAGGAGTGCAAAGAGATACACAGATTCTCTCAAACAAACACAATCAAGATATCCCTTCACAAATATTCTTCTCCATTTGGTTTCCGAGGTTCGTTCTAAGGCTTCCATTGATTTTATGAATAGTCTCTACAACATACATGATTGGTTTGGAGTTACGACATGGTACGTAGAAGATGTTTTCTAAGATTTCTATTCTGTTGGAAAGTTTTCTTAGAAAAACAAGCCATTGAGGAATAAACAACCACTATCAAGATACCAGACTTCTTCTTCTTTGTGTTCTACATTCATGCAGGAATAGAACAATTGATCTTCTTCCTTTGAAAAATTTGCTGTATTGTTCTCTCTATAGTCATCTTCCTTGTTTTTTAGCTAGCAGTTTCTGACAGAGTGAGTGGAATTTTTACATCTGGTACACTTGTAGAAACAATCTTGAGTTTTATAACCAGTTCTCTTGCAAACTCCTGAAAATCTTCTCTGCAATTCTTTTATCTAAAACATTGTCTCCACAACTTTTGATTTGATTGATAATTTCAGTGGTTCTAGAAGAGAAGTCTTTAACCAACTCACTATCCTTCATTGTAAGATTTTTAAACTATCTCCATAAATTCTGCAGCCGAATAGAAATGGCTTTCTGAGAGCCCTAAAATTCATTTCTCAATATCTCCTATGCTTCTCTTGCCTTCTTAATAGAGAAGATTCTGGGATAGATGGATTTGCTTACTCCTTGCTGTATTATTCTCAAGGTAGTTGCATTTCTCTGCACATTCTGCTTGTAATCCTTTACGTCTTCTTCTGACCAGTTTGAAGAAGATCCTTCCTGGGGTGGTTCTGCTAACCCCTCATCAACTAATGTCCATAAGTCTTGTGAAATGAAGATAGTCTCCATTTGAGAACTCCAGTATTCGTAATGATATCCATCAAAGATAGGAATCTGCGTGGTTGTATAGGAGAAGGTAGAAATGCTAGATGAAGAAGCCATAGAAGAAACCAAATGGCTCTGATACCAAATATGTTGGAAATAAAAGCGAAAACAAAGAAAAAAGAGGAATTGGAAGGATAAATGGTAGAGTTGTAGCTCAATACCAGAAGCAAATCTTGTTATATTTACTTGTTGTTCTGCTCACCTTTTATAGTACAAGGAAGAGTAAAAAAACTACAAAGCTTAATTAATGAAGAATTAGAAACACTTCCTCTTAATAAAAGACCATAAAAGCTAATAAAAGACAACTGAAAAAGACCATAAAAGCTAATAAGATATTGAAAGTTACAAATTATATTTAACACCATAGCCTTCCCTTTAAACCTCACCCCCAAAAACCTGTTCAATCCTTTTCACAAGTTTTAAAGTTTTGTTTTGAGAGATTCCCATCTTGGCTAGATTACCAAACCTTAAGAAGAGCTTTCCTTAAATATGGGAATGTTACCGACCTCTTTCATCTCAAGGAGGAAGAATCAGAAAAACTGGAGATTCGGTTTCGTATCAATGAAATCTTGGTTCTCCCAAACTGAGCTCCTCCAATACTTCAATGACTTTTTGATTCCTTTAATCTGCGAGCAAACCTAGCGTGTTTTCATCGACAACCTCGTTCTCCCAAAGTCAACTCACAACGACCACGAGCAAGGGCGGAGCCATGAATTTTTCCTGCCCTGGGCTATTAAATAAATATATAATTTTTTTTAAAGATAAATTATTAACTCATGTACATGAATTTTTAAAGTTAACAGTAAAGTTTTAATTCAAATATACACTACCCAAAATATTAAAAAATAAATTTGAAAGTATATAAAATTAAAGTGAAAGTAAAAATAAACTCACTATTAAAGTTACATCCTTCGATGTTTTGTGGAATATAATTCATCTATAATCGAATCTGAATCGATATTATAACAACCCCTCAACTTGGATAAAATAACAATATCATGTCAACTGAAAAACAAAGTAATTAAATTTTTTTCCTCTCTCAATTCCTCCTTCCTTCACTTGATTCTTCCTTAGATTAGTATTTTATAAGTTGGATTTTATAAGTTTACAAGGTTATTCTCTCACTTTTCTTATTTTTTTTTCTTTGATTTTTTTTATGTTTTCCCCTTACTTTTCTCTCTCTCTCTCTCGCCTTTTTTTTCTTTCTTTTTCTATTCTGCTTCTGCCCAGTCGGCAACATATAAAAGAAAGAAAGAACTGATTTGTTTTATTTTTTAATGGCAAATAATCATTTTACCCTTAATGAGTCGTTTTGCTTTTATTTGACGTTTTTTTTGTTAGCATTATCAAACTCTGTTCATCTTAAAATTTTAATCGATTTTATTCAATATATTTTAAGATATCTCGTAAAATTTCAGCTCAATCTGATGGTCGAATTGAAAATTACACCCAAGAACGTAAAACTGGTCAAATTGAGATTTTTTTTCAAATTTCTGAATTTCTACAAAAATTCTGAAATTTTAACCCTAGCTAAAGCACCATATTAAAAAGCTCCATATAAATTTTCAGAATTTTTTAATACCTCAATTGAGAATTATAATTTTTTTTTACATAAAACTAATAAACAAAATATTGATAAAATCTTTACCTAGGCTAGCACACCGCCCTTGACCACGAGCATCTTTGTCTCTATCCTTCAACGTGATTCTAGAAGCTATGCAGAAGCTGTGAGAGCAATACTCCTGCTGCCGACCTCCTCTACTATACAAACACAAGACTCGCAAAGCTCTGAGTGCAAAACTCCTCCTCTCCATATTGTGCAGCTCGATATTGTTGAAGAAGACAAAGCATGGTTGAAGAACTCCTTAGTAGGACAGATTGCTAACGGGGTTAACTATCAATGTATTAAGAGAGGTCTTATAGACAGTGGAGTGATTTTCAGTGGATTCAGATACATGGGAGCCTCTCAAGCGTTGATTTCTTTTGATTCTTTGAAGATGGCATTAGATATGGACAGTCAAGCTTGGAAGACCTACTTTGAGGCGCTAAGACCATGGAAGAGTAATTGGGTTTGACAAAATAAGCCTACTTTTCAACACTTTGGATACCTTGAAATTCTTGATTGCTACTAAACTTACAAGCACTATTAATGAAGATATTGTCTTGTGCTTGGAAGGGAAGGATTGCTATATACATATCCAGGAACTTGATAACCAACATTTTCCAGCCTTTGAAACAATAGAGTACAGTATGCAAACTTTCAGCCCACACATGGAAGATGAAGAAGAAACCGACTCTGAATCTAATCCTGATAGTCATGCCAAAGTTGCCCAGGTTGTAAATAAGCCAGAATTCAAGGTTGACGGGGACACTTGGGATGTCTCTCTCTATCACTGCCGGGATAGTTATGCCAACTTTGCAGCCTTGCCTAAAGAGACCCTTTTTCCAGGAATTTTGGAGGTTCATTCATCCAATTGGCTCTTGAACCGAAACATGAGAAGCCAATTCTCCAGTGACACAATTTCCATGGGGGACGAGGACAGCTCTGCGTAAAAGATGGTGTTGTTTCCTTCTATACCAACCTCTTCTCTATGTCTCACTACTGAAGAGCTAATATGGGAGAAACGGGTTTCAAGACTATCACTTCTCAAATATCAGTGTCAAAGAACCATCTCAACCCAATTGCTTAAGCTGTTAGGTAAGGTCCAAGATATGATTTATATTATTCTCTAACACACCCCCTCAAGTGAAAGCCCTTTGGGCTTGAAACTTGCACAGACCCACATTACTTTGTGCTTAATTTTTATCAAATAAATGGGGATGGTGAGATTCGAACTCGTGACCGCTTGGTCATCAAGGCTCTGATACCATGTCAAAGAACCATCTCAACCCAATAGCTTAAGCTGTTAGGTAAGATCCAAGATATGATTTATATTATTCTCTAACAGTCAGAGTGGCTAGAGCGGGGTGTTTCTTTGGATGAAGTAAAACAAACAGTCTGGGATTGTGATGGGTCTAAAGCACCTGGACCTGATGGATTCAACTTTACTTTCTATAAGAAATCATGGCATTTAATCGATCAGGAATGAGCCTCTTATCATGGTGAATGAAATCTTTAGATTCGGTAAGCTATCAAAAGGCATTAATATCTCCCATGCGGCATTGTTTTCAAAAATAAAATCACCAGTTGGCTTCTTCGAATATAGCTTAGTGCATGGTCTATATAATTAAGATTGTAGCCAAAAAAACTGTCCACCAGGCTGAAATAAGTAATGCCTCATGTGATTAGCACCAATCAAACAACTTTTATAGCGGGAAGAAAAATCCTAGATGGTTTCATGATTGCAAATGAAATGGTTCACAGGATCAAGAAAAGTGGTGGACATGGTCTCATTCTTAAGGTAAATTTTCACAAAACCTTTGATTCGGTCCAATGGGATTACTTGGATGAGGTTATGATGTTCATGGGCTTCAGCACCAAGTGGAGGACTATCATTAATTATGAATGCATCTCTGGTTCTCATCTCGCCATTCTAATCAATGGCTCTCGGAGCCAAGAATTCAGTGTCAAAGGAGGTTTAAGACAAGGTGACCCTCTTTCTTCTTTTCTCTTTGATATTGTTGCAGAGGGTTTGTTCGTGCTATTTCAAAGACCATCTGCATCTGGTTATTTTAAAGGTATTGAATACCGAAATGGTGAATACCTTAGCCATACACTTTGATTTTTATACCTAATGACTACAATTCATTGACTTATGCTAAGAGGATTGCGAGATGGTTTGAGTTGGTCTCAAGATTACGAGTGAACTTTCACAAAAGCTCATTGATAGGAATAAACTTGGATGATGAGTTTACAGCTAGCATGGCAGGTTCAATCTTTTGCATGGAAATCAAAGGGCTATCTCCATGGAAACCAATGATTTCATGTACCCGTTCAAGGCTGGGATGTGGAAAGGGAGGCTGCAAAGCATGGGAGGCCATGTATGTTTGATTAAAAATGTGTTGAACGATCCCTACCTTTTACTACATGTCCATTTTTATTATGTCAAAACAAAGGGCATTGCTCATGTGATTAAATCTATTCAAAGAAGATATGCAATTTAGTGGTGAGTGAAAAGATTAGAGGTGGTTTAAGAATGGGTTCCTTGGCAGGAAAAAAAAACAAAGCTCTACTTTTTAAATGGCTTTGGAGACTTGCAAGAGATAATATCCAAGAAGTATAAACCTACCTTTCAGAATGGGCTTCCTTCTTTCAATACTCCTTTATTTGATACTTGGCTATGCATTTACTCAATTTCCAACACTCTAGGTCAAATTTCAGTAGTTCTCAAATACAACGTTTTTATCAATTGTTTTTCAAATTAAAATCGGTAATGAGAAGGATATTTGTTTTTGGATAGACTGATGGTTAGAAATTGGCATTCTTAAGCATCTATTCCCTCAGCTATTTGTTCTCTCTATTAAGCCAACAGCTAGAACCGGAGAGATGGGGTTCTGGAATCATAATTGTTGGTCTTGGAATCTATCTTGGAAAATGCCTCTAAGATCTCAAGAACTTAAACAACTTAATCTTCTTCTTACAAAGCTAAATGGAGCTTGCTTGCAACAACACCACGAAGACTCCAAACATTAGAGTATGGAAAGAAATGGGAAATACGCATTGACTACTATTTCTTACCATCTTTGCACTGCTCTGTCCTATCTAGACAGTCCAGCGTCATCAACTCCATATCCAACAGCACGACTTCTGCGGAATCTCACATCACCATTGAACTTGGAATCTAATGGTTAAGACTGAAATACTCTCAGCAATCACTTTTTAATTAGCTCAAATAGTAACTCTTCGATATGAAAAGGAGAGATGATCAGGCATCGAGCTAGTGGGTCTACAAAAACAAGGGGCAGGCCTGCAGAAGACGATATGTAGTTGTCAGTCAGTGATTTTGCAGATAAACTAATAATATATATGGACGTGGTTTTGCCTTGGATCTAGTTAATTAGGTCATGTCAGTTGAATCTGATGATAAGCTACTTAGGTATTTAAATGCAAGTGGTCCTCCTCCTGTTGATTAGTTGATCGGTACGGTATAGTTTAACATCTAAGTACTCGGGGAATTGAATGTGGACACCTTCTTGTTTGTTTATTGTATCACTTATAAAAATATTCTTAGACCTCATCTTTTATTATAAAGCCATAAATTAAGGAGAATGAAAGAGATGTACAATCGTGCTGTACCAGCACTGAAATTAAGAATAAAATATAAGGATTAGCATTTGATTAATTAATACGCTTACATGGGATTTGTCATGACTCAAATCCCGGGTCTATAATCAACAATACAGGAGCAGTATTGTAGAAACACCACATTTATGCTAAACCTCATAATATACATATTATAAAATAAATTATATAAAATTACTTAGCATTTCATAAACTTTCAAAAATATCGGGTTCATAATACATGTCACATTACATAAAATCCAAACTTTGAAATAAAATCTAAACTTGAATGAAAACAGCGTAATAATAGAGCGTCTAAGATATTGAATCACAAATAATAAAAAAAAGCCTCATAGAAGCAAGCAAGATATACCAACAAACAAAGTAGCAGGAACTCTCAATCAAAGGTCAACCTGTTAATGGAAGCTAAGAACATGAAATAATATTAAAATAAAGTGGTGAATTCAGCCTACTCGGTGAGGGAATAACATTTAATATATATTTTAGCTATTTATAAGAATAAGGACGATCAGATGAGGTTTGTGGCCTCGATCACTGTGAGAAGATCAGTCGCCATAGGTTGATACCTCTCTCACTAGCTAGGTATACAAAATACTATGTATACATAGACTAACTATGCTCTATTAGTATGAATTTACTAACAAATCCAATATCAAAACATCATACATATTCATATAATTATCAAAGAAAATGAAAGTCATATCAAGTAGAGTTTATTAATTGTACTCATCATATAATCAACAGAATGCGAGTGCGAAATCAAGAATGGATGAGTACTTAGAAAATAAAGCAACATATATAGATATTCAAGATTTTATCAATTGTACTCATCATATAATCAACAAACGTATATTATTTATATTACACGCATATTAAAGATTATCCAACTTACTAGAAAAACAGAAGGAAAAGACAAATGGATGCAGAACCGGAGACTACTGAAGATCATTAGGAGAAACATCAACAAAACTTATAACAGATACGAAAAACACTGAAAAATGACTCGAAACAAAATAACATAAGAGATTAAAACTCTAAGCTTAGATACCAAAATGTAATTATAAAGCTGAACTGATTCACCCGATCGATCCCAAATGTAACCCAAACTAATTGAACCTAACAGACTCAATTAACCTCTACTACTGGGTTAACTAGTCGACCGAAATGTCCAATCGGTCGACCACTCCCTCAAGCCAACCGGTTGACCACCACCTTGCAAGCCAACTAGTCAGTAGATTGAGACCAACCGGTCGACCGACAGCACAAGCCAACTGGCCGGTCAATTCAGACCAACCGGTCGACCGTTAGCACATAAGCCAATTGGTCGATCGATTTATACCAACCGAATGACTGATTGATCGGGATTTCCAGAATCCTGATTTGTTAGTTCTTTAAATCTTTAGATCCCAAAAACAATATGTTCTTCAAGAACCCATAATTCCAGTCATCTAATCAGTTTGTTTTAAGCCAACTAACACCCTAATACTTCAATTAAATCTCGTACATCGTTCAATCACCAAATTAATATAAAAACCCTAAACACTTTTTTAATCCTTCCACAATCAAATTCCAAATAGAAAATAAAAAAAGAGGAAATCATTTACTTGCTTTTTCAACCCTTCTTAAAACCAAAACTTAAGTTTGGAACTAAATTCCTTGGTATAGAGAGGAAAGTCATTGTAGAGGGAAAGAAAAAAGGAGAAGAGGAAAAGCAATTTCTTTGGTAACCTTCTCTTTAAATACCTAGGTTAGTTTGGATTGGGTTTAGGCTGAATCTTAGACTTGGATCTGATAGGCCAAGAATATGGGTCTTTAGACTTGCTAAGAGGATAGAATGTTAGTTAAGTTGGTCTAATAAGTCTTGGACTTTTTTTTTTGGTTGTATCTTTTTATCTTTTGTTGTTTTTTTATTCTCTCTTTCTTTTTTTTCATGTTTGTTCATATCAGTTTCTGTAACTTTTAATTCTAGTTTGCTAGACCTTTATTGGCACCCATTATTGATTTCTATTTTTGGAGTAAATTATTCCTCACATGCATATGAAGAAGTAAACTCTTTTGCATGGAGTCTGTAAAATGTTATTCCTCCAGTATCCGCTAGCTTCTCGATTGCGTTGGTTATATAGATTCTTGCTAATACATGCATGATTTACCTAGCAAACAAGTACAACGTGATACTAGCTATATATTGTAAACAGGTTTTGCATGGCTGTTGCTGCTCTGACCATGTAAGCTTCCTTTTGGACTCTCGCCCTCATTTGGCTAATATGTAAAAAAGAAAAGAAAAAAGAAGCAGGCTATGCTATATATGCATGTGAGCTTTCGGTCTCCATTATCGCCTCATCCCTCAAGATTAATGTGGCACAAGCTGGAAAATCGTTGCATGACCAATAATAGAGTTCAAGAATCCAAGAAATAGGGTAGGTTTTATATTTATGAATCTTGATTGCAGTTATGCAGAAGATTCTCATTTATCAAAGAATTGGGGCCGGAATGAAGATAAAAGTAAAAGTGTAGACCCGATCGCCGATCGAGAAGAGAGAAATAAATAAAAATGAAGCCATTATATATAGACCAACCTCTCACTTGTCTATGAAGGTCAAATGTACATGAAGATGCAAGCTGATGGTGGTCCACGCAGGGAGATTGATAATTCAATGATGTACAATAATGAATAGAACTAATGATTAATTAGCTTTAATTAAAGAAATTAAGAATTAGATCATTATTTGGTCAGCAAGGAAGACATGTCTTAATCTAATTAACATATCATATTGTGGATTTACTCATCATGATTATTTAATTTATATGTGTTTTCGATTTCTTCTGTGTTTTGTTAACATCTATTTACATATTAAATTGATAATATGGTGGAAAACAACTAGCTTGTTGATTTTGTTTTTTTCAGTTTAATATGCATTTTGATCACCTCTGTTGGTTCTCAATGGCCAATCAAGATCAGTACTAATGCAGCTGCCGCACTTTTGACTGCTAAAAAATGGGATGATCAGCTACTATCTATCTTGCAAATAAAATTAAAATTCATTGCTGGTAAAAATTAGCAATGAAATCAGTAATGAAAAATATCAGATGTAGATTTGTGGTTATTTATTTATCAGTAATAAAAATTAACTAAGTTACTGATTTTCGTTGTTGATTTTAGAATTAGATATTTTTTTTTTAGGTAACTTGTTGTTTTGCAGCAACATATATATTTCTTGTTATTAATTCTATTGCTTATATTAAAAAAAAATTTATATATACACATTTTATTGCTAAAAGTAGCAACTAAACTATTCTGTTGATAAAATCCGATATACTAATAGCTCTATTTTTGTGATGTTTTGAAAAATAAGAAAGAAATTAATAAAAAACAACAATGCCCTTGAAGGCTTAAACAATAGGTATAAATGAATGAGGGGTATTATAGTAATTGAACAAAGAACTTTATAAATATAAAAGGAATATATATATAAAAAAAAGCCTGAAATTGAGAGAGAGAGAACTTTATAAATGAATGGCTTGTGAAACTTTCCTATAAAAGTCTAAAGCTAAAATTATGTATGTTTATCTTTCTCGTATTACCTCGTATGTATATATTAAACGTTATCTACTCATTGAGTTGTTAAACTAATCCTCTTATTTTTTATCTTCTTCAGGTTTATAATAGCTTCGTTAGCAGGTCACTTTTGTTAGATTTCAGAACTTGTTCTTTTATTGTAATTAATATTATTTCGTTATGTCTAGTTAAAGCTCTATAATTACAATATTTGTATTAAATCTTGTATTAAAATGTTAATTTATATTATGGACTTTAATTATATTATTAATGTTGTGTAAAACTCTATTTTAAGTTAAATAAAGAAAGAATTTATATGTAAGTTTTGGTTTCGTATAAGTATAAAAATGTAGAGGGGGATTATTGCCGTTCATTGGATGCAGGCCGTGACAATTTTTTTTTAGTAATGAAATTTCATTTCAAAGAATACGTCAGCCTGGCATCAGTTTTGAGTCAGCCTGGTATCATTTTTGAGCTATTACCAATTAAGCCTAACCATAGAAGTTGTGCACCATTTGTATATGTTTGATTTCTTGAGGTTTGTAATTATTAATTTCCCCTGTTAAGCAGCACATGATGGTTTCCCCTAATTGAGGCAATGAAATAGTAAACAGGCACTCTACACGAGAACACCACAAGTAGTCTTGCTCGACTCGATCCTGAGGTTTCCACCATGTTCAGGACCATTAACATTAAACTACTATCTAGGTTCGTAATTATATATTGTTAACGTGGAAAATCTATCGGCGGTGAATAAAAATGAATTCATGGCCCCTAAATCTGGAGCGGAGGGGCATTTCATGACAGAGATACGTTACTAAAAACTGTCATCAACCCTTCGAACTTGTCCTTCATAGCAGACTGTCCCAGAACGTTATTATTTCTTCTGAAATGCTCTGGGAAGAGGACCATACTGCATTTCTTAAAACTTCAATGGATTTTGAGCCAATATTTTTCATGACATTTCTCCAGAAAACATGGGGCACGTACTTATGCCATTGGATGCACAAATTAAAACAAGCACACCTAATATAGCAAAGGACACAGTACAGCAGAAATCTGACAGGGTTTTTAGTTTCTAGAGCATGCATGAAATGTCTTGAGCTAATTACCTTGGTAGGTTAAGGTCCAAATGATTGGAAGTTAATCTTGAAGTCAATGAAATTGAACTCGGTGAATTAAATAAGTACCTTCTCTGTTTAATAAGTATTGCTTCATTTTGCGTACTTTATACATATAAATGCTTCATTTCTCCCTCTCTCTCTCACATGCAAACACCTCTTTCTCTTCATTTTACCCTTGATTGCTCACCTTTTTAATTGTTGATTTTATAGCTAGAGCTGACTACACACATATATATAAGGTGATGGTGGAGTACATTGAACTGTATCCTCTCTATTCCTTAATTTTCTTCTGTTTCCTGCTTTATACAGTCTGAGTCCCCAATCTTCTGATTGCGAAACTAGAGCTAGCTGTACCCTGTGTAAATAACCGAGAGGATATATAGTAACCCTCTCATTCACCCAAAAAAAAAGTCTTTGGTTATTTTGTACTGCTGCTACTCCTGAATATGATTAAGGTTCACAGTTCACTGCTTTCAGCAAGGCATATATAGTACACCGACAGGAAGAGAATCTGGCCAATCTGAATCAAGAGTCTTCAGAAAGTGAGTTTCTTTCTTGCATCATGTTTCTCTTCTGTTATTTTAATACACGGCTTAGTATAAATGAAAGTCCAATCCTGTAAGATTTCATAGAAACAAGCACGTTAGTTTATGATTTGCTTTGAAATGCATTTCAGAGTACAGTTTTAATGTAAAGAAAGTACGCGGTAATCCTGGATTTTTCTCTTTTTGTTTATGTTTTGAGTTGTACTTGTGTGTTTCAGGTTGAAACTTTCCTAATTTGGAGTATATATAAGCTTTGGTTGGTGCAAATTTCAAGCAAGTTGACAATATGGATGACCACCGTTCCTCTACCCCTAATTCTACATTCGAAACTTTCTCAGGAAATGTCACGAACTGGGATTTCATAGATGAAATCTTGTATCAAGGGTGGTTTGAGAAGGATGGAGGGTTCAACTTTCTGCAGCAAGGTCGTCTCTCCACCTCTAATGTTCTGCATGACCCTTCACTATATATTCCCGTTACGGGGACTACTAATTGGAGTATAGCCTCAAACCAGCAGGACTATCAAGAAGAAACAGAAAGGCATTGCCATGGAAATCCACCACTAGATTATTCAAACAGCACGGATCTTGTTCAGACTGAACTTCAGGTTGAAGATTCTGTGGAGACTTCCACACCTTTCGCGCACCCCGCAAGCTGTCGAGTAGAAGCTGCTGGATTGGGTTTCGAATGGCAGATGGTGCAGAGAGTAAATCCAGGGACTTCATTTTCTGTGAAGGAGAGAGTAATGCAAGCCGTTGGATACTTAAAACATTGTATACAAGATAGAGATATTCTTATCCAGATTTGGCTACCCATGGAGAAAGAAGGGAAAAGAGTCCTTGCTACTATTGATCAGCCATACTTTGTCGATCCGAGTTGCAAGAGTCTTGCAAGTTATAGAAAGGTTTCAACCGCCTATCATTTCCAAGCAGAAGAGGATGCAAAAAGTTCTGTAGGGTTCCCCGGTCGGGTTTTCTTGGAGAAGCTGCCTGAGTGGACTCCTGACGTACGTCTCTTCAGAAGTGAAGAATATCCACATAGAGATCATGCAGTACAACATAACATTAGAGGGTC
>Ga0307515_10014480_pt1 | contig 14616 bp, 13 predicted proteins | sample 17_EM_MG_FD_194513 | JGI IMG/M metagenome (GOLD analysis project Ga0307515, IMG submission 194513) | Populus trichocarpa ectomycorrhiza microbial communities from riparian zone in the Pacific Northwest, United States - 17_EM | ecosystem: Host-associated > Plants > Roots > Unclassified | place... | reverse complement strand
AAAATCAATCAAGAAAATGATACAAAACAAAACAAATAACAATGAAAAGAATGAGGACTAAATTTGAAAAAAAAACAATTAAAAATCAAATGACCAGTGATGAAATCAAAAATAAAATCTAAATAGAAATAATAATTGTAAATAAAGCAATTGCAAATAAGAGAAGAGGGAATGAGTCAAAAGAAAAAATAATTTGAAGGGCTGATATAATTTTTTACATGACCAACACGCAATTTGAGGAAGAAAGAAAAGGAAAATAAAGAAAAGAAAATCAATTTTGGATCCAACTACACCGAACCACCATACACGCTACCCAGAAAGGAAAAGAATGTCGAGATAAATCAAATGATACGGCAAAATCACGGTTACAACCATCGAAGAGAGTCACATGCACCATAGAAGACGGCGAAGCTGCTGACACGTGGTCAACAACTTTTTTGTTTTTTTTTTTTTTGTAAAAAACCAAAAATACCTTATATCAGCCCTAGTTGCTCTAATATATGACTCAAGAGCACTAAAATAACCAGTTATGCGTGTTTGATATTGTGATGTAATATGCTTTTTAAAAGTGTTTTTCGATTGAAAATACATCAAAATAATTACTTTTTAGATTTTTAAAATTTTTGACATTACCACTTCAAAATCATCGAAAAGCACAAAAAAAACATGAATTTAATATTTTTTTCAAGCAAACATGCTTTTAAAAGTATCCAAAAACAAAAATTATGGCACTCTTAAATGGGTAAAAAAGTCAGTGGCTAGCACAATTATAATACAAAATTAAATTAAGACCGCAAATCCTAATTACACATGTTTTTTTAGTTTTTTTAAAAGTATTTTTCATTTAAAATTATATTAAAATAATTTTTTTAAATTTATTTTTAATATCATAACATTAAAATCATCGAAAAACACTAAGAAGTCATAAATTTAATATCTTTTCAATACAAATACCCTTTTAAAAAACATAAAAAAAAAAATATTGTAACCTAAATGGTAAAAAAGTTAGTGACTAGCAAAATTATGATGCAAAATTAAATTAACACTGCAAATCCTAATTACACATGTTTCTGGGTCTTTTAAAACTCTTACAATTAAATGAAAGACGTTTCAAAAACACACCATAGACTCGAAAATTACAATTTGTTCATCTTCCATTAAAAACCCCACTAAATATGCTGCTCCCTCCCAGTGAAGCCTCCCACTCTACTGAGGACACTACGATCATAGATAATTTTTGAACTACTTCTCGCATCTCTGGTCTATTAATTGCTTCTTCGCTCAAACACCAGTCAGCAATTTCTGCCATCTGCAACCAAATAGAAAGAAAAATCATGGTTATATTTATTATTATCAACTTTTTTATTAATTTAATTATCATATATTAAGCTATATACATGGAAAATGATTTATAACATCATGATGTTATGCTGTTGGATTTGGTGAAAAACATTCATATTCAATTTCATAAAAAAAAAAATACATAATAGGAATATACTAATGTGTCCTCTGTATAGGCTTAACGTAGAAATCCACGAGACAGATACAGTAATAAGATCAAGCTATATTTAAATATATAACCTTGTAGACATCCTCCATGGGGTAGCTGTTGCGGAGATTTTTGTCTATGACATCTGCTAAAGCAGTCTCTGGATCTTTATCTTCAAAAATTTTGTAGACCTGACAGCATGTATCAGGTTAGTATTGACCATAGTTGCATATATATGATACAGAAAAATATATGCAAGTCTTATATTAAGAATGATTGAGTAATTATGTGTAAAGCTTACAACTGTGATGAGTGATTTCATCTTGTTTCTCTCTCGATTGTCACGCAAAAGTGCACGTTGTCCTGTTATCAGCTCAGCTAAAACTACTCCAAATGCAAATACATCAGTTTTGGAAGTCACCTGCAGCTCCTTCACAGATCTTTCCAAGCAGTACGTAAAATCAGAAAGACAGATCAATTTTCTCCTTTCTCAAACTAGAATGACACCACACACGCACACACAATTCAATCAGGATATAACAGACTTACTCTGGTGGAAGATAGCCTGGTGTTCCTACCAGTCGTGTTGCTATTAAATCTTCATCACTCGTTCGTTCAACAAGCTTTGCCAATCCAAAATCTGCAACCTATAGAGCCAGATGATGATTAGCTAATTGTGTTTTCCATTTTAGAAGGTCTTGTCTGATAAAACGATGGAAGCTCGCTCTAACATCGAGGAAAACTCATTTCATTTGGTCAAAGACAGTTGTGTATCATTAGAGAATGAAGTATGATGATGATAATAATAGCATAAAAAAACTGCTAGTAAAACATGTTTTAAGTACCTTTGCTCGCAGTCCCTCATCGAGTAGAATGTTACTTGTCTTTATATCTCTGTGCACATAGCGTGCTTTGGTGTGGTCATGGATGTATTCAATTCCCTTTGCAGCATCAAGTGCAATCTGTGCTCTTGCTGTCCAAGAGAGTGGCTGGTGACCTGATTCAAGACCCCATTTTTCAGCTGCTAGCTAGCTTTCTTGTCTGTTAAATGCCTAAATGTAAAGCTTTTGCAAACCAAATGCTCAACAAATTTGTAAAATATTCCATCTATAGGAAGTTGAAACCATGTTTTCCAAAGACATGCATCAATCCTGTCTTGTGATACCTACAGATAACTAAATATACAACTCATTAGTCTCAAAGAACATCCTTTTCAAAGGAAAAATTGACATGGTTCTCTTCTGGGTTCATTATGAACTAACAGAGAGGTATCTTAGGCTTACCCTATCATACATTTAGCAGCAGAAAAGTCATCTTACTAAACTAAGAGGCATATGTTGTACCGCTAATTTGAATACCTTTTAGCAATGGATCGTGAAGGTGATCACTAAGTGACCCATTTCGAACATACTCATAAATCAAGTAGAAGTGATCATCTCCACCGGCATAACCCAGAAGTTCCACCTGTTACATGATTTATACTTGGTAAATAGAGGCAAATGTTTCTTTGAAAATTGCATTTAGATTGACGAGTATGGTTAATGATCACTCACCACATTTATGTGATGGATCTTACATAAGACCTTGAGCTCTGCAAAAAACTCATGGGATTTGTTTGATCTCATCTTCTTTACTGCAACCTCCTGAATATTGCAAGGAAAAATCGTATTTTCATACTTTTTTTTTTCTACCTTGGAGACCTTCTCTTATGAGCATGGGTTCGGGAGAAATCAAGAAAGTAGTCTATACCTGTCCTCGCAATAATCCATGGTACACACATCCATATCCACCCTCTCCGATTTTCTTCGTTTTGTCAAAGCTTTTTGTAGCCTCTTCAATCTCTTCTAGACTAAAGACGATTGGTTTTTCTGATTCAAAAGCTGTCCCATCTGCAGAATGCAAACTCATCACTTACTGCAGGCTCTTTCGTCGCAGCTGAATTTAATGCTACCCTAGTTATTTCCATGTACAATAAAACTAATGCGACTTTTTTTTATGATTTTTCAGATTCCATGAGTAAATCTAACCTTCGTTACTTCCCTTGTACAGACTCTGCAAGGAAAATGCTCTGTTCGTGCTCATGCTTTTGGATACAGGTTTCAAGTCCTCCTCGCTGTTCTGTCGGCATCCTTTTCTCCTAAGAAGGAGGATTACCAATGTGATGATTGAAAGTGCTGTCAGAGAAGATAGTATGCCGACGATTATTATCCATTTGTGTCCCCTTCCTGATCCTGAATGGAAACACGTGACAAAGATACATGTAAGAAAAATTACACAGGATTTTACTCAATTTCAATCAAGTTCTGCATTTCATGCAAACATACATACATGTGTGCGATTAATTTCTTTTCCCCGAAAAGACAAATATTGCTGTGAAACATAGCGCATGATTACTCTCTCAAGATAGAAGAAACGGAGACATTGGAAACATAAATGATATATCTCCATTTATCTTCTATATCGATGAATTATTGAAAATTTGGGAAAGAACTCGTATTCACCTTTTCCAGAGGCCGGTTTACTGTCCATGGGAACAAACAGCACCCAATCCACATTTATGGAACTTGGGTTCTTAATCAGATTTATGTTCATGCTCTGTATGCCACCTACTGTAGATGATAGCCTGGTTGAAATATCTGATAATGTGTCATGCTGCTGAACAGTATATGTTACCACAATTTGGGATTTGCTTTTTGTACACCCACACAAGAGATGCATGGAGAAATTATTTCTTGGATTAAACAACCACGCTTCATCTTCAACCCACCAAGCTTGCCCATTAAAAATCTGAGCTGAAACATTAGAAAACAGTTCTCCTTGACTTACGTTGTGGATTGCATCATAGAAGTATCCAACAGTGCCATTGATATTTTTGCACGAGCAAGGTACCGTTACAAGATAGTCTTGTCGGCTTGCATAGGAAATAGAAATGATCTGAGCTGGGCTGACACCATAAATGGAAGCAAGCTGTTCTTTCTGTAAGCTGTCGTAGTTGGTATGGTACAGTGAGGCATTACAAATTTTGATGTCTTCAGAATCAGAGCAAGTAAATGGGTACATATTTGGTGAATTGGTGGAGTCATCAGAGGCAAAACCTAAAGCTACTAGGGTTGCCATTAAAGTGATCAGGAGACCAAGAAGGAAATTGTGGGAAGTCATGGTTGTAGAGCATAGGAATTTTTTTCCAGTGAGAGAGGAAGAAAATGAGATGAAGTGATGGAGCTAGAAACTATAGTTTCTCCTCTCCTTCATTACCTGTTTGTTTATTTTGCATCAGAACACAACAGTTAATTGTGTCGGATTGACATTTTTCATGTGGCCCACCCCCTTTGTTTTTAGCCTCTTACAAGGAGAGTTGTAGTTCTCCATCTTGAATATGATATGGTTTTTGTAATTTCCAAAGTATTTCCCCCGTTCATTATAAGATGATATAATTAATTATGTCGATGCTTACAATTTAGTGATTGAGACAATTTTGTCTGTTGATTTACCAATAAACACACTTCCTCAATGGGCTGAAGCATGGTTGTTTAACTTAATTTGGGAAAGTTGAATTTAACAAAATATTAACCGGATAAAACTTAATTCATCCAATCATGTTTTTTTTATTGTTTTTCTAACCAAATCTGATAGCATTAATAACAAGAAATTTGAAAAAAATAAAGGAAGAACAAAATGGTATTATTTTAACAAAAATGATTCACTCGGGTTGACCAATGATTCAATAATTCATGGATTAACTCGGTGACTCGACAACCCAAACCTTTTTTTCAGATTAGTCGATCCCTAGCTGGATCCGACAACCATGCAGAGAAGAATCCATGCCTTGCTGTTTCAATTAACGGCAGTCAAATATAGAATATTTCACCACCTACAATGAGTCACGCATGCTCGTTTGCATAGAAGGAAACTACCAGCTACACACTTTGCTTGGTTGTGTAGTGTAGTGTACAAAATATGTCTGCTGGGCTCTCTGCAAGCATAATTTTGTCTGATGCACTGGTACTAAGTAACACAGCTGTATGAAAAGGAATAAAGATAATCATATATGTATCAGGGCATAGAATAAGCCATGCCCCTTTCGCATTAGCTGTGGAAATGGGACTGGAAGGATGTTGATTTTCCCGTCTGCGCAGAGCTTTTTTCGACTGTCTCTTCGGCTCGGAACAGATTTTGTAATCTTGTGAAGTGTTCCTTGTGGTTTTGTTCCTATTGTAAATTTTAAGGGATTTTTTATCCTTTTTATCTTTGCATTGGCTGTTTTCTTTTCCAAGGATACAAGCATTGAGAATTGCAGGCATAACAGTTAACACAATGCGCTTGTAAATTTACTTGACTTTATGAGAATAATTAAGATTTTAAAAGCTCTTACTAGCGACTTGGATGTGTTGCTTCTGCTTCCCTTTGTTTCTTTCATCCCTTAATCAACCTGACAGCAACAGCCCCGTTTCTTCTTTTCCTGGGAAGTAAGAAAGAAAACAATATAAGAGCTGAAGAAGAACGCAGTAGTTTAGTTTTTGCTAAGGTGAGCAAAAACATCGATAAATCGATTAAATAAAAAAAAAACCAAAATAACTGAACCGAAAAAAAACCGAATTAACCGATTAAAAAATCACAAAAAAATCCGGTTCGGTTCAGTTTCGAAAGTCTGAAACCGATTGAACCGAACCGGTTCAACCAAGCCAACACTTAAAAAATAAAACAAGTATAAATAGATAGTTTTTTCTAACCCTAAACCTAAAGGAGCATTCCCTAAATACATAACTAGCCGCCCCTCCATTTGTTTTGCTCTCTGCATCTAACCTTCTCTAATCTTAAGATTCTTAACCAGTAGCCGAAGGCGCACACACAAACAACTACCGAAAGGAAAGAGAGGACGGACAATGAGTTTAACAATCCACTCTTTCTATTCACTCTAGCTAGGCTTTCATCTGATACTTCAACTGGGGAGGAGAGGAAAATCAGTTTTTTCGATACGATCTCCCTGTCTTGCTGCACCAACACAGAGGGAAACTTCAGAACGGGACAGTGGGCTTCGCCAAATCCTGATTTTGTTTTCCTTCTTCCGGTCATTGAAAGCTCAAAGCTACTGGTTCTGTTCTGTCATGCTCTATTCTAGTTCTTTCAACTCTCGAGTTACCTTTCAAGCAGACTCAGAAGAAAAAGAGGAAGCCCACGAAGCGGTAGCAGCTACTTCTTCTGCTTCGTCTTGAAGCTAGAATCAATCCCTAGATTTCATACTTTTCAGGGAGAAAGTTGTGTATTTTGGCTTGTACAGAAACGACATCATTTCATAGATTTTCAAGCTAGCGAACCGAACCGACCGGTTGGAAGGAAAAAAACCGAACCGAATCAAAACTAGTCGGTTTGAACCGGTTTTCGGTTCGGTTAAAAAATTTGAAAAAAAAATAATTTTAATTTGGTTATGTTTTTTTAATCCAGAATCGAACTGAACTGAAAATGTTTACCCTAGTTCTTGCAGTCATTTGCAGAGGCCCTCGAACGCAAGGGCTAGAAATGATTGTTGGTGTCGAAATTTGCTTTCCAATACCATGACATTGTCGATTCTTGACATGTCTCTTCGTTTAACGGACATACTAGTTTTCTTCTTTGGTTACAAAGGAGAGGCCGCCCAAGCTTACCTAAATAAGGATACAGCAAATACAAAAATCATTCTCATACAGAGAAACTAGAAATCAGACGAGCAGTTACTTCTGGTTGGAGGCTGTCAGCTATCACTGTTGATCTGTACTTTTTTAAAATATATTGCAGCTTTCTTTGATGTTTTTTAAGAATAAATCTTAGCCCGAATAAAAAACAAATAGTATATAAAACTTCATAATTATTCAAGTTATTTTAACTAATAAGTTGAATGGTCATATTTATTATATGGATAAAATTATTCAGATTAATTATTTTTATTAAAACGATATTATTTTATTTTTTTAATATTTAGATGAGGTCAACTAAGTTGATCAAAATTCTTTAAATTATATTTTATCCAATTCAATATAAATTAGGCTCCACATCTTAAATCTCTCAAATTAACTTACCACTCGTGACAGGGTTTAGTAGCTATGCTAGGATCACTCAGGCATTGAGCTGAGAGTGACTACTATTGACTCCAGCGAAGTAAAACCAAGAGAGATGACCACGAGGAGAGTCTCTACCAAGAACTCAGTGTTTGAAGCTACACCACACTTGTTGAATACTGATAGCTTTATCCCTTTGGGTCAAATAAACAAAACAATAGTCCAGAACAAGTCCAAATTTCAGTGGCTCTGGTGCTGCCAATATTGAGTGCATGTGCTGACTGCTGCCACATAATAAAAAATATATGTATATCCTCACAACCAGATTTTTTTGCTGACACAAAAAAGAAATTCTGCTCTTGTGCATGCAGCATAGTTTAGTTCCTGTCTTTGCCCGCCCAAGCAGAAAACACACACGTGAATCTCCCTTACCAAAACAGTGTCATAGCCAGGTAGCTTCACCAAACCATTTGATGTTTTTTTTTTCTTAATCTTTTTAAGGGATTTCTCGTGAATGTAATTTGATCTATTCTTTCTTGCTCTATCTTGGGTTTGAGGTTTTTTTTTTCAATTATTTTTCCCTTTCGAAGTTGTGTTAGCATGTTCTTTGTCTGATTCTAAAATGTTTGATGGTTTTCGTTGACTTCTCTGGCTCATTTGTTATATAATTATTCGTTGGTTGCTGTGAATTCCTTGTCAAAATTCGTAGCTTGAAATGTTGTTATTAGATTTAAAATTCTGACAATTGGGCAATTTTTCTTAAGATCACAGAGCAGTTGCTTCATCCAATGTTTAGTTTTCATTCTAATGTTTTCTGAAGAAAATTGATGGCTAGGAACTGAGTTTGCTGTCTTACTTGATTTTTCAGACCGGGTGAGAAGGTAGACTAACTGTCATGGCACCTAGAGCATTAGACTATGAATCGTTGAATGAAAATGTCACGAAGGTTCAGTATGCTGTTAGAGGCGAGTTGTATCTTCGAGCTTCTGAGCTCCAGAAGGAAGGGAAGAAGGTGTGTGTGTGTGTGTGTGTGTGTGTGTAGTCTGCTCAAGTTTTCTTTAGAAATGTTGCTGTTCATAATTTTGCTTATGATGTTAAGTGGATTTAAATGTGTTGAGTTTCTACTGGGTTTATCAGGATGCAACAACTGGAGATTTTTACTTGATTTTGCACACCTCAATTTTGAATCTGCTGACTAATCTTTATCAATTGCTTCTAGTTTCGGTTGCTTATTCAGTGTCTTCCAAGTGTTCGTATAAATCACTGCCGTTCCTTTGTTGGATATACCTCTTGTTTGTATTCCCTTTCTTCTTCTTTTGAATTCATGAAGGACTTGTCACATGTTGTAACGTGCATTTTTCATTAGAGGGACGCTTTTCTCTCGTCAAATGTGAAAACTTAGTCCTATATGAGATGCATTTTCTATTGCGTATAATTTGTTTATTGAAGAACAGCATGTATCCGCAAAAACATGTTCTTGCATATTTCGTAGCACAGCCATGAGCCATGCAATAGCAATTAATCCTCCACGGCCCTGCACTTGGCTATCAATGACAATCTTAAACGTTAGACCTGATATTATTCTAGGGCCTTAACATGTTACTTTATGTGTAAAATCTTACTTCACATATCATTTTCTTCCTTGTAAAACCATGAGATGGCATCTGTATTTTGGCTTTAATCAACCAGGACAAATAATTGATTTTTTTTTTTTTTTTGTATAACATGTCATTATCCTATGCATATTTCTCTGAGTCTCACTGCTTCAAATTTATTCGGTAGATTATTTTCACAAATGTCGGCAATCCTCATGCGCTTGGACAGAAGCCACTTACCTTTCCTCGCCAGGTTAAGTTGAAGTATATTATATTCCTGTCTATTTATCTTATGTATTTACTGCTTAAACGAACTGTTTTGAGTTGCTTATGCATTCTTGTCTATATAGTCGAGTTGAACCATGAAAAGTTCTATTGCAGGTGGTTGCTCTCTGCCAAGCTCCATTTCTATTAGATGATCCAAATGTAGGATTGTTTTTCCCTGCGGATGCAATTGCAAAAGCTAAACATTATCTTGCTATGACTATTGGTGGTCTAGGTATCTTCTTCTTATCTGCCTTTTCTTACACAAGTTTGGGATAGGGTTGAAAAATCCAAAGCAATTGTATCGAGTATTTCGGTGTATCATGCGTATATGGGGGTGGTCTATGGAGGGTCATTAGATCACATGCATTGAAATATTAAGATTTGGTTTTAGTTGGTTGTGTTCTAGATGCTTCCCCTTATGACTACTCTACACATATCTTTCCTAATTGTTATTTCATTCTCGCCAATATTCCTTTCATAGATGTTCTTGTCTTAACAACTTTATGGTTTTCAATACTGTGCTGCTGAAGTCTAGCTAGTTAAAGAGTAGTTCCACTGAGACATCAGCCTGCAATGCAAATTAAAGCCACTCTTGTTCATATGTTTAGGTGCTTACACTGACTCCCGAGGTATGCCGGGAGTTAGGAAGGAGGTAGCAGATTTCATTGAAAGGCGTGATGGATATCCAAGGTGATGTGTTATAGCCATTGATTTTTATTGTTCAACTCTTTGACTACATGAAAAAAATAAAAACCAAAGTTGTGTTTCGAATAAATAGTTATCTTTGGACTGGAAGTGGTAAGCCGAAGTTCACTTTGCTGCTTGCTTTGTTGACAGTGACCCAGAACTCATATTTCTCACTGATGGTGCCAGCAAAGGTGTTATGCAGATCTTGAATACTATTATCAGAGGTGAAAGTGATGGGGTACGTATACTTCCCTGCAAGTACTATTGTCTCCCTCTTTGATTGAATGTAGGCTGCTTCTTCTACAACTTTCCAATCCCTTCTTTCCTGCTGGTAACAATGGAGGTTTTCTTTGTCTTAGTACGATTATAGTACCGTTTACAAGATAATGCTTGTTAATACAAAAACTGCATATTTGTCAGATTTTGGTTCCAGTGCCACAGTACCCACTTTACTCTGCTGCAATTTCTCTATTTGGGGGCTCCCTTGTTCCATATTTTCTAGAAGAGACAGCAAACTGGGGTCTTGATGTAAATGACCTGAGACAGTCAGTTGCACAAGCTCGCTCTAAAGGAATAACTGTTAGTATGCTTTGACTCTTCCTATTATATATGCAATTGCTAGCTATCTATTTGGAAATTGAAACCTAAGAAGTTAACTGAAAACTGTAAAAACAGAATGGATCAGGGTACTGGTTTAACTGTCCGGGTTTAGCCAGTTATTTGAACAATCACCCTCTGAGATTATATATATATATATATACTTGTGAAGATTGGTTTATTGTCCTCTTCCATTTGAAAACTAAACGTGCATTAATTACCTGCTGACCCAACTTATCTTGTAGCACTCATCACTGCAAAATAAATCTCTAACATGATTGATATGTGATCAGGTAAGAGCAATGGTGATTATTAACCCAGGCAACCCCACTGGTCAGTGTCTTAGTGAAGCTAATTTAAGGGAAATTTTGCACTTCTGTTACCAAGAAAACTTGGTTCTTCTTGGAGACGAAGTTTATCAGCAGAACATTTATCAGGATGAGCGTCCTTTTATCAGTGCTAGAAAGGTAAATATTGTTTTGCCTCCAAATTCAAGTGTTTGTTACCTGGAGTTACAACTTGTATTAGTCATATTTTTGTTGCGACTTTGGAAGGTTTTGATGGGCATGGGGCCACCCGTAAGCAAGGAAGTTCAGCTCATTTCTTTCCACACCGTGTCCAAAGGATATTGGGGTGAATGTGGGCAGCGGGGTGGATACTTTGAGATGACCAACATTCCTCCAAAGGTTTTCTTTTTATCAAATAGATTTCTCCTTTCCACAATAATTGTTCACTGTTTTCAGTCTCATGTATTTTGCGACCTGCAATATTGAAATTAAACATAAGAAGGATCTTTAAATTCCGGCAGTATTTGAACTACAAACATCCAAAAGTCATTTTTGTTTGTTATGATTTATGCTGCAGGCTGTTGATGAGATTTATAAGGTTGCATCAGTATCACTCAGTCCAAATGTCCCTGCACAGATATTCGTAAGTAGACTTGCACACTCTGTAGTGGTATTTTTATCTATTTAACTGGGAAATCCAGTTCTTGTTTCTCGTTATTACTCCAATTAAAAAGTCTACCTCTTTACAGATGGGGCTGATGGTCAACCCGCCTAAACCTGGAGATATTTCATATGAGCAGTTCATTAGGGAAAGGTATGCCTGCTAAGATTTAGTTCTTTGGGAGTCAATTCAGTATTCATGATAATCTTATGAAATGGAACCAAGGACATTCCCCTTTGATCTAGTACCATGCTAAACTGTCAATCTGATTACCAAACTAGTTAATGGATGTTGATGTCCACTGTCAAAGTCAAAGAATTGTCTGCTTTGAGCAGGTAATAACAGTGTTTTATGATTAAAAAAAACGCAGCAAAGGGATCCTGGAATCTTTAAGGAGAAGAGCTAGGATGATGACTGATGGATTCAACAGCTGCAGAAATGTGATATGCAATTTCACAGAAGGTAAATTGTTGTTTCTTAGCTATTTTTAACATCTTTCATTTCGTGATCTCTTTCCCAATCTATATGTGATCATTGTATGACATCGTAGAATTTGGTTTTAGGTGCCATGTATTCATTTCCTCAAATAAGACTGCCACCTAAAGCAATAGACGCTGCCAAAATGGCTGGAAAAGTTCCTGATGTTTTCTACTGTCTCAAGCTTTTGGAGGCCACTGGCATTTCCACTGTCCCTGGTTCAGGATTTGGACAGAAAGAAGGGTAACTGCTTGTTGTTTTATTTTGATTTAGATGTGGTTAAATGCCATTTTCCTATCGTATTCTATCAAATGGTTCTACATTGCTTGAAACACACAAATAAAACAAAACAAAAGAGAATTCTGCCGATTCTAGTTTCTCCTGGTTATGTTTCTCTTCCTGCAGATTGATTTCCTAACACATACTGAATCTTTTTAATTTCACGTTCAATATGAATCATGTATTTATGAAGATGACATGTAAGCATCTGACAGGGGTATGGGGAATTCTTTTTCCTCTTCTCAGCTTCTCACTTTTTGTTTCTGAAGGGGGTTTTGCATTTTCCCCCTTCGGCCTTCCTTTTGCGGGTGTGCAAAAGCAAGTCTCTAGATGGGTCTGTTTCTGAACTGTAATTAAATGCTAGTGTCTGATTGTTATTCTTTCTTGTAGGGTATTCCATTTAAGGACAACCATTTTACCGGCAGAGGAAGACATGCCGGAAATCATGGACAGTTTCAAGAAGTTCAACGATGAGTTCATGGAGCAATATGAAGGCCACGGTGGTTATTCAAGGTTGTAAGAAATTCTTCAAATTCTGCAAATTGTATCATATTATTGGGCAGTTCAAGCCGTTTGGTAAATGCTTCCTTGAATTGCCTGGATTTGGCTATGTAAGCTAAAGTCTGTTGACGATTCTTTCTGCTGCTAATGATGACTCAGACATCAATCGTCTGCATGAATACCTGCTCAATCCAACGTCTAATGTTGTCATTCTTAAAGGTTTCACTCAGTTACTCTGATCTGATGAGCTAGCGACTAAATGGATGCCTACCTCTGCCTCTTCGCATCAGTATCTTGTCCCAGGCTGAAAGAAAAGTTGCCGATGGACCTAAGCAACCTTAGTTGCCCTGGAATTTAAGCCTTTCGTGATTCTTGTCCCTTTTCTGATTAACATAAATTCAGTCCTCGCTTTTTCTGTGCTCCTCGTAAATAAGGCCTACGACCTCCTCTAAGGGCTTGCCTTAGCCTGTCAATATGAACTGCCTTCTTTAAATTCGATGAAGCCTACTATCTAGCTCTGCCACCCATTAAAACCGCACTCCCTTCGTGAATAAGCAAATTTTTCTTTATATATATATATATATATTTTGAAAGGAAGCCAGCCATTTATGCCTCCCCCCACCCTAGCTACTAAAGTGGCAGCCAGCCTAGAAACGGATATGAAGATCGGAAGTGATGGTGTTTGAACACCCAATTAATAAGGAAGTCCTTCGACTTTTAAACAGGAATTTAGTTATGTTTTAAGACATGGTTTTATTAAATTCATTAACATCTGGGAAGAAAAAATAATCACTGAAAATAATAAAACATATTGATTGAAAGAGAGCTTTAGTCCATCTTTATAGACTACAAAATATGTAAGAACAACTTCTTCTTCTTCTTCTTCTTCTTCTTCTTCTTCTTCTCCTCTGATAAATGAAAGGTTTACTGATCAAAAGGAAACTGAGAGGGCAAACCCAATACAGAGTTCAAGACATACGAGGTATAAAAAGGGAATGCTAGAATAAATAATTCAGATATGTGGGATTTGAAGTAGCACCAGATGTTAGAATAATGCATGCTCAAAATATAAATATTCGCTGCATGTTATAAGAAGAACAGTACGCACGCACGAAGAGATAACTTGAGAGAGGGAGGGAGAGAGAGTTTACAACAGGCATTTGATGGTTTTCGTAGAGTTTGGTCCATTTAGGTATGAAATATTATAGAAAAAAAATAATTAGTTTGTTGCTTATAAAATAACGATTAAAATATCATTTGACCATTATTACATCAAAAGTAAGTCTCGAGAAGTTTATAACACGAGGTCTCAAGATGTAACACATGGTCCAATGATATTCTTAGATCTCTCGATACATATGAAAGATAAATTGATGTAATAGATGGTCCTATGATATTTTTACCATGGTCCCTCGGTACATGATTTGAAAGATACATTTTGAGAACATGTTAGTCAATAAAAGTTTATAATACTAAGTCTCGAGATCAAGTCATTAGAATATTTTTATTAATTATTATTTTATACTTTTTTTAAAAAATAAATCATAAATAAAAATATTTTTATTACGAATCTCGAGAGCTAATTAACATGATGTTACTAATTATATTGTGTCTTTTTTTCAGCCAAAATTGTAAGATATAATGCAAGTCATTAAGTTTTTATAAATTTCTTGATGCTAAGCATCCTTAAAATTCAATTTCTTTTAGCATTTTACCAGCTTGATAGCATCAAGTCATCTCCCTA
>Ga0307515_10014479_pt1 | contig 14617 bp, 6 predicted proteins | sample 17_EM_MG_FD_194513 | JGI IMG/M metagenome (GOLD analysis project Ga0307515, IMG submission 194513) | Populus trichocarpa ectomycorrhiza microbial communities from riparian zone in the Pacific Northwest, United States - 17_EM | ecosystem: Host-associated > Plants > Roots > Unclassified | place... | reverse complement strand
GTAGGGGGGGGTTTCTTCTTTTATTTGGGTAATAGGTCGTTCGCGGCTTTATATAGCTTATCCGGGGAGAAAATGGGGTAAACCTTTATTAAATCCGGGAGCTTTACCTTATACGAGTTACTTCTCTTTTTAAGGACCTTATATAGTCCTACTATCTAATAGTCTAGCTTATGGCTAGGTTATCCTATCTTCTAGTTCTTTATTATAACTTAAACTATATTACCTACGATAAAGTTAGGCTTACGCCTATACTTATTTATTTACTATTTTATTAATTTCTAGCCCTTTTTTAAATTTACACGGGCTACTATCTAGGCTTCTTCTAAGCGCTTAGCGTACTGCTAGGCTTCCTTATAAGATAGTTTTTCGCGTATAGTCTAGGGTCCTTTTAGTCTTTTTTAGTTAAGGCCAGTATAAGGTAAGTAGCTCATTTCTAGTTAAATAGGGGTAAATCCAGTGGAGTTGTAGGGTAGAGTTGCCTGGGTATAGTCTATAAGGGGTAGCAGTTTAGCCTAGTTATTTTAAAAGTAGTTAATAAAGGGCTGGAGCCTTTAATCTAGGTATTGGTTTATAATCTCCGTCTAACTGTTTATTTAAGGGTAATATACTATAGAAAGCTTTAGCTTAATGCCTAGAATCTAGGTAAACTCATTCTAAAAGGCTAATATAAACTACGGCCTATAATTAAAGACGATAGTATTTAGTGGTCTATAAATTTGGTAGACATAGTGGATATACAGTTAGGCCGCCTCTTTAGTATTAATATTTTTGTAATAGGAAATTAAGAACGGGCGCTTACTAAAGTAGTTAACTAAAATTATAACTATATTATATCTATTACAGTCTAGAGGCAGTTTATAAAATCTATAAAGATATACTACTAAGGGCGTTCTAGTATTAAAAGGGGTTTTAATAATCCTAGGGTTTTATCTCGTAGAATTATAAACCTATAGCAACCGTTACAGTTCCATATATAACGGTTAATATTTATAGCTATTCTAGGCCAGTAGTAACGGTCACCAATAATCTTATAGGTTTTATTTTTTTTAGAATAGGCCGTAGAGACCTAGTTATGTACTTTAGCAATAAGTTAAGTCTATAAATTCTACCCCTCTACTACTACTAGCCGTACCTAATACTTAAGCAGTCCATTTTTAAGGGACTATAGACTAATAGTGTCTTTTGCCTTTTTATAGTACTCTTATATAAAAGGGGCCATACGGTTTACCTACGGTAGTTTATTAATAAGGTTAAGTTCCGTAGAGTCTATAGGGTATATCTCGGCTTCTAAAGATCCTATACTTAGTTCTACCTATATTTAAGGGTTAAGGTGCTCTAGCTATAGTAGCGTCTAGCTCTATAATAAGGTCTTTACGGCTACCTATTTATCTAGGTCTTATTTGCGTCTTATAATTATATCCGCACAGTTAGTGGCGCCTGGCCTATATATAATTTGGAAGTTAAACTAAGATAGGGTATCTGCCTAGCGCGCCTACCGTGCCGTAAGGGCCTTTATTATTATAAAATATTCTAAGGCCTTATAATTGGAAACTACCTAAATAGGCTTAGTGGTCCCTTTTAACTATGCTCGCCAGTGCTAAAGGCTAGAAATAATAGCTAGCATTTCTTTATCGTAAACTGGGTAGTTTAGCTTAGCATCTACTACAGTCTTTAAATAGTAAGCAATAGGGTGCTATTCTCCGTCCATCTGCTTCTAGGAATAAACGCTAGCTATAACGCCGTCTAAGGCGTTAGTTTCTAGTATTAAGGGCCGTTTTAGGTTAAAGTGGGCGAGTAAGGGAGCGGAGACTAGTTATTTCTTAAGCTCGTTAAAAGCCTGCCTATATACGGTATTAAAGTAAAAGGGCTAGTCTTTTTAGGTAAGGCGGTTAAGAGGCCTAGTAATCTTACTATAGTCCCTAATAAAGCGTTAGTAGAAGTTACAGAAACCTAGGAATAATTATACCCCCCTTACAGTCCGTAGGGGTACCCACTAGGTAATTACGGCCCTTTTTTTTAGGTCGGTTTTAATTCCATCTATACTAATAATAAACCCTAGGTATTTTATACGTTTAGTATTAAACTCTAACTTCTTAATATTGGCCTAGAGACTAGCCTTACGGAGCTATTAGAGGACTTTATAGACGTACTCCTTATATTCTAGCTTATTCTTAGAGTAGATTATAATATTATCTAAGTAAGCCGTATAGAAGTCGTTAAGGTAGTTAAAATGTATTTTATTTATATACCGCTAGTACGTAGCCGGTTTATTAGTTAGCTTAAAAGGTAGTACCTTATATTTATATATTCCGTAACAGGTCTAAAAAATATAGTAAGATCTTTTAAGCTATGGTTTATCCTAATTTAGTAGAAGGCCTAGTAGATATTAAGCTTTATAAAGACCTTAGCTCTGCTTATTTAGGCTAGTGTCTTATTAAATAGGGGTAGTAAATAGCGGTCCTTATAGGTTATATTATTTAGCTTATAATAATTAATATAGAAATGGAGTCCTCTATTTAGCTTTTTGGTAAAGAGGATAGGTAAATTAAAAGGGGCTTAGCTAGGCTTAATAAAACCCTTATTTAGGTTATTAATACGGTACTACTTTATAGCCTATAATTTAGCAGTAGACTGCTAGTAAAGGGGGCTAAAGCTAAAGGTGTTTTCCTTATCGATCTTAATCTTAATTTTATAGTTGTATGGTTAGTAAAGCAAGAATCTATTAAACGCTGCCTTAGAGAATACGTTCTTAAACTTCTAATATTAATAGGGTAGTTTTTATTTTACTAGCTCCTTGTCTAAAAGCTTACCCCCCTATCTACTAAATTTACTTTCCTTTTCCTTAAGTATTTAGTTAATTTTGTATAAGCTAGTTATAAAAGTAATAGTATTAGGCTAAACTAAGTTCTAGTAGAATCCTACGGCGCTAATATAGTAGATATTAACTAGTAGGAGGCCTATAGGTTTCCTTACAGCCGTTTACTGGACCATATTTTATAGTCTAAAGTTTATAATCTTTCTTAGCTCCTATTTCATCTTCTGTAAGTTATCTCTCTAATCTATTAGTTTAGTATAGCGTTTAATATTCCTTACTATTCTTTATAGCTATATAGGGCCTAAGCTCTCTATAGGGGGCTTTTTTAGGTTATTACTAACTTCTTAGGTCTTTAATACAGGTAGCGTAATATAGGTAGTCTGGGGGTAGCGTAGTATATAAATTCGTTACAGATTAAGCTATATATCTTTCTTAAAGGCCTAGTTCCTACGCATAGCATTAGCCTAATAAATAGTATTAATCTAGGGCCGTACAAGATTTTCCATTATAATGCTAATTTCTTTTATAAAGGAAGGAGTTGGTAGTAGAGTTTTGGGCTAGATAAGCCGCCTACTCTATATATTTAGCTATAAGCCTAAATAGGCTAGCTATTTTCTCCCTAAAATTATATTATAGCTTCCTAGGTCCGTAATAAGGAAGGGGACGTTATACTACCTTCGTTTGTTAATATAAAGGTAAATCTATAAAATAGTTATAATAGGTGGCCCTATCTATTTATTATACCTATAAATAGGAATTAGTTTAGGCAGTTCTTTAAGGGGTATATTTAAAAGGTTAGCTAGCTTTATAGCGCACTAGGTATATATTAAGGTAAAGATATTTACTTTAGAGTTAGCTAAAGCAGAGGCTAAAACTTAATATCTATTATAAAATAAAGTATAAGGGATAGTGCAGCTTTTTTTACTAACTAGCCGACCTAGATTAATATATAATATATTAATCCCTTTTAACCCTAAAGAGGAGTCTTTCTCTAGGGTTCCTCTTTTTCCGACTCTGCACTATCCTCCTAGATTAATAAAACTTCGTCCCTTTTTATATTTATTAAGCAGTTTTTTATAATATAGCCTTTTTAGCTATAAGAGAAGCAGGCGCCTTAATTACTAAGAGCTTATATATAGGGGCTGCTATATATAGGTTAAGCATTCGTTAGACCTATAGTAGGACTAGCCGTATAACTAGCTGCTATATTAGCAGTAGGCTATATAGCTAGTGCTATAGGAGTTACTAATTATACTAGGGCACCACGGACCGTTTTTATATTACTTATAGTCTAATTTAGAGGGTTTCTAGCTTTATACTATTTGGCGCGTACCTTAATTTAATAGAGGCCTTAGTTAATAGCTAAGAACTAATTTATAAGTTCCTTTAGCGTCTATACAATAGTAAAAACTAGTTGTGCGGCCCGCTATAGGTCTATAGTAAGCTTATTAAATAGGTCTAGCATTAAATCTTTTAGGGAATTTGGGCCTAGCTAGCTAGGTATAAAAAGTGGGTCTAAAAGGCCAAAAAGGTCTCCATTATTTTTATATTTAGGCCTTTCTAATTAAGGCGGGCGTTTTATACCTTAAAGGGGTCCTTATAAATAGAAGATAAGTAATTAATTATTTTTTCTTTAAAGGTAAAAGGGTTTATTAAGTCCTCAGTATATTACAGGTATAGGTGCGTCTAGACATCCCCGCTAGTACGGCTAAAGATATAGGCTATTTAGGCCTAAGGGGTAGGAAAGTGGTTAGTATTAACTTTAAGCTTATCCTATAGTTAGAGCTTCTGATTATTAAATATAGGGTTTATTCCGTCTATAAGTAACGGGGGGTCCGCGACCTTTATAGACTACAATAGTACTATATAGGGCTTAGTGGGTCTGCTAAGGCGCTAGAATAGGGCCTTAAGGACTATAGTAAGTCTTTAGGTGTTTAATAATTCGTCACTAGATGCGGAAGTAGGGTATCTCTAGCTTTAAGTAGCTCTTATAGTTATTTAATTTTAGTATTAGCTGCTACTAGCTCTACCTAGGGGTTTAAAACATTAACTATTTTATTATCTAAGGTATTTAAAGGTCTTACAGCTGCTTTGCTAGCTACTATATTTCTTAGCATAGTAGTAGGGGTATTAGATAATTTCGGGTAAATTCTTTAGGGATTTTAGTCCGTGCTTATCCTATTCTTAGGGTTTATGTTCTTTTTATATTTTTTAGTTTTGGTTCTTATTCTAGTTCTTATTCTTTAGATATATTTAAGTTCCTTCTTAGGAAGAAAGGGTAGATAAGCTTTAGATAATATTAGCGACTTAGTTAATTAAGGCATAAGTACAGTATAAGGGACGCGTAAGCCTATATAATTGGATTGTCTATAAACGAGAATCTAAAGCTAAAGAAAGAAAAGGAGAAAAAGAGCAGCGCCGCTTAATGTTTTATACGATCTTCGCGTTACATAACCGCAATATGCGGCAATCTATGGCAACTTGCCAGTGCGAAGTTCTACCAAGTTCTGCCAACCAAGTTCTGCCATTTTCTGCCATTTTCTGCCAGTGCCGTAACAGGTATACAATTAGTAGTGCCTATTAAAATTAGGGCACTACTAATTATATACCCCCTAACTAATATATATATACCCCCTACCTTATTTAGTTTAGACGCTTTTTTACTAAGTTAGAACATTATATACGTTTAACTTATTTACGCCTATATTATAAAAATTAAAGTATAAGCCTATAGTATTTCGCTTAAATACTAAGGGCTCTTTATAAGTAGATTTATTAATATAATTAGTAATTATAAAGCTAGTTATAGAGTTAATTAGCCAACCGCCGTAACGCTCTATAATTATAGGTAAAGTAGAGGTATTAATTTAGGGTCTAACTAGGCGTAGGCGCGGGCGCCTAGGCGCCTAGGTATAGACGTAGGCGTAAAGTAAAGGTAGTAGTACCTAAATTAGTTTGCGTAACGCCTTATAAAGCACTATATAATCTAATTAATTAACTTAAACGCGATCTAAATTTAGACTTTACTATTTATACTATAACTAAAATTAAAACTTAATTATAATATTATAGTTATAAAACTTATATAGCGCGCACTTTAATTTTTATAATATAGGCGCAAATAAGTTAAACGTACGTAATGTTATAACTTAGTAAGGAAGTGTCTAAACTAAATAAGGTAGGGGGTGTCCGTATAGTATTTAGGGGGTATATAATTAGTAGTGCCTATTATTAACTAGGAACTAAAATATAGTATAGCGCGTAAGTTTATATAGAAATTATAGAAATTAGCGTAAGGGATTTATAATTTTCCAAATTGTATATTAGATGATTATTATATAAGCTAATTAATCTGTTACTATAAGGGATATTTTATTCCTTACTTGGGTGCACGCCCGGGAGCCCTTATGGAGCCTCTATATTGAATATGGAGTTGCAACCGAACACCCCCTAATATATGATGGAAAAGTCCTCTGACGTGATTTCGGCGGTGCCCCACGAATGTGGTTAGCCTGCGGGCCGATTGAAAATCCGCCCACGGAATCACGTCTGAGCTTGCTGAGGTAAACCAACTTCACTGGATGTGAATTTACTACTAGGTAGACTTTAATCCGAAATGAGAATTGAAGCTGGCGTTGGTAAGCCGAGTATATCCATGTACTACGGTATCAGACATAAGTTTCGTTAGTACGTCCCGTCTGACATGGATTATTGACAAGGATAAGACAGGCCGTCCGATTAATAATGTGTGATAATCCGTTAAAGTAACCAATGAGAAAAAATGAATTCCTTTGCTAAGTTCCACGCATACTATCGAAACTTATGCCTAATACCGTAGTATAGTCGCTGAGAAACCTTCCTGTGTAGTCCGCATTAACAGACTCGCCGGGTGAGCGTGTAACTGACTAAAGTGCTCATGCTTATCCACGTCATTCCGTGGTTGCTTCACCCGCCTCAATCCATGTCTTTTCATCTTCACTGCCATGCGCTGTAGGTATGATGTCCTGTACAAGCCAGGGATCCGTCGGAGCGCGAGTAATATGAATCTCCCATCTCAAGCCAGAATACCCACCAAAGTGTGGCCTCAGCATATTGATTATCTATGCATGAGACGCTCTCAGTATGCGACCTCTTCAGCATCTCCAGCATCTGGCGAAAGCCGCTCGATGTGGTCTGCGGACAGCTTCGGATTTGCCAGGAAAGTTCTTTGAGCCAAGCATACGACTTCGCTTCGATTGCTACGTACAGTTGGTGGCAATCAAGCGAAATTGAGTGCCCGTGCTGAATCTACAGCCCGCCAAATGGGGGTGAAGCTGGTTGTGCAAATGGCTGCACGAGCTTCGGCTTCTCCCCCCAGTGTGCGCGCGCAACACACATCCAATTTCACTAATAATTAGTCAAGTATACACCTAGTGTATGTAGATACTATATACGTATAAGAAAGGTAAAGTCTCTAATTTTTAAGCTTAATCATAAGAGTTAAACTTAAAATTCTCTAGTGTAAGAAAGCAGAAGCTGGAGCTCGCACAAACTGTCAAGGAACTGATCTGCGTATCGAGGCGTGTTATCCCTTATTGTCGCAGAGTCCTGAGCGCTTCGCTTTCATCGTAATTCGTACAGTACAGTTTGAAAGCAGATCGAAAGCAACACTACACCACCTTGGCGCATCTGGATTCAGGCGCGTGTTGATCTTGGCGATTAAACGGCCGAATTTTATACCTTTAAAGTAATAAGCACGACCATTTAGGCGTATTTTGATGTATTTTGACGTACCCTAACATATTTTTGGGTATAAATCCGTGGTTTGATCTGCGTGATCAACATGCGCTTTCAACCGGATGCGCCAAGGTGGTGTACAAATCCCGTCAGCTTGCTTCAACCCCTTTTTAAATACGAGCTATGATGAAATAGTTTCAGTGATGGTTTGTGAGGCGTGGGGAGACGTATGATAATTAAGGGTGGCTTGCATTGCGGAGGCTGAAGCCTAGTTATACGGCGGCCAGCCAGTCAGTTGCGCTGGCGAAAAAAAAAAGGAATGGAATTAACATTGCAATACGAGAATCAGGATCAACAACCGACCCTACCCAACAGATGCACCCCCCGCTTGTCCCAATTCATAGCTAGTGGTAGCGTCTGGGTCAACAATCCATGATTGATCTTCCCATGGCTGTGGGTTCACAAGAGGGCTGAATATCAGCCCGCAAGCCATTTTTTCTGTCACCAGTTATTTAAAGTTCAGACGTTCCTACCAGGGTCTCTCGCAGGACCATCAGACTCCTTCAATACGCTTTCGCTTCAATCATATTTTCCGTCTCAATACTTTCTCTACGGTCATTTCTATCCGTGTCGATCTTTTATTAAATTTTACGGATCTTAGCCACCATGCACGCCAAACAGCTCATTCTCTTCTCCTTGACCGCGGTGGTAGCGCTGGCCGAGCCGGTCGCTAACCGCATGGAGCGTCGTCAGTACTCCTCCGTGGACTACAACTCGCTACTCGCGGCCGCATCATCAGAAATGGCCATGTTGAGCGACATGCCCACCCTCCCCGCCTCAGTCGAATCTGTTCTGGAGACTGCAATCCCTACCTCTATCTTAACCAACCCAGTGGCTGAGTGCTCCGCGTTGAACGGCAAGGAGCCGGATTGGTACAAGTCGCTCCCGGGCGATGTCAAGAGCGCATTGACGAGCTACGAATCGGCACTTTCGAGCTGGGCGAAGGACCACTCTCTTAGCACCGGGACGATTGCCGCGACCGGCCTGGCCGGCTGCGGTGCAACTGGGGCTGCTGCGACTGCTGCGACTGCTGCGACTGCTGCGACTGCTACCGCGGGTGCCCAGGTGACTGGAACGAACGCCGCAGCGAGACCCACAGGTGCGGTTGCTGCAGGCCTTGCGGGAGCCGTTGGACTTTTGGGCCTGGTTATTGCGTTGTAAGAGGGCGCTGGATCCTGAAATCAGTAGAGGGAATTTGTGTTCCGTTGAGAAAGGTTGTAAACTGTCTGCGAGCCAGAGAGCTTCGTTCGCCGAAAGGTCACAAGCTTGTGCTGTAATTGTTAATTCCTTATTGACCCTCTTGCTTTTTCCAACCCGAATGCGCTGTGTAACAATAAAGGTGTATGCATTAACAAACATCTCAGTGAAGTCCAAAGTACTGAATAGAAAATGGCAAGAAAAGGCGTTTGTCAACAGCCTGGTAGCCAGGCCATATGCCGAGCTTCCTCATACTTGAAACAGGTTGGTAGCAAACAATTGTGAATCCATATCGTAAACCATACAGACATCCTCGTACGGACGTGTTGATGGTCATTTTTTGCGTCTTGAAGTTCATCTTTGTTGGGCAGAAATGCATCATGCATCACCTCAGTCCTCCTCAGCCACCTCAGGGCGCACTTCCTCATTCGAAAGTTCATACATTACCTTTGGCTCCACACCCATCTCAGCTGGCGGCCCTTGGGGCATGTGCTCTCTCGTCCGCTGAAAGCTCGGCCTTACCAATTCCCGTCTCATTGGTCAATGCGGGGACCCCCTCGGCCGCTTTGAGGGCCCCCTTGAAGCACAAAATAATACCAGACGCAATAAGAAGTACCGCAACCGCCAATACTGGCCTTAGCGCCCGTAGAAATACCAGCGAATGAGCCTCGCGTCGTGCCCTTACCATCGCTTGCGCCCGTGGGATCCGAGCCGGCGGTTTTACTGCCAGCGGTACTGGCAGGATTGAGGCTAGCTGGAGCCGCAGTGGTCGTGGTTGGATTGGATGTTGATTTCGTGGATGCGCTATTGAGCAAGCTCAGGACGGCAGTTTCTGTTGCTTCCCAAGTAACAGTGACGCCCATGTTGAGAACCATTGAGATATTGGTGTACGCGTGGGGTGTAGGTGCCCGCCAAGCTATCCCAGCCGGAGAGATCAACCGCCTTAATCGTGATAGAAGGTGGAACAACACTGAAACATTCTGCTGCATATTCGGTGCCGGTATAGCAGGAAAGACCTCTGAAATACAGTTATAGAGGGGATCTGAACGAGCTCATGTCAGTGATGAATAACTCACGTCGGACAGCAAAGCTGGACAGTTAGGCTTGGGGGAGTCGTGAACGAGTCCGAACTAAGCCCATTAGGGCTACACGCGGCGGTATATCCTGCAGGGCATATTGCCGGCGAGTGATACGGCAAGTACGGTTCGTTCTCTGCACTGTAAAGTCGGCTTGAGCTTGGTGGCACGCAGTTGGTATACTGATTGTAGCTGCAGTCGCGTCCCAACAAGAGCCAGCTAATGGATATCTCTAGTGTCTTGTACAAAACACGGAGTAGCGCAAGAAGCAGTGCAGTGAAAATAGACGTCACAGGCCCAATCGCTGTTGCCCAGGATGTCGAGCTTGCCATAACTTCGAAGCTGCGGGGAGAATGCAATCAGGCGACGTTGGGCTGACGCGCGGAATAGGTTACATTCAGATAAGTCGCCCGCACTGGCCTGGCTGATATTTCGTATTGGGCGCCAGCTCGCGTAAACTCCCTGGACAGGAGATACAGAATGCTTCCATAGCCGCTGGTTCGTATATTCGCTGGCGATAACGCTGTCGGTGTGTCGCTTCGGCTGGGATAGCAGTTATGGATATTTTTGGCTCGGGCCTCCCTCCACGCACGTGACCCGGATGGAAAAGCTTGACTTCAGCCACGCGGAAGCTTCTTTCACAAAATGCTTGCATCATACTGAACGTGTCAACCATCTTTTATATCCGTGCCTAACGGGTTGAGGGAGTACTAAACTCCCACACCACATGATACGACCACAGGCATTATCAACACATAGTGCTTATTATAGGACTCGAAGTGGGAAAGGAAAGGTAATTACCCTTCTAGAAAAAATTTCAAGGTGCGAGTACACCTGTCCTGGTCACAAACTCCGAATACATGAGCTTCATGAAAAGCAACTAAGAGGTATTATGGTTCTCACTAGTTGAGAGTTACCAGTCTTCGTACGGTTAGAGTAGAGGAGTAATTCTATCAGATTTTAGGTAGCGTCTATGGCTAGTGTGTTGTGAATGGGGAGATGACGCGAAGTTTACGAAGGTTGGCGAAGAGCTCGGCAGCTCTAAGGCGACGCCCGTAGTTTTATGACTTGCAAAGCAATTTGTACAAATTCATCGAACAATTACATGAAGACGACTACCTCTTTACAATGCCTTGAAGATGCTTTATCTGGGCTTCAATCACGCTAATCCGTAGCTTAATTCTGCTGTGCATCTCCTCTGATGTTTCCCGTCGTAAAGCGCGTCCAGCCCGAACCAATTCGTCTATCAAAGTGTCCAGCTGTTCTAGAACATCTTTCCACACATCACATGAACCATGAGACTGGGAATCGGCTTTCGGCGCCATTGCAAGAAAGGCGGTTCCCGCACGGGATAGAACAGGGAGAACTCTGGATAGGTCTTATTGTCTTATCGCCAGAATAGAGTGGTAATCGGTTGTGCTTTGATAGCCAACGTCTACAGAGTTATCAGTAGTGTACAAGCGAAAACTATTTCCTAGCACGTAATCTAGGTCGCTCCTAACCAATGATTACAGCTTTGGCCTGTTTCCACGGATTTTGAGAGATTGTATTGGAACTGTGAAAATATCAAAGAAATATGTATGCCTGCTCAGGAGGAGTAGCGTGGTGGATTGGTTTGTGAGTGTTAAGGTGACGCGGTAAATGGCTTTGGGCAATTATAAAGTAGATGGAAGAAAATAGTGAGGGACTTTGGGTTAAACTCTGCAATTGTGCATAGAACGGGCGTTTGATAATATGTGAGAAATGGACGTTAGTTGGAGAATCGTCAGCAATATCAACGGTGTACCACTAGGCAGGAGCTACTCATTACAAAACTGTATCATAGTGCGGTACAATAGTGTGGTAAGAACCACCCTTTCTGAAACCGCAAACATAGACGTATAAGGCTCTACTTCGTAAAGCTGACGGCATGGATGCGTGGATATGGGGAAATGGGCCTTCTGGAGGCAAAATTGGCTGAAGGTGCCCGTATATCGCCATGAAGTATAAAAGAGCCGCTAATCCTTGACTCATCACATTGAATGTGGCCATATACTTCGTGGGTATAAGCGGTAAGCGCCAAAACAAAGTTCCCCACCTTCTCAAAAGGAGAAACCGGCCGATTACATCATGCTTAATCTTTTTGGAGGGGGGAGGTGGGGGGGACGTTCTTCGCATGTCACGAATACGCAATGATCAGGATATTAGGTAACAGCAAAATGTGATGAATATGATGGCGAGATACGATATGAGATTCTAATTGCGAAGGAAAGGAGATTTATCAGTGAAGATTGTGGAGTATCGACACCTCAAGTAGTAAGCTCGTTGAGCTGCAGCGGGTTTGATTCCCGAGCAAACACGGGAACACGCGAGCACGCGAAAACGCAAACACACAAAACGCCAAAAAAGCCGAAAAGCCTTAAACAGCTGCGGGTTAGCGAACTTTGAAAAAAGAAGTGGTATCTGGGTGGGAAACATGCCATGCGATGGACGATTCTTGCTCTGGAGCGCGGGACATGCTTGGTGACAGTTGACAGATGACGGACGACGGATGATGAATAACGGATCAGCGGGGCCAGGGCAAGGTGAAAAGTGAAAGCTCCCAACGAGGGGCCGAGACCAGTTTTGCCTCACTCTTTTTCTTGTGAAACGTTTGGGCGATCACCAGGCGGACCGGCGGACCGTTCCGAGCACGTGTCCTGAAATAGGATTGGTTGAGGACAAGCATCTCTCCTGTATACCTGTGGATTCGTAGAGTCATGTGGAGGCCTGTGGAGGCCTGTGAAGGCCGGTGGAGGCCGGTGTAGTCCTGTGTATCCCTTCAGCTGGTAAAGTTTGTCTTACGGCTATCGATAAGAGCAAAGCCAAATAGAACCAATCGGATCAAGTTGAGATGCCCAATTATCATTTTGCCAGTGCACGGATCACAAGATGGTAGGAGCTACCAGATGTTGAGTACTGTTGAGGCTGATTAGGTAAGAGTTGCTACGATACACTTAGGTGGGCCTCAGGACAGAAGTATGGCTGTTGGTTCACGTTAATTCCCACGGCATGGGAAAGGACTGGATGGGGCCGACTGTGCCCGATTTGCTATCAGAATCAATACCGGTAGATCCTCAGGGATGTAATCGAACTGTGTCGGCACGTGAAGGTATAACAAACAACGAAAGCCTGGGAAGATTATACCCTGCGTGGTTCTACTCTTGTTCTGTTCTATTCTACCCTAACCCAGTTAAATAATTTTGACTGTACAACCATACGACCATACGACCGTATGACTGTGCAACCATACGACCGTACGACTATACACGACCATGCGGCTGTACGTACGACCGTACGACACATATGACGACCGTACGACCGGACGACCGTACGATCGGACGACCATGCGCACACATGAGCAGAAGTATCAGCAGTAAGCTATATCAGTATATGCGCAAAAATTCTCATTATTTTAGCAAAGCACTGTGTTTGAGCCACCAGAGCTATCAACGCCACACTCGCTTAAAGCATGGATGCTGCTCGAAAGGAAAACCTATCTCTGCCATCGTTGAGCTGAGACACGAGTACCCAGAGCGCGTCCTGTGAGGGTTGATCCATTTGTTGCTTTGATGGGCGGGGAAAGCCTCCGGAAAACCGACCTAATCTCAGCTGCAAAGCAGAGCAACTTGAACTACTCGAGCGTCTCACAGCTTGCAGCATTGCCCGGAGGCAGGAATGAAGAAGTTTGCCAGTGGGTGGCCGAATCCTCGAGAGCCAAACTGCCTGCCTAAGTGCATAGATGCATGCGTGTACTGCCAATGAACTTCCCTCTCTCAGGGATTCAGCATGTTGAACGGTTGCAGAGTTGCAGCGCAAGTGAGGTCGGGATTGAGTTGGCGCGTTAGCAGCGCTCTGCACCAAAGGAAAATCTCCGCAGCGTGGATGAACGCCCCCAGGGACGGTTGGATAGTAGACGCATTTCGAAATTTCCTTACGCTAGCTGCATCTGATTTAGGAGGCCTACAGGTAGTTTAAATACGGCTTAGAGCAGGCCGGTTTCAGTAAGAGACGAGGCTAAAGAGCTATACTTAGTCTTATATAGAAGATAATATTAAAATATGTCTATTTTATATCAAACTTACTAAAATAATATATTATTACTTATTATTAAGCCTTTTATTAATTGATTAAAAAATTTTAAACTCTTATTAATATTATATATAATTTAATAAAGGGGTTAAACCAAAAAAAAATTTAATAATTAAGATTTTTTATTTTAATACAAATTTAATTATATTAATAGCTAAAGTACCTTCATTATAGTAAAATATATTCTATGGTTATTAATGAAAACTAGCCAATATAGTTAATAAAATTGAATTTAAGTATATAATATTTGATAATAAAATAAAATAATTATTAAAAATATAATAAGCGTTTTTAAAAGTATGCTAAGTAAATATATTATAGAATGTTTAAAATTTTTAATATTTAATATAGAAATAATAGTACTTTATATCTTATTAAATATAACTCTAAACTTATTTTAAATATTAAAGCTTTTATTAATTATAAGGTGACAAGCTTTACGCTCCTTAGCTATTAAATAAATCTAAAAGGGTAAGCGAATATCCAACTTAATTACTAAATATATTACATAGAATAATATATATAAGCGAGGTAATAGTTTAGGTCCCTAATGTACGGATCTATTACCTAATACTAATTAATAACTAAATGTTTAAATTATATTTAAAACAATTAATGACTAAGGTTTATTTTATAAACATGT
>Ga0307515_10014478_pt1 | contig 14618 bp, 10 predicted proteins | sample 17_EM_MG_FD_194513 | JGI IMG/M metagenome (GOLD analysis project Ga0307515, IMG submission 194513) | Populus trichocarpa ectomycorrhiza microbial communities from riparian zone in the Pacific Northwest, United States - 17_EM | ecosystem: Host-associated > Plants > Roots > Unclassified | place... | reverse complement strand
GTTGCCGGGCGGCGGGACGCACGCAGGGCCGGCGTCGGGCTCGGCGCGATCAGAGCCGCCGCAGCCCGCGGCGCAGGCCGTGGCGATCGAGACGGCGATGGCGAGGCGATTGGCGAGGAGATGGCCCCATCCTCGCGCTGCGATGTTCGGTGGCGACATGGGTCCTGATTCGTTCGACGTTCGCTGGCCGCCCCTGCCGGCAGGGAGGATGCAGAAGCCAGCCGATCGGCGCAAGGCCGCGGGTTGTGAAGCAAAGTGAAGTCCTGCCCGCGTCACAGGCTCAGCTACGAGAGGGTGGCGACGGGCTGCAGTCGCATTCACCTCGGCGCGGCGGCGGCGCGACGCGGGCGAGATGTGGGGCGACGTGCGCTCGGGAGGATCCGTACACCGCTGATCCGCGGAATCAGTAGCCTGCCGCCTCACACGATGCGATGAACAGGCCCGCCATGACGTGGACCCGATCCGTCTTCACCGCCGTCAGCCTCAGCCTCAGCCTCAGCCTCAGCCTCGGGCTCGGGCTCGCCGCGCCGCTCGGCGCGCAGCCGGCCAAGCCGCCGCCCGCCGCCACGCCGACGGCGCCGCCCGGCTATCCCGCGCTGCCGAGCGAGACCCCGGCGCAGTTCACGCCATCGACGTTCGGCTTCGACTACGCGCGGCGCGAGGTGATGATCGCGATGCGCGACGGCGTGAAGCTGTTCACCGTGATCCTCGTGCCCCGGGGCGCGAAGCGGGCGCCGATCCTGCTCACCCGCACGCCGTACAACGCGTCCGAGCTGACCGCCCACGGCCAGTCGAGCCATCTCGGGCCGATCCTCCAGGGCTACGACAACGCGACCGACGTGATCGTCGAGGGCGGGTACATCCGCGTCGTCCAGGACGTGCGCGGCAAGTTCAAGTCCGAGGGCGACTACGTGATGAACCGGCCGCTGCACGGGCCGCAGAACCCGACGCCGGTCGATCACGCCACCGACACCTACGACACGATCGATTACCTGGTGAAGAACCTCCCCGAGACCAACGGCAACGTCGGCATCCTGGGGATCTCGTACGACGGCTTCCTGCCGCTGATGGCGCTGGTCCATCCGCACCCCGCGCTCAAGGTCTCGGTGCCGATGAACCCGATGGTCGACGGCTGGCGCGGCGACGACTGGTTCCACAACGGCGCGTTCCGCCAGCTCGGCATGGACTACATCCACGACCAGGAGGCCGAGCGCTCGGTGTCGATCAAGTTCTGGCGCGGCCACTTCGACGACTACGACACGTTCCTCGAGGCCGGCTCGGCCGGTGAGCTCGGCCGGCGCCACGGCATGGAGCAGCTCGGGTTCTGGAACAAGCTGGTCGCGCACCCCGCGTACGACGCGTTCTGGCGCGACCAGGCGGTCGACCAGGTGCTCGCCCGGCAGCCGCTCACCGTGCCGGTGATGCTGGTCCACAGCCTGTGGGACCAGGAGGACATCTACGGCGCGATCGCGGTGTACAAGGCGCTCGCACCCAAGGACACCGGCCACGACAAGCTGTTCCTGGTGCTCGGCCCGTGGCGCCACGGAGGCGAGATCGGCGACGGCAGCGCGCTGGGGCCGATCAAGTTCGGCGCCGACACCGCGCTGCAGTTCCGGCGCGACATCCTGCGCCCGTTCCTCGACCGCTACCTGAAGGACGGCGCGCCCAGGGCCGACATCGCCCCGGTCAGCGCGTTCGAGACCGGGACCAACACGTGGCGCCGGCTCCCGGCCTGGCCGGGGTGCGCGGCCGGCTGCGCGGTCAAGCCGACGCCGTTCTACCTGGCCGGCGGTGGCAAGGCGGGGTTCGCGGCGCCGCGGCCCGGCGGGGCGGCGTTCGACGAGTACGTGTCCGACCCGGCCAAGCCGGTGCCGTTCCGGTCGCGGCCGATCGTGCCGCCCAGCTTCGAGGACAACAACGCCTGGCGGCAGTGGCTGGTGACCGATCAGCGCGAGGCCTCGGGCCGGACCGACGTGCTCAGCTTCGTGTCCGACGTCGTGACCGCGCCGGTCAAGATCAGCGGCCAGCCGGTCGCCCACCTGATCGCCTCGACCAGCGGCACCGACTCGGACTGGGTGGTGAAGGTCATCGACGTCTACCCCGGCGAGGTCGCCGCCGATCCGCCGATGGGCGGCTACCAGCTGATGATCTCGGCCGATATCTTCCGCGGCCGCTACCGCGAGAGCCTCGAGACCGCCCGGCCGATCCCCGCCGGCAAGCCGCTGCTCTACCGCTTCGAGCTGCCGACCGCCCACCACGTGTTTCTGCCCGGCCACCGGATCATGGTGCAGATCCAGTCGAGCTGGTTCCCGCTCTACGACCGCAACCCGCAGAGCTTCGTGCCCAACATCTTCTGGGCCAAGCCGGGCGACTTCCGCCGGGCCACCCAGCGCGTCTACCACGCGCCGGATCAGGCCAGCTTCGTCGAGCTGCCGGTCGCGACCGGGCCGTGACCACCGCCGCACCGTCGTGTGGTCGATGCCTACCTTGGGACCGCGGTCAACCGCCGGCCCGGAGCGATCTTCACAGGTGCCTTCACGCAAAACGGCACGACCGTCGCGCAAGACGGCATGCCTTCGACTTGTCCCAGCCCGCGGGGCTCGGGCTAGAATCGGCTCCACATCCGACAGCCCAGGGAATGGAGCGCGATGGCCAACGCCGACAAAAGAAAGCAGTCACTGTATTTCCCCGAGGACATGCTCAAGGAGATCCAGCATGAGGCTGCTCGCCTCGATCGTTCTCTGTCCTGGATCGTCCAGCAGGGATGGAAGATCGCCCGCGAGAAGCTCAAGGCGTTTCCGGCGAGCAACGACGAGCCAGAGGGGCTGCCCGACCCGCGCGAGGAGAGCTGACGCGAGCTGACGGCACCAGACGGCAGTCGGGCTCAGAGCACGTACAGCCAGACGATGTAGAGCGTGCCCATCGCGATCGCGAACAGCCCGAACACGCCCTGATAGGCGGCGAGCTTGGCGCGGATCTGCTGTCCGCGCGCCTGCGCGGTCGCGTTCTTGCCCAGCGCGTACTTGGTCATGAGCCCGAAGCCGAGCAGGAACCCGACGATCAGGTCCGCGGCTCCCGAGGCCATCCAGAACAGCCAGAACAGCGGACGCGCCGACAGCACGTTGAGGAACCGGACGCAGTCCAGCACCCCCCACACGCCCCAGAAGAACATCACGATCCCGATCCAGCCCTGGTACGGCGTCAGCTTGTCGATCAGCTGCTTGGCGTTGGGCTTGCGGGCGATGATGAGGGCCGAGGCAGCGAGGATGCCGCCGGCGATGGTGATCAGTCCTGAGAGCATGTGAGCGTTCCTTCCAAAGGGTGTGGCAGGCCGCTAAGGCAACGCGTGGGCCACGCCTAAGTCCTTGTGTTTTCTGGTCACTGCGCCATGCTGGCACGCAATGTCTTGCGCGATCGCGCAGGCCCGGTGAGCAAGCGATGACCAGGCGATGACCAGGCGATGACCAAGGCGACGGAACGCACGACGCTCAAAGGCGGCGACACGGTGCTGCACGCGCGCACCACGCTGGTGCTCTATCACCGCGACGGCGCGATGGTCGCGCAGCTCGAGAAGGGCCGCCCGCTGGTGGTCGGCCGCTCGGCGCCGGCCGACGTCGAGATCCCCGATCCGGGGCTGTCGCGCCAGCACGCGCGGTTCACCTGGGACGACCACGGCATCTGGGTCGAGGACCTGAGCAGCACCAACGGCACCAAGAAGAACGGCGACCGGGTCGGCCACGCCCGGATCGTCCCCGGCGACGAGATCGCGATCGGCCCGGTGATGGTCACGGTGCACGTGATCTCGTCGGTCGACGACGAGCTGCGCGGGTTCGACGGCCACGATCGGTTCGTCGCCGCGCTGGGCGACGAGATCGTCCGGGCCCGCACGTTCGGCCGCCCGCTCGCGCTGCTCATGGTGCGCGGTGCCAGCCCCCGGGACGGCCACGTCAGCCGGTGGGCGAGCCGGCTGCGCATGGGGCTGCGCCCGGTCGATCGCGTCGGGATCTACGGTCCGGCCGCGGTGCTGGTGTCGTTACCCGAGGCCACGCCGGACGCGGTCCACGCGCTGGCCGCCCAGCTGTCCGGGGGCGATCCGCCGCTGGTCTGCGGCGCGGTGAGCTTCCCGGCCGACGGTGGCTCGGTCGAAGAGCTGATCAGCGCGCTCCAGGCTCGGGCCCGGGCCGGCCGCGCGCCCGATCAGGCCGCCGACCCGGTGGCGATGGTGGTCAAGAACCCGGCGATGAAGCAGGTCATGACCACGGTCAAGCGCCTGGCGCAGTCGAACGTGGCGGTGTTGATCCACGGCGAGACCGGCACCGGCAAGGAGGTCGTGGCGCGCGCGATTCACGACGGTGGCGCGCGCCGCAAGCAGCCGCTGCGCTGCATCAACTGCGCGGCGATCCCGGGCATGCTGATCGAGAGCGTGCTGTTCGGCCACGAGCAGGGCGCGTTCACCGGCGCGGACAAGTCGGCGCGCGGCATCTTCGAGCAGGCCGACGGCGGCACGGTGCTGCTCGACGAGATCGGCGAGCTCGCGGCGCCGGCCCAGGCCGCGCTGCTCCGCGTGCTCGAGACCAAGAAGGTGACGCGGGTCGGCGGCGAGAAGGAGATCGAGGTCGATGTCCGCGTGATCGCCGCGACCCACCGCGACCTCGAGGGCATGGTCGAGGCCGGCCGGTTCCGCCAGGACCTGTGGTACCGGCTCAACACCGTCACGCTGCGGATCCCGCCGCTGCGCGAGCGGGTCGACGAGATCCGCCCGCTCGCCGAGCGGTTTCTCAAGGAGGCCCGCCGCCAGGCCGGCGCGGACGTCCACGCCATCGACCCCCGCGCGCTCGCCGCGCTCGAGGGCTACGCCTGGCCGGGCAACGTCCGCGAGCTCCGCAACGTGATCGATCGCGCGGTCGCGCTCGCCGAGGGCTCGACCGTCACCGCCGCCGACCTCACCGATCGGGTGCTGGGCGGGGCGCGCGGGGCGCGCGCGGCCGGCGATCGCGAGCTCCCCGAGGCGGGCGGGGACAGCGGTGGCGAGCCCGGGGACCCGACCGGCGACCAGCCCGGCGACTACAAGGAGCACGTCCGGCGCTACGAGGCCGAGCTGATCCTGCGCGCGCTGCACAAGCACAACGGCAACCAGACCGAGGCCGCGCGCGCGCTCAACCTGCCGCTGCGGACCCTGGTCCACAAGATCCGGAGCTACGGCATCAAGAAGAAGTTCGACCGCTGAGCGTTCCCGCCCGGCGGTCGAGTGGTCAAGAGGAGCGGCGGCGGAAGGGACCGCGTCTGGAGAGAGCCCGAGGCCCCTTCCGCCGCCGAGATACGCAAGAACGCCGAGGACAGGAACCGACGCGGAGTGACGGGCGGAGGGCCTCGCCGGGGATGGGAGCGAAGCCCTCCGCCGCCGGGTGCCGCGTCGCTTGCTAGATCGTGTTGCTAGATCGTGTTGCTAGATCGTGTTGCTAGATCGAGTTGACGAACCGGATCAGGAAGTTCTGCTCGAACGTGCTGAGCGCCGCGAACGCGTCGCGCGCGGCCTTGCCCTGGCCGTCGTGGGCCAGGATCGCGGCGCGCACGCTCTTGGCGCGGCCGTCGTGGAGGAACTGGGTGTTGAACCGAGTGCCCCACAGCGGCGTGGTGCGCATCCGCCGGGTCGCCGCGACGGTGTCACCGGTGTTGCCGATGCCGTCACCGAGCGAGCCCATGTCGTGGACCAGGAAGTCCGAGAACGGCAGGAACACCATGTTGCCGGGAACGCCGTTGAACGGGCGCGACGGGGTCACGAACGGGACGGCGACGTGGCAGTTCGCGCAGCCCACGCCGGCGAACACGATCGCGCCGATGCCGCTCGAGATCGGATCGGACAGGTCGGGCGGCGGCGGCGCGAGGCGCTCCATGAACAGCAGGAAGTTCGCGAGGTCGTCCTGGACCTCGGAGATCGGCTGGCCGTCCTCGATGCAGTCGCCGACCGCGTCGTCGGTGAACTGCGGGACGTTGGGGTTGCCCGCGGGCTGGGCCGGCGCGAGGTCGCCGGCGTTGCAGCCGGCCTTCGGCGCGACGTTGTTCGCCTGGTTGTCGAACGCGAACGCGAGCACCGACTTGCCCTTGAAGCAGCTCTGGGTCGAGATGCCCATCTCGTTGATGTACGCGTCACCCGCGAACGACACGAGGTTGGTCTGCTGGTTCTTGATGCCGAAGCGCTGGACGCGGGTCCGGGTGAGGCTCTGGTTCGGATCGCGCACGTCCGGGAAGTCCGAGATCCGGCGCAGCACGATGCCGCGGGTCGAGGCCGGCTCGAGCGCCGCGAGGAGGTCGAAGAAGCTGTCGGGCATCGCGTCGATCAGGCCGAGGCCGAACAGCGGCAGGGTGCGGCGGCCGACGTTGTGGACGTTGGCGGTCGCCGGCTCCTTCTCGACCGGGATGGTGCAGCTGGTGGCGCCGTTCTGGTAGGTCCCGACCGAGAACAGCTGGCGCAGCGTGCCGCCCTGGTTGTCCTGGGCCTGGTCGTAGCCGTAGAAGATGCCGTTGGTGACTTCGCCGAACCGGCGCTCGATCTGGTCGCCCGAGCCGCCGATCACCGGCGTGGTGTGGCAGTTGCCACAGCCCTTCTCGTTGAACACGGGTCCGAGGCCGTCCTCGATCTCCTCGACGGCGGCGAAGTTGTCCCTGGCGGCCGCGAAGGCGACCGGGTCGGTACCCGGCAGCGCATCACCGAGTGTGGTCACGCCCTGTTGGGTCTCGGCGACTTCAACGTCGCTCTGGTCCGACGTGGCACACCCGGCGAATGCCAGTGCTAGAGCGCCGGTCGCCACAGACATCAAGTATCGTTGCATCACAGTTCCTCCTCGAACAGGATTGAGAGTTACGCAGCACGAACCAGCTCGGCCGAACTGCTTTCTCGGTACATCCAACTCCTCGCATTCATCGCGATGAGGTGTTCAGGAAACAGGAATTTGCACAGCGGCGCAACGTACGATTTCTGAGGAGACGGTGATTCAACCCCGCGACACATCCCGAAATTTTGAGGCGACTCGTCGAGCATTCGCCGGGGCTGTCAATCGCCATCGCGCCGCGGCCATGAACGCAATGAAGTGGAGTGTAATTGGCAGATTGGACTGCCACAGAAAATCGTCATTCACCGCGGTGGTCGCGGATCACATCACACGCGACGCCAGCCGATCGCCGAGCATTCCGTGACCGCCGCGCGATGCGGCGCTTGGTTTCTGAGGTTCGATGCTCATTCACCACACTGGGGAGCGCGCACCTGAGGAGGAAGCACGGCACCGCGAGGATCGGTGTCAGGCCGCGCCAGGCGATAACATCGGTCAGCTGCTCACGTTTCATGCCGCGTGTATGGTTTCCGCTCGAGCGGATGGCTCGTCGTCGACGAGGGCTCGACGAGGGCTCGACGGCGGCTCGACGCGATCGCCCGTCGCGCGCGCGGCGAGGGCCCCTCGGCCACGGCGGCGGGCGGTTCATGGGACACTCCAAGGCATGGTCCCGCTGATCATCCTTGGCTGTGGCTACGTCGGTAGCCGGCTGGCGCGCGCGGCGCTCGCCGAGGGCCGCACCGTCCGCGCGTGTGCTCGGTCGACCGGGCGGCTCACCGCGCTCGGCGCGCTCGGCATCCAGATCAAGTACCTCGACGCGTCGGTGCCCAAGCAGCTCCCGGCCGCGTTGACCGGGCTGCCCGGCGCCACCGTGGTGTACTCGATCCCGCCGGTCGCGGCGCTGCCGCCGGGCCAGGCGATCCGCGCCGCGCTGCAGGCCGCGTACGGCGCCGGCGCGGCGTGCTTCGTGCTGCTCAGCTCATCGGGGCTCTACGGCAGCCAGCCCGACGACGACGCGTGGATCGACGACGACACGCCGGTCGCGCACGACGACCCGGCGATGAACAACGTCAAGAGCGACGAGCTCGAGGTCGAGCGCTGCGCGTTCGATCGGCTGCGCACCGTGACCCTGCGGCTCGCTCCGGTCTACGGCCCCGGGCGCGGCCTGCGCGAGCGGCTGCGCAAGGGCGAGTTCCGGCTGCTCGACGACGGCCAGCACGCGACCTCGCGGATCCACGTCGACGACGTCGTCCGCGTGGTGTTCGCCGCCGAGGCCCGCGCGCCGAGCCGGTCGCGCTACCTGGTCGCCGATGACGAACCGACCACCCAGGGCGAGTACACGCGGTGGCTGTGCGAGCGGATGGCGATCGCGATGCCGCCGTCGCGCCAGATGTTCGAGCCCGGCGCGGCGCGGATCGCGCACCGCAACCGCCGGGTGCGCAACACGCGGGTCAAGCAGGAGCTCGAGATCGAGCTGCGCTATCCGTCGTTTCGCGAGGGCGAGGCGGCGATCGACGCCGAGGCTGCCGCCGCCGCCGCCGACACCACCGCCGAGGGCTGAGCCGGCGGGTCTTCGAGCCGGCGATCACGCGCTCGACATTTTGTTGAGCAGGTTCTCGGTCCTGGCCTACCCTGTCCTCATCATGGAACGACTCTTGGGCCCCTCAGGCGGTCTCTTCATCGGCATGGCGGCCGCGATCACGTACGCGTTCGTCGCGCTGTCCGTGACGACGATCGACCGCTTCCGGCCCGGCAGTACGAGCAAGGACGACACCCAGAACGAGCTCAAGATCCTGCTGTTCGCGCTCGCCTTGATCGGGCTGTCGCTCGCGGCCGGAGGCGCGACCGATCTGGTCGCGACCATCGCCGGCGGCTTCAAGGGTGGCAGCGACGCGATCAAGCACATCCTCGCGCCGATCGTCGTCGGCGCCGGCGTGCTCGCGGCGATGATGCTGTCGTTCCTGCCGCGGACCAACGCGGCGACCGCGCGCGGCCCCGAGGCGCTCGCGCTGTTGACCGTCGGCCTGTACTTCGCCGGCTCGGCGATCTTCGGCGCGTACGGGTTCATCAACGGCCTGGTGATGTCGGCGGCGTGGGCGGAGACCTCCGGCGGCCTGGCCCTGCTCATCGTCCACGGCGCGATCGGCTTCCTGGCGATCACCCGGCTCGGCGCGCTGGCGGGCTGGACCGCGCCGGTGCGGCCGCCGCCGCCGATGTACCCCCCGCCGCAGGGCGGTGGTTACCCGCCGCAGGGCGGTGGCTACCCGCCGCAGGGCGGAGGCTATCCGCCGCAGGGCGGAGGCTATCCGCCGCAGGGCGGAGGCTATCCGCCGCAGGGCGGAGGCTACCCGCCGCAAGGCGGAGGGGGGTACCCGCCGCAGGGCGGTGGCGGTGGCTACCCGCCGCGCTGATCGCTACCATCGCCGGCGATGTCGCCTGCCGAGACCGCCGGGCCCGCGCGCTCGGATCGCGCGTGGGCGATCCTGTTCGCGCGCCTGGTGCTCGCGCTGATCTTCTTCATGGCCGGCGCCTACAAGGTGTTCGAGCAGGGCCCGCTCGAGCACGCGCGGCGCTGGTTCCTGCCCTACCGAGACACGTTCCTGCCGGTGTGGTCGCTGTGGGCGGTCGGCGTCGCGATCCCGTTCGTCGAGCTCGCCGCCGGCGGCCTGCTGCTGATCGGCTGGCGGGTGCGCGCCGCGCTGCTCGCGCTCGGCGGCGTGCTGGTCATCGTCACGTTCGGCCACCTGCTCAAGGAACCGCTGTACCCGTTCCACGAGCACGTGATCCCCCGGCTCGCGCTGCTGGTGTTCGTGCTCGCCATGCCGCGCGTCGACGACCGGTTCTCGCTCGACCAGTGGCTGGGCCGCCGGGCGCGCCCTGCCGCGTGACGCGGCGAGTGGGCGTCCCGACCACGTGAGACAATCGCGCGGAAATCCGCCAACGGGTGAAGATCACATGGGGGGTGCGACCTCGATCCGGCGCCGGACCGGTCGATATCCGAGGCGATGGTTCCCTCCAGTGCTCCGACCGAGCTCGATCTGCCGACCCAGCTGGTCGAGCGCTTGCGCACCACGGAGGTGCGGGTACCCCCGTACCCGGCGGTCGCCAGCTCGCTCGATCGCCTGAACCGCGACGGCCGCGCCACCGTGCCGCAGGTCGCGTCGATCGTCGCGACCGACGCGTCGCTGGCCGCGACCGTGCTGCGCCACGCCACGGCCGCGGCGCTCAAGTCGAACGCGCCGGTCACGCTCGAGGCCGCGATCTCGCGGCTCGGGCTCGACGAGCTGACCCGGGTGGTGATCGCGACGACGATCGGCGTATCCGCGGCGGCGCCCGGACCGCTGGCGGCGCTGCGCCGCGATCAGTGGCGGCGCTCGCTGCTGGCCGCGATGTTCAGCCGCGAGCTGGCGAGCCGCCGCGGCGTGCCGCCGGACCAGGCGTTCCTCGCCGGGCTGCTCCACGACTTCGGCGCGATCGTGGTGGTCGCGTGCATCGAGTCGTTCGGCAAGGCCGCGCTGCCGGTGTTGCCCGAGGCGACGTGGCGGCGGCTGGTCGAGGACCTGCACGTCGAGTTCGGGATGGTGGTGGTGACGCGCTGGCAGCTACCCGAGCCGATCTCCGAGGTGGTCGCGAGCCACCACACGCCGCAGACCTGCAACCGGGTGTACCGGCCGCTGGTCCAGCTGGTCGCGATCGTCGACCAGATCATCGCGATCCTCGACGACAGCTCGCGCGATGGCATCGGCAGCCTGGTCGAGATCCCCGGGCTCGAGCACGACGAGCGGTTCCGGATCGGCGCGTTGATGCCCAAGGTCGCCGAGCAGATGGCGCGGTTCGAGACCTCGGCCGATCGCGACGCGGCGTCGTCGATCGAGCCGCCGACCCAGACCCTCGAGGGCGGCTGGCCGGTCGACTTCCCGATCCGGAGCAAGAACCAGGTCGAGCACCGCGCGTGCGCGCTGGCGCCGAGCACGCTGGCGTTCCGGAGCCCGGCCCGGCTGCCCCAGGGCTGGCTCGCCGAGCTCACGCTGCAGTGCGAGCCCGACACGATCACGATGCTCGCCAACGTCAAGTCGTGCCAGGCGATCCCCGGCGGCGGCCACCTGGTGATCGCGCAGCCGTTCGGCCTGGCCGGCGCGGACAAGGCCGCGTGGCAGCGGCTGATCGAGCGGACGCGGCAAGCGGACGCTGCGCGGACCTAAGGCGCGGTGATCGTGGCGACGACCGACGCGACGACCGAGGCGATGACGGAGCCGACGACCGAGGCGACCCGCGAGACCGGCGCGCGGCGCGACGAGCTCGAGCGCGAGATCGAGCGGCTGCGCCAGAGCAACCACACGCTGATGGAGCGGATCGAGCGCGACGCGGAGCTGCGGGCCGGGGGGACCTCGCCGGTCCCGTCGGCGACCCTGCTCGAGGACCGGGTCCGGTCGCGCACCGAGGCGCTGACCTCGACGATGACCACGCTCGAGGCCATGAACCTCGCGCTGATCGCGGCGCGCGACGCCGCCGACGCCGCGAGCCGCGCCAAGTCCGAGTTCCTCGCCAACATGAGCCACGAGATCCGCACGCCGATGAACGGCGTGCTCGGCATGGCCGAGCTCCTGCTCGCGACCGAGCTCACGCCGCGGCAGCGCAACCTGACCGAGAACGTGCAGCGCTCCGCGGTCAGCCTGCTCGCGGTGATCAACGACATCCTCGACTTCTCCAAGGTCGAGGCCGGGCGGCTCGAGCTCGAGGAGCTCGATCTCGACGTCCGCGACGTGATCGAGGACACCGTCGAGCTGCTCGCGCGCTCGGCGCACGTCAAGGGACTCGAGCTGGTGACCGCGATCCCACCCGGGGTCGCGACCCGGCTGCGCGGCGACCCGGGCCGGCTGCGCCAGATCCTCACCAACCTGGTCGGCAACGCGATCAAGTTCACGGAGTCCGGCCACGTGATCGTCGCGGTCACCGACGGCGGGCTCGACGTCGCCGGCCGGCGCGCGCTGCGGATCGACGTGTCCGACACCGGCATCGGGATCTCTCGCGAGGCGCTCGATCGGCTGTTCACCGCGTTCACCCAGGCCGACGGCTCGATGTCGCGGCGCTACGGCGGCAGCGGCCTGGGGCTGGTGATCGTCCGCAAGCTGTGCCAGCTGATGCACGGCGATGTCACGGTCACCAGCGAGCCCGGCCGCGGCTCGACGTTCTCGGTCGTGGTCCGGCTCTTGCCCGGCGAGCCGGCCGAGGACAACGACACCGACGATCTCGGCGGCGCGGTCGTCGCCGGCCGCCGCGCGCTGATCGTCGAGCCCAGCGCACCGGCGGGCGCCGCGCTCGCCGATCTGCTGCGCGGGCTCGGCGTGGTGTGCGACGTGGTCGGCAGCTTCGAGGCCGCCCGGGTCTGCCTCGCCGCGGGCTCGGCGGGCGGCGCGCGCCACGACCTGGCGCTGGTCAGCGCGGCGGTGGCCGGCGAGCTCGAGCCCGCGCCGCCGGCGCTGATCCGGCTGGTCCGCGACGGCGACGAGCGCGACCGCGCCCACACCGGCAAGGCGATCGAGCTGTCCAAGCCGGTGCGGCGCTGGCGGCTGATGGGCGCGCTGCGCCACGCGTTCGTCGCGCCGGGGCCGATGCCGCGCCGCCGGACCCGGCCGCCGCCGATGCAGACCATCGGCGTGCGCCGCATGCTGGGGCTGCGGGTGCTGGTCGCCGAGGACAACCTGATCAACCAGGAGGTCACGCTCGGCATGCTGGCGGATCTCGGGTGCTCCGCGATCTGCGTGCCGGATGGCCAGCAGGTGCTCGACGCGCTGGCGCGCGAGGCGTTCGACCTGGTGCTGATGGACTGCCAGATGCCGGTGATGGACGGGTTCGAGGCCACGCGCGAGCTGCGCCGCCGCGAGGCCGCGTCGCAGGGCCACCAGCTGGTGATCGCGCTGACCGCCAACGCCACGTTCGAGGATCGCGAGGCGTGCCGCACCTGCGGGATGGACGACTTTCTGTCCAAGCCGTTCCGCCGCCGCGACCTCGCGGCGATGCTGATGCGCCACCTGCCGAGCCCGGCGATGCCGGTCGCGCCGCCGGTGACACCAGTGGCAGCCCTGGCGGCGGCCGCCGTCGCCACCGCACCCACCGCGCTCGCGCCGGTCATGGGAACGTCGACGACCGTGCCGGTGTCGATGCCGGGCGCCGCGCCGGCGTCCAGCCGCGTCGCGTCGATCCCGATCCTGAAGACCGGCGAGCGGACCCATCTCGCCGTGCTGGACCCGAGCGCGCTCGACCGGATCCGGGCGATCCAGCGCCCCGACCGGCCCGATCTGGTGCGCCGCGTGCTGCAGATCTACCTCGACCGCTCGCCCGACCAGCTCGTCGCGATCGACGCCGCCATGACGGCCGCCGACTCGCACCGGCTCGCGCGCGCGGCGCACGACATGAAGGGCGGCAGCGGCAACCTCGGCCTGGTCCAGATCGCGGACCTGCTCGCCCGGATCGAGCAGCTCGCGAAGCAGGACCAGCTCGCCGAGGCCAGCGCGCTGGTGTCGCAGCTGCCGGCGCTGCACGCCGCCGCGGCCGCTGCTGTCCAGGGCGAGCTCGAGCGCTGCACTCCCACCTGCGAGCCCCACCATGCCTGACCAGCCGATCCGGATCCTCGTCGTCGATGATGACCTCGCCACGCGCCTGCTCGCGAGCGAGGCGCTGCTCGCGGCCGGGTTCGTCCCGCTCGAGGCCGAGGACGGCCGCGAGGCGCTCGCCCAGTACGACCGGACCTCGCCCGACGCGGTCCTGCTCGACATCCACATGCCCGAGCTCGACGGCTACGAGGTCTGCCGGCGGATCCGGATGCGGCCGGGCGGCGAGTCGACCTCGATCATGGTGATGACCGCGAGCGACGACCTCGACGCCGTGCAGCGCGCGTTCGCCGCCGGCGCCACCGACTTCCTCACCAAGCCGCTCAACCTGCCGCTGCTCAGCCACCGGGTGCGCTACATGCTGCGCGCCGCCGCCTCGGCGACCGCCGCCCACGAGGCCGCGTCGCGCCTGGCCCGCGCCCAGCGCCTGGCCCGGCTCGTCCACTGGCAGCTCGGCCCCGACGACGAGCTGACCTGGGCCAGCGATCCGCTCGCGGTGTTCTGGCCCGAGGCGCCGTCCGACCACCCCGCGCGCGAGCACCTGCTGACCTACGTCCACCCCGACGACCGCGGCCGGGTCGCCGCGGTGCTGGCGTCGCGCGCCGCGCACGAGATCGACTACCGCATGCAGTTTCCCGACGGCAGCGAGCGCATCGTCCACCAGGACGCCGAGCTCGACATCACCGACCGCGGCGTGGTGCTGATCGGTGCCACCCAGGACGTCACGGCGGTCAAGCGCGCCGAGCAGCAGATCGCCCAGCTCGCGTTCTACGACGACGTCACCGGCATCCCCAACCGCCAGTTCGTCGAGCGCTACCTGCGCCGCGCCGATCCCGGCGCCGCGCGCTCGGCGATCGCGATCGACCTCGGCACCGCCCCGCTCGAGCGGCTGTCGGCGACCGCCCGCGACCAGCTGATCCGGGCCGCGACGGCGCGGGTGATCGAGCGCGTCCGCGGCGCGGACCGCGAGGTCCGGCTCGACCAGGTGCCGCGCGCCGCCGAGGCGTTCACCGGCGCGACGCTGGTCGCGCGGACCGGCGCCGACGAGCTGCTCGTGATCACCAGCGAGCCGAGCTCGGGCACCGGCGCGAGCTGCGCGCTGCAGCTCGCCGATGTGCTGGCCGCGCCGTTCACGGTCGCGGGCAGCGAGCTCGCGCTCCGGCCGCGGATCGGCGTGGTC
>Ga0307515_10014477_pt1 | contig 14618 bp, 8 predicted proteins | sample 17_EM_MG_FD_194513 | JGI IMG/M metagenome (GOLD analysis project Ga0307515, IMG submission 194513) | Populus trichocarpa ectomycorrhiza microbial communities from riparian zone in the Pacific Northwest, United States - 17_EM | ecosystem: Host-associated > Plants > Roots > Unclassified | place... | reverse complement strand
GTTAACCCGATCAAAACCTAGTTTGACTTAAAAAAAAACAATTCTAAAAGACATCATTTTAACTTTTATTTAAAAAAATATTAAAATGATGATATTTTAAATTGACTTACCGAACCTGTGACCTAGAAGAAAACAAATGTAGTTTTATGCATTGACGACAAATGAAAAAGAAAAAAATGGGTTATGGTTTTTTTCTGTGTTAAATTTGGTCCCTATTATTTTATTTTTTTAATTGATAAAATAAAATTTTATTTTACAAAATTGAGCATCAATTTAACATCGAGGCTTTTTTTTACTTCGCGAATACAATGTAGCAAACGATCTGAAGCAAATTATTAGGTTTAAAATCATGTGAACATAATAAGAGAGGATAAAATTGAATAAAAAAAGTTTTATGACCTAAACAAATAATTTTTTATAGACCAAAAGAAACTGTTTTTTTCCTTTTTCATTTAGTTTATTTTGTAATGTATGTATGGTTGAATTATATGTTACGTGAACTTATATCATATATTTTAAAAGAATACAATGACACCTTATATTACATCATATACGACTCAATACTTGACTAGCCCATTGGTCTACGCTACGCCACGAGTTGGAGTAAAAGTTTTCTTCAATTAAAAAAACATAGGTATTTCTAATGTGTCTTTTAAAAAAGAAAAAGATGTTAACCATGAATTTAAAATCAATTACATATCTGACAATATTTTTATCTAACATTGAGAAAGAAACACATTATAACAACCTAGGTCATTCCAGGTTAACACGCGAAAATTACAGGGATAATCTTTAAAGAAACAAGTTGAGAAGTTAAATCTCAAATTAATTCAATGTTAAAAGACAAAATTGACAAAAAAAAACCCAATTTTGTTTAAAAAAAAAACAAGTGAACTTGAGTCAAACTCTCGATGCAAGTTATGCATGCCATCGTATTTAATAAATTTCTTATTCTTAGATTATTTTTTATTTAATATATTTATATGATAATAAAGCTCATGTGATTTTTTTTTGTTTGAAATATTTTTTTAAAATAATAAGAAAATAACAAGTGTGTGGGATTGGGATAACAAAAGCAAATCATTGGTAACAAAGGGTGAAACTGTATATTTTTTTAATTTTAAGTTAAATAAAAAGATCATCGATAACAAATGATGAAATTGTATTTTTTTTTAAATTGAGAAAAGGAAAAAACATTAAACAAAAATATAGACTAGAAAGAGCCTAGCACACTAGGTCTTTGGAAGGAACAACATGTAAGCCTTTAAGCCTAGGGTCGCACGCCTAAGCTTATTTTTTTCTTATTTAAAGGAGCAAGCAACATGTCATCTATTCTTTTTTATTGTTTTTTTTTTAAATAGTAATACGATGCATTGTCTGTCAAGGTAAACGACACGTTGCCTTCCAATCTAGATTCTGGCTACCACTATGGTGATCGAAAAATCAAGGCTATAGTTTTTTAACCTGGCAAAACCATTTTTCAATCCATTTAAAGCCAAAAACACCAAAAAACAAAAAGGGTCCTATAACATGTAGAAACCAAATTAGCAATAAAAAAAAACAACTCAAATCAAATAAATTTTCTTAGGCAAGATAAAGGCTCAAAATAACCAATATAAGACTCCCCTCACCGAATGGGCCCATTGACACCAATCTCAACCATTTTAGTGGTCGAAACAAGAGTAAAATATAACTTTCTCTCTATAAATAAGAATCTATCAGTCCTCTTTCTTTCCTCTAACGAAAAAAGATTGAAAAATAAGAGAAATAAACTTTGGTATCAAAATTAAAATTCTAAAAACTAAAATGATGGTCATCGATAAACTGAAAAAGATGGGAGACCAAAATAATTTTTTTTTACCAAGATTCGAAGCCACCACCTATTTTACCTATAATTTTAACTTTGATCCTTTGACTTTTAATTCAACCCTTCCTTCAAAAAATGTATGCAATTGGATGCTAATTTGAGCTTGAAATGACTCAATTAAGGAGAAAAAAAAAGGTTTGAGAACCAGATTGAAAATTAGAAAACATTAACTATTCTAATCCACAATGATTTGTGAGAGAGTGCATAGTAAAAACGCTATAATGAAAATGCCACATGGCTTAGTGTTTTATATAATATAAAATTATTATATAATGCTAAGTTACACTAACATACTAGTTTCATATATTCTTCATTAATCATCCTTTCATAAATATAAATTAACACATCAATTATAAAGTTAGAAACTTAAATTGATTTTTATAATATTTGCAATATAATATTGTAATGATAACAATTATATAAATTTTAAAAAATCAAATAAATAATTTTTATTATTTATTAAGTAAAATTTAGCTAAGTTGGATAATTTTTTTTTTATATAGGTTTTATAAAAATACATTAGATGAACCCTCCACCCATATTTGATTCGTGTAAAACTAGGTTGAACGTTTACCTGATTGTTTTGATTATAGTGAAATCAGATAAAAAATTGATCTAAACAAACTGTGTGATATTGATCATTCCTTATTTGTCTATATTAAGCTAGGCAACGTCTAAGTGTTAACATGATATTTGGAATCAATTTTTTATTTCAATTATTTAATTTGAATTCAATTATTTAATTTGAATTCAATTGATAAACAAGTTGAATTCATATGTTTGGAAGATACAGAATTCAATTCATTCTGCTTTTATATTACCCTCATCATCTTCATTTTTTTCCTTTAAAGGTCTCTCAAAAAAATAGATGGGTATTTTTGGGAAGTTAATTTTAACATTAATTTATCCTTTTTAGTATAGTAAATTAGAGGGGTTGATTTTTAATTTAATTTTATACTATTTTTAAAGATTGAACTTTATTTGGAATAATTAACACTAAAAATGATTTCAAACATGAGATCTCATTAAAATCTCTTAATTAAATTTAATTCAAAAGGTTTCAAATATGTTGTAAAAGTTAGTTTCGTCTAAAATGAATGATGTTAAAATTCTCCTTCAGTTTATAGGTACCCCTACAAAAAAAGAGGAAATTAGATTCATGTATCCTAGTTGCACAAAATTCAAATTATAAAAAAAAATTTAAAGCTTACCCCAACCTAAAGTACTTGCAAATATTGCTTTTGTCATAGTCTATATATTTTAAGCATGTAAATAAGAAGAAGATTGATGTAGTAGTTGGATGTCTTTATTTCATCTTAATGTGCATACATGAATGTAAATTGAAGATTTGAATGCCATGTACTAAAAAACCTATTTTCCCATATTCTTTATTGTTTATATGAATAGTGAAGAAGTTATTTTCTTTTTTTATTTTTATTTTTGCAATTATATCCTTCTCTAACCTAATTAGATAGGATTAGACATGAAATTATGAAAAAAAATATGAAATTGAAAGATAGAGAACTGAAAAGTAAATCATAAAAAAATACATTTCTCACAACAAATTCATAAAAAAAATTTATTTTAATCCAAAAATTTATTATATTTATTTTTCAGTTTTTAAGCTTGAAAAAGAGAAAGAAATTCACGTAAAAATACCGAGGAGAGAGAAATCATTAATTGGGCCACTTTATAACAGCAACACTCATTGTTCTTAGTGTCAACAAATCTCATTCAATGAGGAGATTTTGATTGTGATTTTTTAAACCTTCATCTTGCCTAGAAAAACATATCGGGTCAAAAGAAAAAACTTTTTCTCTGTTTTATTTTGTGTTTTTGAGGTGTTTTTTTTTTTGGCGTTGGCTTGATAATTTTTCTAGGATTCTAAGGATATTTATCAAGTGTTTTGGGGCCAAAATTGGTGAAAAAAATATTTTGAGCTTTCGGGGGTACATGTGTTTCACACCGACCACTATTAGAAGTTTTCTTTGATGCTTGTGAATTCTTCTCGTTAAGCTTTTTTCAATGATCATGGGATGTCTTCATTAGAGTTTCAATATAACTTCAAGATGCAGTTCTTTCTTTATTTTTTTATATTTTCTCTCTCCTCTCTCCTCTATTTTTTAAAATTTTCAAACTCTCAAAATCTTGTTTTTCACTCATGCTATCTCTTTAAAACTTTCTAACAAGTGTTATAAAGGAAAAACACCCTTGCTAACTCTAGGGATGACAATTTCATTCAAACTTAAATGGATGCTAGCCAGAATATATAAGTATTTTTTGGATAGTTACCGTACTCGATAGTTAATAGATAGGGTATAAATATTGTCAAACCCAACCCAAAACCAACCCAAAACCAACCCAAAACCAACCCAAAATATATATATTTATATTACATAGATATATTTTCAAAACATTTATATTTTTTTTCAATATGATATGATATATACATATCTTAATATTGACACACACACACACATACGTACACCCATATATTAACTATTTTATTTTTTATTGAATAATAAGTAATAGTTATGAATATCTATATCCAAAATTGAATAGTTTATAAATATCTAATTTTTTTACTTGATAAATAATAAACAAAATATAAATATCAATAAAATTAACCCTGTTATACCATGTCCTTCCTAGCTAACTCTTGTGATGTTACTGTAAGATAGATTGGTTTTGTCAATTTATTTAAATTTTAAAGGTGTTTGAGAGTGTGGTTATTATTGTTTTTTAAAGTGTTTTTTATTTAAAAATATATTAAAATAATATATATTTTTTATTTTTTAAAATTATTTTTTATATCAATAAATAAAAATAATCTAAAAACATAAAAAAAAATTATTTTTTTTTAAAAATCAAATTTTATCCACCCTTAATTAATTTTTGCTCGTACATCAATGCTACCTGGGCCAACAGTTGAAGGCTTCCTCTAACTTTGTGAATTGTGATCGGATGACAACACATTCACAGGCTGGCCCATGATCTATCGGTCTCCAAGAAAAACAGCCGTGGCAGAATATCTTCAGGCCGAGAAATCTAACAAATATGATATATTATTAATTGCTCTTTAGTCCCTGATTCATGAACGTTATTTTATATTACCATTTCATGTTTGAAAATAATTGGATTTACAAAAAAATACCCATGTCTGTTATTAAAGCTACTGTCAGAATAGCAAGAATCAAGGGATGACATGATGAGGTTTATAAAATAAAGGACTACATTATAATTAAGGTTAACATCTAGGGACTAAAGAACAATTCACCCTATAATAAACTCTGTGGATATGGTGTTCGGACAGGCAAGTGCACTTCTTCTATCCTTCAGAGTCTGTTTTCTGGTAATAATAAAAACAGCAGCAAAAAGAAAAAAGAAAAAAGAATTAACTAAATAAATTCAGCTGATCAGCCAATGACCATGTCTGCTGCTGCCGCAACGGCCATTACACATTTTTCAACCCCAACTTCTCTCGGCCACAGCCAATTCTCAACCACTAAAAACAAGAGCGCGGCAATCTTATCAAACTCCATACCCACTTGCAAAATCACATCACCATCATCATCTATCAGTAAAGTCCAATATGGATATGGTTACTCGAAGAGAAACTCGGTTCTTACTGGGTTCAAGCCCTTTTCTTCGCCAGTCATGGAGTGGCAAGATTGCAAGTAATATACCAACAGTATTTCATTGTACTTTGCTTTTAACTAATTGTTTCCAATTTTGTTGGGCTGTGAAACTGTAGGAATAATTGGGAACTGGAGTATGTTGTTGCTGAAAATTGAAAGTGGTTCTTCAATGATTATTGTGAACACACTGTAGTTTAAATGCAGGGTTAAGATGGAGATTGACGTGCCTGTTGGGGTGGCTTATAATCTTTATTCAGATCGTCAATCAATTCCTCGTTGGATGCCCTTCATTTCATCTGTGCAGGTGTGCAACAATTTTGATGCTTCATTATTTCATCTTGAATCAAGAATTTTCATTTTAGTGTATAATGATCTAGATAAAATCTTGATCTGTCTTGAACGTGTTATAGCCATAAATGTGTGCATTTAGGATAAGTTGGTGTTTGATTCTATTTAATAGGTACTCAAAGACAAACCCGACCTATCACGGTGGTCACTGAAGTATGAAGCACTTGGTCAGAATATTGAATACTCTTGGCTTGCTAGAAATATGCAGGTAATGATCCTTTGTATTGTATGGAAACATTTTCACTAATTGTTCATGGACGCATGATGCTTTCGCTACGTTATCAGAGGTGAAATCGAGGTCTCCTTGCTATGTTGCCTTTCATTATTATTCTCTGTTCAACTTGTTGCAGCCAACTCCGAATCAGAAAATTCATTGGAGATCTCTGGAAGGTCTTCCTAACAGGTAACTGCAAAGAGCAGGTAACAAAAGTTCACGATTACCTCGTTATCTCGAAAATCAAGAACACACCTTCTAGCCATTGTATGATTAGTTAATGAGAATATGAGATTTCCTTTGCTAAATTTTCAGCTCAAGATGTCCAAGAATTTATTCCACAGAAATATACTACCATCACAAGATTATGGAAAAGCTTTCGCCTATTGTATTTGCTGCCTGTGGTTAAAGTAATCTTTTTGATACACTAACATGACTTGAAATTGAATAACTTGCAGTAAATAGCTAATTATCAAGTGTGTGTGTGTGTGTATTTCATGAAAAGATAAAAATTCATCTGGGACTAAATTATTGGATGAAAACAATATATAGAATCTGCATTGGCGCCATTAATCTTTGTAAATGTCTAGTAGATGCTTAGTGATGCTGAAGCAAGCACTTTTTTTGGGGCTTTCTATTAGGAAACTCTCCCTAAATATATTAAAGAGAGGGAATGGTGACCAATTGGACTGTTATGGACATAGATTAGTAGATCTAATTCATTGAAGTCGGTTCATCATATCAATTTGCTTTCTCTATTACCTGCTCAGGTCATATATTTTTTCTGGGGATTTGCTTGTATCTGTCTTTCAAATTCTCATTGCTACATGTTGATGATTTTTAGTGCTGTACCTGATGCTGTTAGAAAACACCAATTTCGGTGGGGTTTTCACGAATTTAGCTGGGAAGAATATCTCATGTGCATTGACTATTTGAGTGTCAGATTGCTTGTAAGGAATGTGTGTGATTGTTGACACTGTTGAACTAATCCATGCCCATATAACTTAGGATTCATGTCATGAAAGAGTTATCATACTGTTTTGTTCATATTTGAGTGCCTTGCAAAATGCAATGTCATTTCATTTTCCTTAGCATGATAGCAGAATGTTAATTAACATTTTTCTTACTTCGCAGAGGCATCGTTCGATTTTTTCCTAAAGGTCCTTCATCATGTCTAGTAGAAGTGAGCTCCCATATACAGCATTCAGTTCAATCTTCATGAATACACCATTCACGGTTATTAATTATCAACTATTATAATCACAGTTCATCACCCTCAGTTTAGTGGATCAATTGGATTGTTAATTTGCTTAAGAGATCTACTAGATAATTCTGATAAGATTGCAATTTCTGCATGGTTTCTAAAACTTGCTAGAGTAGGCTTATGTAATTTCACTTCTAAGTAGAACCTTAGAATGAGAAAGAAAAATAAATCTGATAAGATTTCCTCCTTCTAGTCTCTGACAATTCATATGTTCTCATGCTTGGGATAGTAATATGTGGCTCTGTGAGTCTATGACAAGGAAAAGAACATGATGTTTCATTTTTCTTGCAATTAAAACTTAGCTCAGTCCCTTATAATTGTATTTTTCCTTTTCAGCTAACGGTTTCATATGAAGTTCCCGAACTTCTGGTTCCTGTGGCAACGGTAAGCATTCTTCCTTCCATGTAGATGCTATTTTATTACTCTGAAAGGAGGACCACATACTTAGCCTGCGAAAAAGTATACAATGAACGGTAACATGCATTTTAAGTGGGTGTGCGGTTGCATGCTTGTGCGTCCGTGCTGCTTGTTTTCAGCCGAGAAGAAGATGGAAAATTGTCTTATTTAAGGATATGTCCTTACACTTGCAATGCAGTGAGGGATTAGTCTGTTTTACTTTTATTGTGATTTTTGCAGGCACTGCAACCTTTGCTTGAGAACTTACTCAGAGGGGGTTTGGAAAGGTTTGCGAAACTTGCAAAAAACACTTTGGCTGACTGAAACCTTTGCTCCCAATGGGGTAACTGGAACTCATGTTTAATGATCATCGACAATTTTTTCAGATGGAATATTTTCAGACACAATATGATTCTCTTTCACTGGCAGCATAGTTCCCTGTAGAAGGGAAAAGTTCTCTTATTAATTTGCCATTGATTGTATTCACAACCTTACTTTGGATGATTGATCAGTTCCACAAATAATGAAAAGTTCGTGTTATAAGCATGAGTTTTCCTTCCGTTGGCAGCACTCCCTAATTTCAATAAGAGCAGGTTATTTAAATAACACTTCTGTTTCTTGCTCTCTTCTTACCCATGTTGCTGAACTGCTAAATTTACCACTCTGACGTATGTAAGAACAAAAGAAAAGACAACTTGTTGTCCCATTTTTTATACGTTTTCAAAAATAGTTTTGACACACCTGCATTAGGGTTCATAGTAGGAGATCATGGAAAGGTGGCTAACTTAGGACTAACCCTACAGGAACTTTTCATATGATGCTTCTGTTGATTTTGATAGTATCAACAAAAAACTGAATTGGTCAGTTTAATTGCTCTTCCTTGTTTCTTATGCAGCTCTTATCTCCATTATAGCCCTTGTATTGCTCTGACCAAAATTCCAAAATTCCGAAATTCTTATCTCCATCAGCACTGGTAGCTTTCCATGTTTATGAACCACTTCCATTTGATTTAGCTGTTGGCTTTGGGAAAAAGTTGTTGATATGAATATAGTGACAGTGACAACTCTGCTGTGGTTGGAACTTGGAATTCTCGCGGTGATCTTCAGTGTTTCTCGCTCAAACGAGGAAAAAAAAAGAGCAAAGTCATTCTGATTTCCTGTTTGAGAGTTTCGAGTCAGGTTATGTCAACGAACGTGTTAAACATCTGAATACTCTCAAGTCTTATCGCTGAAGGATCTGAATACTCTCAAGTCTTATCGCTGAAGGAGTCGTTTGAGAGCCCACAGATTATATCAGCCTTTTTAAGTTTTAACTCGCTTTACTGTGTACGTCTTTCTTTGAAAGCGCCCTTATATTCTATAATTGTATTTTAAAACAACATTTATATCAAGAAATCAAAACGAGCAAATCGGTGGTAAGAGATTGAAATTAAAAAAATTATTTTTTCTATGGTTTTAGATTTGAGTCTTGTGGTTGCTAATATGATAGTCATTAAAGGTTTATATGATCGTTAACGCAAGCTGACCCGAACACCCACATTAATAAAAAAATATATATTCATATTTGCTGAAGATTTATACTCACCAGTCAAAACTCCTTGGTGGGTAGGTTGGCATATTAAAATTACAAAGCAAGTTGAATTGAGTATGCTAGCCACTTCATGAATCAAGGGTTCGTAAAAGTGAAACATGGAATTAATGTTTCATTCTAAAATACAAAACAGTTTTTAAACCTATGCATTGGGTACATGTTTAAACAGGGGTCTCATAGGGAATGCAGAGCACATATAGTAGCTGAAAAGGAGAGAGAAAGAATAGACCATAATAAGAAAATTTTATTCGAACTGTACAGATACATATCAAGATTAAAAATGGAATATATCAGATTTGGCAGCTAGGCCAAAACCAATCCATCCATCAAGAACGTATTTTTAATAGAGCACACATCTGAATCGATCTCTACACCACCAGCATCCACCCCCCCAGTATGTACATCAACCCATCAACACATACTCAATGCTTGCTGTTTGAAAATCATCATCTGCAAAACTGCAAGCTGCTTTTTCTATCATGAAACTGAAGAAGCCAAAAACAGCTTGTTTAATCAGCAAGAGAAATTAGAAAATTATTCTATAATATTCAGCAGTTGGCACTGCGTTCCAAATGGTTCCTCAAGCTACACAATGCCTCTGCAGAGAGGCTACACCCTTGTTTCTGTTTAGGTGCAAGTGGTGAAGAGAAGCACACAATAAGTGCAGTGAGATTGTCCAATGCTTTACAATCCAAGGCTTCCATGACAAGGTCCTTAGCACACTTCTCAGGGTCATCATGCTGCCGCAGCCCACGGCGGACAAGGCTGACCGCATGCTGACTTGAAATGAATTCCCAAATCCCATCACAACCAATTATGAGAAATTCATCTTCCTCTGTTAGAACAAGGTGCTGGAATTCTGGCTCAGAAATGAGAGGTGAAGGAGAACCCCAAGAGTGTTTATTGTACCAGTCACCAAGTGCTCGGGAAACTGACAGTTCACCATTTAGAAATCCATAATTATCAACATACCCACCCAATTCTTCAACCCGCCTTCGCTCTGATGGATAAATAGGCCTATGGTCTTGGGACATGTCGATTGCCTTTCCTTTACGACATAGAACTGCTCGGCAATCACCAGCATTAGCAACCATTAATAGCCTGGAATATGAAAGCATGATCATGATGCTTGCGATGAAAAAAAATCATTTCCAGGAAATACTGAAAAACTATCAGCGTGAAGCACAAAAAAAAAGGCACTTAGAAGTTTCTATTTTTTTGAAGTCAACTAGAGTAATGCACTTAAAAGATGATGTAGGAAGGCTGGTATTGAGCCATCTTAACCATTAATGGTAACATGCAATGTGGAGCCAGCGCATTGGACATCAAAAGTTAACTCACACGTTTGCAGGTTCAGGTAAAACATCATGTGCGAGGACAAAAACAAGACAACCATAGTTAGCATAACATCATAGACTAGATGTGAAGATTGATATAGAATAGTGGATTTCATAAAACATTTATAATAGATAAACTGAGTGGTGATTGACCAACATCACATCCACAAATATACCTAAATACATAACTCCGGCGAGGTAAAACAAAGCATTCACATACACATGGTTATATTATCATGTTCAAGAGCACGGATATACCTTCCAAATACGAAAGCAGTAAGTGCAGTTGTCCCTGAAAAAGTGCTCACACTGCAGTCATTTTCCAAAGCCAGATCAGCCTGGTGAAATGCTTTCCGGAGGGAGTTCTCAACCTCCTTCAAGAATATATTGTCAACTTCAGATGTTTGAGGGAAATTTACATCTTCAAAAAAGATTCTCATTGCATTTCTTCTGATATAAGCTGCTGCTTCCGGTCCTTCATGACCATCGAAAACCTGCAAATAAATTCAATCTCAGTCAGTTATAAATTCCTTCAACCTATCAAATAAATAAATAAATATTCAACAACCATAGGTTTGATCAACAATTACCCCATAGAAAGCACTGGGCTTTGGAAACTTAAAGGCCGAGCCCAATTCAGCGGATAGATCATCTATGCGTATATGCTCATCTTCCATGTATCTTCGATTCCCAATGTCAGCAAAGCTACCAGAACGAATACTAGGAACAAACTCCAGGATGGCGGACTCAATAGTTTCCGCATCTGAAACTTTTTCTGAACATGTAATATCCTGCAAAAAGAGTTGATTTTCCATTAAGTTTTTCACCTACAGCACAACTAATCAAAATCTAAAAATCTTTCAATCATCATTGACAAAATCTATTTTTACAGTTCTCGCCATCAAATGCATAATTAAAATTATTCTTTCAATTAAAATTGCTATATAGCATTGGAAACACCCAGAAGTGAATTTCTATAATTTTTCTATTAATTTTTCTGTACCCTACAAATAAATTAAAAAAAGGCAGAAAAATTCATTCAGATTCAGCTGGACTACAAACAAGACTAAACAACCCCTTATGAATATTAAAAAAAAAAACAGTAATTCAACACACAACCAGTGGAAAATACTCAATTTTAACTAATAAATATTCAAGATTCTCAAACGAAGCAAACCCTAGCAAAAAAGAAAAGGATGATGAAGAAAACTGACCAATTGGGAGGCGGATAGCTCGGCGGAGATCAAATCGGAGACTCGAACTTGACTTAACCTTCTAGGGGAAGAAGAAACAGCAACAACATCTTCAATCTCATGAGCAGGGCTCTTTCCTTCAGCAGCAAAATATTGAACATCCAACACCGGCACGCTTACTGCCTCTGATTCAACTACCATATTTTCAACTACCATATTTCATTCACCGAAAAAATAATGATAATAAAATCAATTAATTTTCTGTTTTCCGAAGATTCCAACTTCAAATCCCTTTCTCTCCTCTTCTCTTTCGCTGGTAATAATGATTTTAATTTTTTATTTTCTGAGTGGTCAAATTTTGAAACTTAACAGGCTTCAGCAATAGGCGTATATATATGTATAACTGATTCAGGACTTCTTTATTTTCAAGAGAGCGATGACCGGTGGCTACAGGTTACTTAAGTTCGGTAATTGGACACGTGTGCGTTTTTAAACCATGGGATCTTAAGGGACCGTTGTTTTCACACGCTAATCGAGTAGCTTCATTAACACGTGACTGTTATTAGGTTGACGCGTGTCATTTCCATGACTGTATCGTCCTTCTACGGGGGGAGGGGGGTGTAGCGTGCTGAGCGGTCACTGGGGAAAAGAAGTTTTTCTGACTGATTGTTTGACATTTAGGTTAAAAAATAGGTTGTAAAAAATATTTTAATTATAATTTTAAAAAATATATTTTTTATTAAAATTATTATAAGATAAAGGATATGAGTCAAGTTATTAAGTCAACTCAATTATATAATATATTTAAAATGATGTAGAATATTAAATTTAAACAAGTTTCAATTTCAACACAACTACTGGCCTCAATTTTAATATATCTTTTAATTAATAAAAAAGTTTGAAAAAATTGAATTTTGAATTAAAAAGTATGATTTAAATATCTAAAATACAAATTAAACCTAAAGTTTTTAATTATCCAGATTATAACAACCACAATTCATGGTTAAAAAAACACAAACCTCCATTATTACATGTTTAAGGGAGGAATACTTTTGATTTATAGCTGATCCGATTGAATTTAAGCTAGGTTTAGTTTAATTATTCAAATTACCAAAAAATAAGTTTTGTCGAATTAAAATCTTAATCGGATTAATTAGCAGTCCGATAGAGTCATACTTGGAAATCTAATAGATTTCAAATAAAAGGGTAAATTTTAGACGCGGGCGTCCCTGAAATGACAGTGGGAGACGCTTTGGCGCGGCGAGGGGAACACGCGGCAACAGTTTCGTCGCCGTTGACAGGAATAGGGATCCACAAGATAATTCTGGACGGCTAAGATGCATCTGGACTCTTCTGGGGATTGCTAAACGTCATGTGACTTGCCTAAATAATTTTTCTTCTACTTTTCTAATGCTGGCTCCACGGAAGCTCTCTTTTTTAAAAAATTTGTAAAATAAAAAATAACCGATGTAGAATATTTATATTTGTATCTAGCTTCTGTTTTTTATAAGAAATATTTGCTTCCTGTTTTAGTTTTTAATTAGCATTAATAATTATTATTTTATTTATCAATTCATATATTTTTTAATTTATTTTGTTAAGTGCAGACACCATCATCTCATTTTTCATTACAAAAATTACGATACTAAAATACATTTTATAACATTCACGCCTTCTGGTTTTTTGTCAAAAAATAACTTAAAATCATACTCGCAGTAGGTGCAATAGCTAGTGAATTTCCATGGCGATGTGAAAAATAACAGTAATACCAAGAAAACAATAGGATAATTATAAGACCCGGTTTAGCTCAGCAGATCAATCTGGTAACCCATTAACTCGAGACTTGGTAGTCTGGTTAGTAAAACTTTATTTCTTTTTTCTTTCAAATTCAAATATTATATTAATCTAAATCAATTCAAAATCAAATCATCAACTCATAATCCGAGTTTTGTACCAAGTTAATCTTTGGTCTGGATAATATGAATAGTATTGGAGCACTAGAATTTTGTTTTTCTAGCTACTTTTCTAATGCTGGCCCGAAGGAACCTTTATTCTTTCTTTTCATAAAAGAATTTGTCTGCTTTCCTTTCCCTGAAAACAAAGGTAAATGGCTTCCGGGTAAAAAGCTCCTTTCATTTTCATGGTTGAAATGGAGAAAGTTGCGTGGGGTATGGCAGCTGCTGCTACGATCCATAATTAATTATCATTGAAACATTATCATCAAGGTTTCAATTTGTATCATACCATGTACGTTCATCAACATAAAAAAAATTGTTATCTAATGGGATTTTTAATTAAATATTTAATTTCATAAGTAGTGTAATAGGGGATCATTAGTAATCTTGATTTTACGAAGGAAAAGGTTTTGAAAGCACAAAGAAAACAAACAAACTTGACAAGGAATGGCCTTTATAACGTTTAAAAACTTGATGAAAAGGGATTTTTTTAAAATTTATTTTTTAAAATTTTTAGTGTTTAATTACCATTAGATTTTTGAGTGAATGAAAAATATTTTTTAATAAAAAAAATTGGTTTGATTTTAAGAAAAGTATATTTTTTTATTTTGAATAGAAATATTTTTCAGAATTTATAAGAAATTCAAAATATCTTATGATTTATTAATTATCATATATCTGATCTTCAATTTTTTTATTGTTATATATTTTATTTTGAATTATTTTTTTTAATTTTTTCCTTAAAATTTGATTTTTATATCAACTTTAGTTTTTATTATTTTGATTGTTATTTGTTTTTTTAATTATCTATTAGTT
>Ga0307515_10014476_pt1 | contig 14618 bp, 11 predicted proteins | sample 17_EM_MG_FD_194513 | JGI IMG/M metagenome (GOLD analysis project Ga0307515, IMG submission 194513) | Populus trichocarpa ectomycorrhiza microbial communities from riparian zone in the Pacific Northwest, United States - 17_EM | ecosystem: Host-associated > Plants > Roots > Unclassified | place... | reverse complement strand
CATCCAAGGTCATTTGGCATCATTAAATCACAAATTCAAACCAATTCTAAAGCAAAAGATTCAAACAATTTCCCTACCTCTACAATATAGCAAGATTAGACCAAAATAAGGAAACTCATTCCTTTTAAGATCTCTCCTATTATTATTATTATTATTATTAATACAACAAAATGATGAACCATTCATTTTCTTTCACTTTCTCCTCGTGCGATTAAACATATGCGACAAACCTTAACAATTAATATTCTTAGATCATTATCACAACAACAATTTCATCCTATTAGTCAGAATCCATGACAATCTTCATTAACTAATCAATTTGCCAAAAATACTTATGGCTAGTTTTAAATATGTTTTATTTTCTGAATTTCTTTCATTTCAATTTCTTTATGGTTCCACCCCATTTATAACCACACAACCAACAAGTTAGCTTTTTATTCAATCAACATGTTCTATTCAATCAACATGTTCATATAGCAATGTTCCTTACTATTCTTACACAATAATCATTCTTCCCCTCATATAAAGAATACACAATTAATCTATAACAATACTAATAACAAGAACATATTTTACCATTACATCTTCCATAAAACCTACACCCACACAATTCTAATTTAATCCAAACCTGTATTTAATCAAGCTTACTACATTTTGCCAAAACTAGCAATAGATTCAAAAGGAAATAAGTCCTCAACCTCTGATTATTGTGTTAAACCCAACTGTCAGACTACATATCATAGAGTTGTGCATAATATATCTCCAAATCATAATGATCCAACGGTTAGATCTCCCTAAATCTGAATAAAACCGAACTTACCTGAAAATTGACGAGCTATTGTTCAACATGCACGACACCTTGCCAGAAAATGAGTTTTCGATCTCCACCGTCCAGAATGAAGGAAACATCTAGGCGCACCACATATCCAAGAATGAGCATGATCCAACGGTGGAAAAGAGAGAACGGTCGGCGACCAAACTGCCTTGCAGGTGTATTTCCTTTTTGTTTTCCAGGAAATCTCCGATGATGATTTCTATCAAACAGATTGTGTTCCTTCCAATCCCTCTAGTCAGTTCGTAGAGGAGTGTGATAAGAACAACATATCCAAAACGCATCATGATCCAACGATGGATTCCAGAGATATGAACACCGGATCATTATTGGTTTTTCTCCAAAATCTGTAGTTCTCTCTCTATCCGATTTTCTCTATTTTTTTTTTAACTGGTTGCCTCTTTGCAGTTTTATAGGCACCATTTTCCATAATTATAATTTTATCCCTCATTCATTTCTTTATGTATTTTATTTTATTTTTCATGTAAACTATCTAGTTTATTTCTGCTTAAATCGCTAATCTTTACCAAACTCCAATTGGGATGAGATATTTAACCAAGGTAGAAAAACATATTAATAAACTTCATGCAAAATTTCATCTTAATCCGACGATTGAATTGAGAGCTCTGCTTCCTAATGTAAAATTGATCAGTTCATGACTTTTTCATCAACGATTCAAATTTTCTTGTTCAATCTTCACATAAAATCATATTAATTTTCCTTCTAAACCTTTAAGGTCATTTTATTATTTTTGAATATATATTGATTTTAGAATTTTCACCTTTATTTATTTATCGGGCTTATTACCGTTTCAAAATAATATCATTGATTTTTAATCGGTGCTTGCACCTTCAGTCCTATCATTTTCATTGCACTATCCTTTATTATAATATATTCTTTATTACCTCACTTATTTCTTAGAAACATTTTGTTATTTTTTTCTCATATTTTTATCCATCAAAACACGTTACCAGTTTCTCTATTCTTATGAATTCTAAACCAAAATTCATTTTATAGAGGTCATCCCTTCCATTTTATATCATTATTTATCTATTATTTTTTATCTTGATTTTCATCACTCATTGAAATCATACCACTTTCAGTCTTATATTTACATGAGAGTTTACACATCTGTATATTTAAATTATAAATTTCCAGGTTTCACAAGAACCCTAACTGGATATTTTACTTAAATGAACTGGAAGCTTCATTACTGGATCCAGAAAAAGGAGGACCTTCTAGACGTATGTAGTCATACATGAGACCCTGGAAAGGGCTGGTGCATCTTGGCTGCGTCAAGAAGATGGTATTCTCTCCTTCGACTAGCCGAGCTCCTGGAATATTCACATTATACAGCCGGTAGAGCCCATGAATCCCATGTCTAGCAATTGCGTTGTCCCTCCCTATCAATCCGCTTGTAAATAGTGGACGTTGTGCTTTTGCATCATTAACACGAACCTTCGAAAAAGATACCACCAAAAAATATATAAAAAAAAGATTTTAGCATTGTAAATTTCAAGCAAAAATGGATGTGGTCGTACTGGGCCTTTCATTCTCTCAATCCTCCATGTGCACCGTGCAGCAAGTGAATATTCAGTATGGGAAGGGACATTACCTGCAATTCTGCTAGGGTTGCAGATGCAATTGCCACTCTCAGTTTGTAGCTACTGTTCCGATCCACTTTGTCAAGTTTGAACTTGATTTGCCATGTAGTTCCTACTTGTGTATCATCGTCTTTTCTCCTGCAGCTCAGAGAAGCTTGAAGATGAGACATAATTGTCATGATAATTAATCTATTGACTAGAAGACGCATCAGGTCTGAGTAAGAATACGAAAAAGCTAGGATTGTAACTACCCATGTTTTTTATGCTAGTCAAGATTCATAGTCTATACTATATTCTATATATTTCTGGTATGGGAGCATTATCACATAACCAAGGTGTTGGAGATAAGATTGAACCTGAATAGTTGCCTGTATTTTCCCATTAGTGCATTGCTGATAGATTACCAGTCTAAATCAATTGGTCTTTTAGCATATTAATATGGATGGTGCTATCTAAGAAATAAATCTCAACTACCATTACAAAGTGGCTGACACTCAGAGTCAAGCAAATCCCAAGATAAAAGAACCGCACCTGACAACCTGAGCAAAGAACCAGTCTTTTCTGTAGTCACTGAGACCGACTGTGTAAACCAAATCTGTATCAGGGTACAGATCTGCATATCTGCCCCACAAACCATATTGCCGAAATCTTCCAGTATAGGGGTAATGTTAGATTCATTAAACAGGAAAATATATCAACATTCAAATCTAAATTAACATTTAAATGGATCCCAAAATACTTCAAACACCCACCAGAAAATAAGCTCCGTATGGAAGATCATCTTTTACAAGTATTACCACATCTATGATATCTTCTTAGATTTTTTATATAGGAAATCCAAGGAGAGCTAACCTGTCAGGATGATTGGCATATAGATTATTCATAAACTTTGGATCAGGACCTGGAATATAGAACTCAGCGGCGGAACGGTCAGGGATGCCTATTTCCCACAGTGTGGGCCCATCTCTTGGAGGCTCGTACACAAGATCACCCATATCCATATCACAACCTACATTGCATGATATTTGAACTCTGTAACATCTATCATTGAAAAACAGTACTCAAAAGAGATCACTAGAGTTTGAGGAAGAAAACCAGAAATTATGTTCACGATAGCATCCCATCTGTAGTCTCCAAGAAATCCAGGGACCCATGCATAAAGATTGTAGTCCCCGGTGCGTATGTTTTTAATAGAGAAATAGCCATTCTCATCTGCTCTGGTCCAGAATTGGTAGTCCTAACAAGAAGTAACAAGGAAGGTTATGATGAGTTCAGCAGTGTTTAGCTGTGACCACTGACCTAATATGAAGTAAAAAGATAAGATTGTGATAAGTTCAGGTTATTTAGATCTGACCCCAAAACTTGATAAGAGGTAACAGGCAAGATTATGACAAGTCAAAAGCAGCATTTAGATCCAACCCAAAAAATAACTTCTCTACACAGACAAAATCAATTTATCTTTTGAAATGTTCTAGGAGCTTGTAACACCATGAATTATCTCTCCCAAGGATTTCCTTAGCACCCCCACAAAAGCTGCCATTACAAGCATTTTCAAAGAATATGCATTTATCTACCTATATAACATAAGCAAGAAAAAAGTATGGAGGTCTACCATTCTAATGCTGTTCTCTGAGTAAACTCATTTTTTGCATGTATAAGACTGGTATTCACAATTGACACGCATCCTCTATTGATGTACTGCAGTTGGCCCTATGAGAAAAGGCAGCTAAAGAAAAGGAAACTTTGCACCACCAATTTGCCTTTTGTATTTGGAATGATACAAAACTGCAAAGCCCACCACATTTAATTGTATCTATGCATGCTAAATATGATTGGGCTTATTAATTTTAATTTCAACTGGGATCCAAAATAAAGCACCAAAATGACACGACTGTTGCAATCATTTTAGAATAGCAAGGAAAATCTACGAGTTTATGTACAATGAAGTAAAAATTCCCATTATTGAGTTCTGTATCGCTAGCAAATTCCCCCTTAAGTAATAGCTAAAAGACCACAAAACTAATTCTCAAAGAAAATGGTTAAACCATTGTAGCTAAGTGACCTTGGATAATTAAAAAGCATAACAGGATATTGTATTTTTAGGAAGATAAAGAATTAAATAGTCTTGCATAGAACATAGAAATTACTTAAATCACCTTGCATTCTGTTTGCCATGATCCAACATCTCCTGGTGGGGCCAACCCCACATAAGCACCACTTGCTAGTATATAGTCATCACTTATATTCCTATGCAACATAATAACAAAAAATTTAATCCCATTCATCTACCCAGCAGATCAAACAACAGAAGACAAAGAAGAATAATTTTTTGGAAGTTTGTTTGCGTTGAATGATAAGTCCATGATTCACTGGTCTCATTTGACTAAAATAAAAGTAAAATCAATCATGTAAATCACTGGTGACTTCCTAATATCAAACCACATCCATCTCACCAGGGTACTCTTTAAGAAAGTAATAATAGAAATAACATGAAGATAAATATGGATGCTAAATCCTTGTCTTGCACACATGAATGTACTTAGGCCACAATCATTTCTGCTTTTTATTAATTTCTTATTTACAAGATGGGCTATTATTTTCCTACTTGTATGGCTACCTGTCTTTGACTAGTAGTCTTCCACAAACATTCCCTCGTTGTTCTGACTTTTGGAAATCCTCAGAAGCAGGGAAGCTGTATGGCCAGCTTTGGACTTCAGCCATCATCTGTATATAAACTTAGCTCAATGTCTGTCCAACTGTCCAATCAATTTACAGGAACATGAACTTGTGGGTTTGTGTTAAAACCTGCATTTTAGCATCTTCCCACAGAAAGAGAGGGTCCTCTCCATTTGATGCAGAATTAAGATAGATAAAAACAGGGCCAAAAACTTTCTTCCATGGTTCACCAGGGCTTATACTCAGTACCAGATCTTTTCCCGCATAATGTGAACTATGAAACATCTAATTATGTCATTTGAGTTAAAAGTTAATGGAGTTGAACATACAACCAATAATAGCAATAATGACACAGACATGCCTGCATCCATCAACATGTCGAAACATTTCTACAAAACCATAGTCTAAGATCAATCACTTACAGCAAGAGTGGTGGGGCCAACATGAGAAGTGAGATTCTGTTTCAGGGGCCCAGCAGTTCGGAATTCATCACTTGGTGTGATTTGCCAGAACCCCACTGGAGGCTTGAAGCATATCCACCCATGGACTTGATTATCTTTGTTTTCACATGAATATTGGTACTTGTCATCCACCTAAAATCAAGACCAACTCAGAGACCAATAACAACAACAACAAGTTACTTATAAGTTACTTGTAAAGCACCTCTCCTGTGAGCTCTGGCAGTTTGGGATTAACAAGAATGACAGCTTCTGGATAAGCCAGGGCTTGACATCTTCCTGGCAAGCGGTCATCTGGTAAGGGCATCAATCTTTGCCTGTTATCTGCTATGGCCATGTACTGAAACCTATCATCCACTCCAAAAGAACCTCATGGTGACTTCTTTGCATGATCATATACCAATGAAGACAATTTTAAACACTCTTTTATTGATTATATGAGGGATGATGTCTTCTTCTTCTTTATTTTTTTCATGACACTAGTGAAATTTAAATTAGAACCTACAAAGTCCTAAACTTAGCAAACAGATAATATAAATATCATTGGTGATACTAGATAATATATATTCAAATTCACAAAACAATAAGTAGAAATATCTTTGTAACTGATCATTTAACTATATGTAGCAGTGACAAAACCAGAGGAACTTCAAGTTTTTGTCAATATGTACTGAATTATTCACTCCACAACCACAAACGAATCTCAGGCAATCTATTAGGAAATTGACAAAGATGCTAAGAATATGTTTACTTGTCTTTCCGGAGTTTAAAAGTAATCCTTGTTTCGCCAATATCAAAACCAGGCCATTCCTGCAAGTGCTCGTAAATGGCATATGAGTAGAAGCCTGAGGAACCACGTAGCAATATAAACCTGGAGGAGAATTAAAATACTTTTCATTAATTTTATGAATATATATATATATATATATATATATATATATATATATATATATTTTATTCCAATGGCATTTATACACTTATATATGCATTCATACATATAAAAATTGAACAGGGACCTTTTATCTATATTCAAGGGAATGTATTTGCCTTCAAGTGAGGAATCCCACATTCTTGTAAATGAGAGCTCAACCTGCTCGTCATTTTCCACTACGACCCTAAAACTTGTTCCACTAATCCTGCATAGCAACCAGTTCATTCGCACAAAAATATGAATTAGAACCAGCATTATTTTTTTGCTATAAAAGTGAAGAAGTCCACAAATAAAATTTAGCACGGGCATAATAGTGCGTTTTGAGAATAATGAAGAAGCAAGAAAAAGAGGTTAACCACAAAACTCTGTATCTTTTTAATAATTCAAAAGCTTACAGAAACATGCGTGTGCATGTCTGCACACACACACGAGAAAGATATATATATATATATATATATATATATAGAGAGAGAGAGAGAGAGAGATGTATGAATAAATTTTTTAAAGCAATCGCATATATATATTCATTCCAAGACATGTCAGCATAGCTTCACCATGCTCACTATTTAAATTAAAAAAAAATGCAACCTTTTAAGTAATGACTGTTCTCTGACAATCAGGTTACATTGTACAATAAAGAAAAACTCCAGTTTCAATTTTGGCTTATAACCAAACAAAGACTTCATTGGTTGAAAAACATGTAAGGAAAAAGAAAAAAGGGGCATACACATCAAATATTCCGTTGCCTCCAGGTGGATTCCAGTGAAGATCCCAGTACCTGCAATTACAAATAAAAAAAAGTAAGTTCCTAGTCACGAGTGACAGGAATCTTTCATCAATATCAGCATGAATCAGTTTCAAAAGAAAAGGAATCTATGAATGGCTAAAAATCATTTTTCACCTGTGAATCTGCATTGTTTAATTCACTATCCTAAAATCAAACAGTGATGCTATGGTTGCAAATATATGAGTCCCTGACTCAATTACAAATTAGCCACTGCTGTTTATGTCCACATAAACAGAATCATTTGGAAGATGGACATACCACAAGCTACATGTGGCCTGCCCGTTAGACTAGAAAAACTTTTCAGAAAATAAAGTAAGGGTGTTTGAGCTATATTTCTATTCGGTATACAAAGAAAAATGTGTTAAGACAGTAAAAAGAAAAGAATACTATGTACATAAACAGCAGCTGTAACACCATTTACCCTCTATTTGTTTCACGATTGAGAACTTCAAGCAAATTGTCGATGCCATCATATCGTATCCCGGTGACAATTCCAGCTGGTTTCGATAAGGTAACTTGTACTATGCCATTATCCATCACCACCTGAAGAAAGCATGCATCTATCTAATCAAATACAAGATACATAAAACAACCTAAAACTAATAACACTTGAGCTTAAATCTCAACTCACGAATAATAAAACCTCTAAACTATCCACCACATTAAACAAAAAAAAAAAAAACATTAAGCAAAACCATTGCATAATTACATGGTGATCTTGAATATACAATCGCACTGCCTGAAATGGCATGGTGGGACCACCCTTGTTAACTCTTGAAGCTCTTTGACCACGATCCAAATCTCCACCTGAGTTCCATATTTATTTACATGGATAAATAGCATGGATTAATCAACCTAATCACTCCATTCCAGTGTGGTTAACTGGATAGTTGATTTGTTAGAAATCAAAATCAAGTTTTCATTTTATTTCTTTAATCAAAATCAAGCATCGAATTAAGAAGATATTTTTAATAAAAAAATATTTTTGTAAGAGTTACCTCCAGGATTTTGACAAGAGGAGGAAGCGCCGTTGTTGTGACGCGTGCATCCGCCAAAGTCACGGAGAGAGCCAGCAAAACTGTGCAATCTTTTCCACATTTAGGCACACAAAAGGCAGGTCAACGATCGGCGGTGGTGAATTTGGTGGTAATAATTAATGGATGGCGGCAGCGGCAGCGGCAGCGGCAGGGGTGGAATGTTAAAGGAGGAATTGGATTGCTGTTCCATGATCTAATATCAAAAGTACCCTTTCCCCAGTTAACCGTAACTGGTTGGTGATGATTTGGCAAGTGTCGCTTCGCTAGCCTATGCAATGGCAATGGCAATGGCAATGGTAGAGGGAAGAGAAAAAGGGATTATTTGGCACGTGTCTACTCCACTCTCCTTTTATTTTATACTTATTTGTGTACCCAAAAGAAATTATTTCTCTTAAAATTTCAAGATTTCATAAACAATATTGACTGCCAATTTTAGTAAATTCAGGAGAACCATATCCATAAAAGGTGATGTGGGAATTGGTTGAGAAAAGGAGGATGAGAATGCTCACCATACCCTCTCCTTCTAATTTTTATATTTTCATACATGCCGTCTCAGATCATGTTAGCCGTAATAAATCCACCTTGCTTTATACATATATCAAAAGCATTTGTGTGCAACACACGACGTGATGGATATCTTCAATGAGAAGATTAACTCGCAACACTTTACCCAGAAAATCAAAATTTGCGAGCTAGAGGTATAATATATCTACAGTAGCACCTGGCATGGTAGTGCATCTATCCTTGATGATCACGTGGTTAAACAACCCCTAATAAAATAGATAATATTTCAGAAAGTTGAAAATCAGGTTAAATATAACATTGATCCAAAAGTAACTCTCTACCTAGAAACCAAAGGTATTGGAAAAAGACTTGAACTCATAGATAACCTTGTATCAAAGAATCCTAAGCATGTGAATGTCGCCACAAAGTCAATTAACCATTGATAAGTCAGTGTACGATCTTTGTATCTGCAAAGAAATGTTGTTTTGCCACAAATAAACAAAAGAAAAATTCAAATTTATTCTCTAATTTGCTCTTGAAATTTCAGCTAAAAAATATATAATATAGTCTCCTCTAATCAACCCTAATAGACCGTTTTTGGGATGCAAGCTAATGAATATAAACTAGTATCAACTAACAAACATAAGTCTAATAATTAAATAAACTCCTAAACAATGTCTAATGAGCTATAACAAACTCAAATTAAAAATAATTATTCAAAATTAAATAAATATATAAAATAGAAAAATTATAACAAAGTCTTCATGTTAAAATTCCTCCTTATAGTCTGAATCTTTAATTTTTGAACATTTTTGGTAGATTTTTAGTCCTGACTTTAAACATGTTGTTCTCTTTCATCTTGATGAATTATTGAGCCTATCATGAATGATTAGAAAACTTGAGATGTCTAGTCTCTAGCCCAGCTTGAATCGTAGAGAAATTCCACCTGTATCTCTATATATGTCCCAAACCATACACAAAGGTATAGTCTAGCGGATTTAACAAGATTTGTCTAGTAATTTTGACCCTCTGAAATAATATGTTTCCAAACCCCTTTTGACCTTTAAATTTACCAAAATATACTTTTATGTTTCTAGTATCTCCCTATAAAATTTCAGCTCGTTACAATATACAGTTTGAGAGATATGTTTAATCTCGCAAAACCGCTCAGCTGATATTTTAAAGCCAAATTCGGACCTGACTTAGTTTATATCAAGACTCATGATTATATTTTTCTCGTATTCTTATGTACCTATTATAAATGTGATGAAGTTATGTTCAATTCCCACAAACCTCCTAAAATTAAAAGAAAAGCAGGTATATTAGATTATGCTAAAACATGCAGCAGAAACCAATGATGAAATTTCTAAAAGATTGTATGTCCCTACCTGATGCACGACTAGATCAATTGTTGGCAATGGAAACTCAAAGAACTCACAAGTGACACTTTTTTGGGGGTAATCTCACTTTTATAGACAACTAGAATTTCATGTTTCATTGACTCACTATATAATGAACAGGCTTCCTGCTCAATAAAAATAGGTCAATAATATAGAAAGCATCAATAAATATATTAAGGTTCACATGAAACAAGCATAGACAAACAATCAATCCTCTTAAAAAAAACAAACAACTAGAAGTTGTAAAATAGGGTATCTTAGTCTTCAGCACCCATAACCAATAATAGAAAATTTCGTACTGGTATATAAGTAATATTTTGTTGTAAATTGAAGATTTTTGCACCTATTTAGCCATCCACGTATCTAACACAGAGTTATGATACAAACTGACGCAAACAAAAACATCATATAAAAGATAACAAGAATAAGCAACACAAAATTCTACAAAACAGGGTCACACCACAAAACATAATTAGAAATTTTAATATTGAATATTTCACCAAACAAATATTCTAATAAAAAATTTATATTAGAGCTCTTATAGGTTCCTTATATGCTAGTAAGAAATCCTAAACAAAACTAGAAAAATAATAAAAGAGTTATAAACAAAATAGAAAAAAATCCTAAATTATATAAAGAATATTGCAAATCATGATCAATACTTTTTTAGCCTTGTTTAAAGGCATTCCTGAACTCAAATGGCTACAAACTTTTAGCCCTATAGAAAACAAGGCCTCTAGAATCTCCTAGTAAAATCTCAGCCCAATCTAACAGCTAGAACAAACATTATGTACATTAATATAAGAATGCGTGTTAGGAAAAAAAACCTCTTGCATTAATCTCTCTAGGTTGGAAAGAACTCGTCCTCAAGTTCTGGTAAGTACCTATGCTGCTATTGTTATTGACCATTAAAAGTGATGTTAGTGGGTATTACACTCTATTAACCTCTGTGTATTAGCACTCAGATAAAATGAGCTAAGAATCAATTCTCATCATACTCTCAATCTTTACATAATCATTACAAGTCATTAATGGCTTGTTCCATACCTTAGTATTTCTCACACCATTCCGATTCTCCATTATTCTTCTTTCTTCCTTCTCCTTTATTTTTTTTCATAAACTATGATAAAAACAATATATTTTGCCTTTGCTCTCAATAATTGCCTATTTTTTGGACGCCAATACTATACACTTCCCTTACATATTACATTGTCTGTCATACACTACATTCTAATTATATTGTCATGGTCTATCTAACTATAAATGGCACGTATCCTTAAATACCATATCATACCAAACACTATCAAAATATCTCGTCCCTATAGAAAACAAAACAATACATAATTCATCCATATAGAACCTAGGGTGTTTTTCTATCTTGAGCTGGAATTTCTTTACTACCTCAACTAACATCACGATCTCATAACTGTCATTATCAATGATCAAATTACATATCTTATCATTAATGGTACAAATTGAAAAAAAAAGGCTAGTACATTGTCAATCTTCACTTGAATCACCTTTAAAAGCAAACAAGCTCTTCTAAATGGCTAAAGTAACATTGTTATCACCTTGCAAAACCTCCTCACGAGATCACTTATCTTTTCATTTCATTATTCTACCAATAAATTTTTACCTGGACAACTATCTAATTTATGGCACTCAGAAATTCGATACCCCAACTCACCATATTTGAAACACCCAAATTTGAAACTAGATCCAGAACTCGAATACTAACTTGTCGATGCAATGTAAAACAAAGATAAAACTAGAGTTCTCAAGCCCTATGGTTATAGACCAAATTATAGAAAAATCTAGAGAAAACTCTCTTGTATTTTTATTAAATCTGAATAATAATCTTGATCTCCATAAAATAAACTAGACATCCCTATTTATATTAGTACTAAAATCCTTTATAGAAAATTATTCATAATTAAAACTTACCTAATTAATAGAATCCATCTAGCATAGGATTCCTAAATATTAAAATACTGATTAAATTAAAAGTCTTAAACTAAGTAGGAAATAAATAATTAAAATATAAAAATTAACTAGGAAAATATTTAACATAGAAAAACAATAACTTATGCCTCAATTTGGTCTATAAACTCATGGGCTAATTATTTTATGCCAGTCTCCCCCATTTTAGAAAAACTTGTCCTTGAGTTGAGTTTAGTATCTAGAAAGTCCTCGTAAAGATCAACATCATTGAAGGTCTTTGATATGCCAATATTATCTGAAAGATCAACAACATAAGCATTATCATTGTTTTTCTTTAGCACCTTGTACGAACTATACTTCTTCATCTTTAGTTTATTATAGGTGCTTACTGGAAACCTCTCTTTGCGCAAGAAAACCATGACCATGTCTCTTTCCTAAAACAATTTAAATTGCCTATGCTTGTTTGCTGCGTGATTGTTTTTGATAGTTGCTTCTTCTAGTTTCCTCCTAACTTCTTGATGCACAACTTGCACCTGTTCAACCAAATTCTCTGCTAACATGTTAAACCTAACATTTTTAGGTAGTGAATGTAGATTGAGTACATTGTTCAAATGGTTGTTCAGTTTGATCTTTTTATCTCTTGTTTATGCATTTGGATCTCTCTTCAGCCTGTTCTTACCAACCAAGTCGCTTTTTCTTTTATATTTTTTTTAAATAATGTAAAATCAGGTTATGACAAGCAGATCTCATTTCTACCTGAGCAGTGGAAGTTTGTGATGGGGAGATCAGCACTTTTAGTTAGAGGAATGGAAGATTGAGTTATGTTATTTTATCTATCAACCTTGATTATGGGCTCGTTAATTTTACAATTTCCTAGTATGATTCAACCTTATTGGTTGTCTTATCTTTATTCACGTGGGGACATCCAATCAGAAGCTTAGCTCAAGAACATGCAATCCCAAATCCTAGGCTAAGAACATGTAATCCTAAATCCTAAGCAACGTGTTCTATGTTTAATTAGACAGCTCACCAATTAATAAGGCTCTATTAGCATGCATTAGATTCTTAATAATCATTAAAGTTTTGGTTGATAATAAAATAAGAGAGAGAATCTAGTGTTACAAGTAGAGATCAAAGTCACGAACAAGTTTGGGTGGTGGTCTAAAGTTGTTTGCCATTGGACCAAAGGCATGCGAAGAGAACCCTCCTCGATTGGCTAATGGATTATGTCGCCTTCATGTGTGAGTGCCAGTCGATCAAATATTGATAGTTGCTTGCTGGACTCCCATGCATTTGGAGGATTATAGCAAGCCAATACAAGATTTGCGGGTTCGACTCAACTTCATTCAATTGCTTATCATGACTCTTGAGAATTGTGTTCTATGCAATTGAGCTTATCCTACCGCGATCAGTTCTTAGATAAAAATAAAATAAAAAATAAAAATTGATCTAACAAAGTGTTATTGCGCTGCAAATTTAAATCATGAACATCTGCAAATTTAAATCATGAACATAAACTTTCTTCATTTGAAAATTTGCAAGGATGTTATGAACTTAGCAGTTTTTGGGAGAAAAACAATATGGCTAAAATTTACACTACGGAACTCGAGCAATAAGCACTGGTGATTTTTTGTTCTAAAAGATGAGAAATTTAGAAACCAATGGCTTGAGTTATGCCCACGCTCTCGCAGAAATGAACTTTATATATATATATATATATATATATATATATATATATATATATATATATATATATATATATATATATATGGGAACACAAAAATCAACTTTGAATGATGATAAAGGGTGTTTATCACCATTCTATCCCTTTAATATGTTTATTTGGCCTAAATTATTTCTAAAATATTAATTTTCAGAATCGTCTGATAACTTGTATGTTTTTGTGCGGTGGATATTTGAACAACTATATCAGTTCCAACTAGTTTACAAGGTCGATTATCAAATTGAAAAAAAAAACCTAAAAAAAAACTTTCAAAACATAGAAAATTATTCAATATTATTATTAAACATGAACCAATGGATCAATTATGAAATCTTTTAACCTGATTTATTGCTCAGTCTAGGTCTAAAATTAAACAGTGTAGGAGTTGTTTTAGAGGATTCCATTTAGGTTTTACTAGAATTCGATGAGCACTTTGTTTAAGGTTAGCCTCCTTTCTAAAACTTCAAATAATAGATAACTCAGGGACTATTTAGAAGATACTTTCTTTAACACAATAATAGTGCAACAAATAATAGATATTAATGCCCAATAAGGAATGTGCACATGGCTAAATTATTTTTCAAGTAGAGAAGATAAGTAGACAGCTTAAAGGTGGGCCTTCAAGTTGCTCCTATCTTGGATTACATAAAGTGTATTCTTTTACTACAACTTCTATGTAAGCCATTTACACCTGAATAGGTGGGCCACCATGGTTGATTTCAAGA
>Ga0307515_10014475_pt1 | contig 14619 bp, 6 predicted proteins | sample 17_EM_MG_FD_194513 | JGI IMG/M metagenome (GOLD analysis project Ga0307515, IMG submission 194513) | Populus trichocarpa ectomycorrhiza microbial communities from riparian zone in the Pacific Northwest, United States - 17_EM | ecosystem: Host-associated > Plants > Roots > Unclassified | place... | reverse complement strand
TTTCATTCAGTAATGGAACCTTTTCTGATAGTGAAAAGCACAATGACTTGTAAAATAATCTTAATTAGTTAACTTTTTGGTTAAGATTTTTATAAATAAAAATCATCTTAAATAAAATGAATTTGATGAACATGTAAGACCTAAAGAATTTAAACTTAGCAGTAAGTCAAGTTCAAGGTAACGTGAGTCTAGCGAGCATGGCAGACTAAAAGTATTTGAACCTGATAGTTAGCTAAGCTCATGGTAACGTGAGTCTGGCAAGCATGCTGGATCCAAAGTACTTGAGCTTGACAGTTAGCCAATTCCAAGGTAACGCGGGTTTGGCAAGCATGTCAGACCCAAAGTATTTGGGCTCGACAATCATTTGAGCTTAGAAGTCAGCCAAACCCAAGGTTACGTGGGTTTGACCAGACCCAAATACTTGGACATTCCAAATTCTAAAGCTATATACCTGATCGTGGATGATCCTCTATAATAAAAGTATTAAAGACATGATAAATATCATGCTTGTACTCATAATAAGTATATACAAGATCTTTTAAAGAACCTATCATACTTACTATCTTATTAATGATATGTAAGATATATTTGTCTTCTATTAATGTCGTTAAAAGCAGATGACTTTTCAGTCATTCCCTTTTTTGAAAACAACAAGGTTTAGTGGGTATAAATACCCCCTCAACCATCTTTGTTTCATAAGTTGTTGAAGGATTGGCTGTGTGGGGGCTGGAGTATCTGTTGTGACGGGAGATCGGTAACTCGTCCTATTCTAGGAGTATCCTGATTATTTGCTATTGATAACGATCATGAAAGAAAACAGTTAAACAATAAAAGTTATATATGACTTTTTGTAAGTATTTCCAACAAACAATGCCACTTATAATGTCCCAAAATTCACTTACAGATCCCAGGGAACATGTATAAAATGTGTGGAGCAGTTTGGAGCTAGTTATTCACGACAATCATGTCATGTGAAAGATCCTCCCTACGACCTTAAAGGTTCAATAAAAGCATGATATAACAACCTGGAACCAGGTTTAGTTGCCAGCTTCAGTGACCTATATGCCAAAATTGTGGCACATTTCAGCCAAAACGAGTTCCATTGAACTCTTTGAAATCACCCAAGCAAAAGATGAGTTTATAAGGACATACCTCAAAGGATTCAATGAGGAAATGCTTAAGGTTGAAGACTTAATCAAACTGGTAGCTTCAGAAGCTCTTATTAGTTGGGTGAGGGAAAAGACCTTGTGGAGGGAGTTGTATGCTCTACAACTAGATAGAAGATTATTGAAGATGAAGCAAACTATGGAGAGCCATATTGAAGTAGAGGTGGCAAGTACGCTACGCCATGGTCCTCCTCGTTTTATCATAGACAAACAGTCAGAAAGGTCCCCCAAATGAGGTCGTTTGCTCAAGCGAGACTACTCTCTCAGAAGATATAATAATCCCAAGAGGAGTCAGAAGAAACTGTTCGAGAAACATCTCATGCTTCTCCATTGAACATCTCCCTCACTGAAGTCCTTGCAGTCATCCAAGGCAAATAGTTTGTCAGATATCTTTCGCCTATATAGTCTCCTCCTAGTACATGCACATCTAAAATATACTACCTTTTTCATAAAAACAAGGGACATGATACAGAGGACTATTATGTCTTGAAATGTTTTTTGAAAGACTGATAGCTAAGGGCTACCTTTCGATAGTTTTTAAAAAAGGATTTTCTTCCTAAACATAATAAAGAAGACCCTAATTAATCCGCTACAACTTTACTTAAGATTAATATAATCTTAGGAGGAACCTTTGTTGGGGGGATTCTAACAATGATAAAAAAAAGTATAGGAAATAAGTCTTCACCCCTGCTAGATCGTTGGTTCAATCGCTTGAGCCCATAGTCTTCACTCCTAAAGATGGAGAAGGAGTAACTTTTCCATATGAGAGGATGTTCTTGTTATTTCCACTATTATCTCTAATCACATAATATACCGGGTACTAGTAAATGATGACAATGTAATTAACACTCTCTTCACATAAGTTATGGTATAAATGGGAATCCTCTTCTTCAAAACTAATACTAGTAAAAACTCTACTCATTATCTATGTGTTAAATTTAGCCCTTGATGTTTTAGTTTTTTAATTGATAAAATTAAATCATATTATGCAAAATAATAAGCGGTAGTTTTCAACACAGCAAATAAGATGAATCACACAAACCGAAAAGAATTACAGGAAAATGAATAGAGAAACCGTGTCTTCACCGAGTATATATATAGTTAATCAACGAGGAATACATGTCTGATCTAACAATACCCAAAATATCTCATCTTCTCTTTTTTTCAATTATTATTTTCTTTTCTGAACAAATGTAACGCAAAGAAATCACTAAAACAATAAAAAATTTATAATCCATGCATTGCAACCATAAAATAAAAATCATTTTCTCATCAAAATCAAACTCCTACATTAATTTACCGTGGAGCATGTGAAATTTTCATCGTCTCTAATTGCTCCGTTTGTAAGCTACCAGACAGAACTTATTTATCAGAGCTATACAATTTTTTCTCCATTAGGAGAAAGAGATATGTGACCTTTGATTTGTACACACAGGTCCTTGTGTACATGTAGCTACAGAGAGAGAGTCCATTTGTCTGAAATTTTAGTGGATAGTTTCGTGTCTTCCACGGAATATACTATGCAAAACATAATATTAATTGCTCAACAATTTAATTTTAGCATATATATATATATATATATATATATATATATATGAATGATCCTGTATCGAATTCTTTAAGTGTAAATTGATGCAATTGGATTCTTTTTCATCTTGTTAAGAGGATTGTGTTGCATAATATGAGGTATCCATAAATTGATGTAGAAGTTGAATATAAAAGTTGGGGAGCTTGGATTACTTGACTTTGTTGAATATACTCCAAAAATACAAATATTAGAAGAAGAAAAGCAGGGTCATGTCGGAGTTGACTGGCGGATGTCTAGTTTCCTCTTTTATACACGGGTGTTTAGCTGTTCGATGCAACAATTATTTTGTCAAAAAAATAACTTATTTATTTATATTTTATTATAGTTTTGATAAAGATATAGAAATAATTTTGATGTATTTTTAAGTAAAAATTATTTTAAAAAATAATTATTATTATATTTTTAGACAACTTCGTATATCTTATATATATAGAAGTTTTGGTGGGAGGAATTTTCTAATAAATGTAAAAAAAGAAAAGTAAAAGCAAAAGAGAGAACAAGAAATTGTAGTGTATTGTGGAGTGGGGCTGTGCTGGGATGAGTTGTCATAGTCCATTAGATGATGCTTTGCTGTGCTGTCTAGCTTCTGCCTCTGGAATGTACACCATTATGGCCATGCTGCTTGTCCTCGCAAGCTCTTACTATGGACCTCCTTTAATGGAAACTTTCTCCTTGATTCACCTTCTTTGAAAAAAGAATTCTATCATGAGACAGAGTCAGTACTGTATCATGGCAGATATATTTTTTCCATCCTTACAAGGAGTTGGAGATATGTGGATCGATGTTCTTGGGACATCACAATTATTTTACAATTGATTAAGATTGATTACATTAATTAGATCACATTAATACTTTGGTTTACATCTGGGCCAATCTAATTCTAGGGTTTGAGAAGTATGGATTTTGCTTCACACGAAGACAATATTTAGCAGCTGCACTCAGTTACAAAATTCTAAGTTACTTAAGTTATGAAACACAGAGTAAAAGGATGTTAAAGAGTGGATTTTCACGTTTTACCCGATCACTATACAGATAGAAAACAATTTTTTTTTATTTAATCAACCAAAGTATGAGAAAATAAAGTGAGCCAAAATAAGATATTGCTTTTGAAAATGGAAAACTACTCTTACAATTTTCCTATTAGAAAATGCGGTATTGAGTAAATTTGACATTATCAAGGAAGAATTATTAATAAAAATGGTGAATCATTTCAATAAGTTTCTTGTCCGCAAAGTACTATTTCCAACAAAATCACAAGCATGCTATAAGTACAGGATGTTACATGTTAGATGTGAGGAGACACAAGAGGTCCACGATCCCATGGAATTATAAAAAGGACATTTTTCCATGAAAGAAATTCATGGAAAACAGCATCCCTCTCTCTCCCCAAAAGATTTCAAATTCTATCTTTTTTTTTTAAAAAAAAGAGTAAAAATTACAATAACAGAAGTCATAATAAAATTATTACAAGTGCCTTGGAAAATTAGTGTAATTCCCTGATTTTCAGAGAAAAAGAAAGAAAAAAGGGAGGTCTGTGGTTCTACCAGAGCCTCAAAATTGAGTGGCAGGAGAGTCATGGGGTTCATCAATGAATACGTACCTACCTACAGATTTTAAGAAGGGTTACTTGTCATCATTGACGAACTCAAAAATTGAATAAAAATTGATGAGAGAAGGGGGGAGCTTCAGCTATGGAGGGGAGGGGACCCTGGATCGAGTGAATTTCTTCAGGTATATGCGTTTTGGAGATCCTCGAAATAGTGATAGTGGTTTAATAAAATGTTGAAATAATTTTATTTTTTTAAAAAAAATTGACATTAACATATAGAAAGATATAAAAAAAATTAATTTAAAATAATATATTTAAGATTTTTGAAAATTCCAACTAAAAACACTTAAGTTGTGTTTTGTCTGTACCCACACACACACCTGTAAAAGAAAATCACTGTCATTTCTTGACACTTTCACTGCACAGAATTGCACACGCTGGAGTGAGTACGTAAGAGATAGAGAAAGAAACACTGTTACAGGATCTAGGTGTGCTAGATCGATTAACCTGGTAATTTTTTTTAAAAAAATTAAAATATTATTATTTTAAAATATTATATTTTAAAAAAAATTAAATTAATCTCAATCAACTTAACTTATCAGCCAAGTTCATGTCCTGTTGTAATTTAGTAAATAGATATTATAAAAAAATTATTAATACCTCTTGAACAGTTTAGGGTTTATTGTAAATATATATTTTATAATTTTATTGTAATATAGTAAAAATAAAAAATCATCACTTCTATAAATATAAATATATTATCAAACTACATTAAATCTTGTATTTTTTTTCTAGCATCATTCCTATTCCTATTGTAATATTCTGCTGTAGATTTTTCACAACACCTCTCAATTAAGTCTTTTAACGAGGGAAAGAAAAGAGGAAATGGGTTGTTAGAGTTGATCATTAACGTCATCATGATCGTCATTATCAACAAGAAAACTAAAAAAATGGGCAAGAAAAAGCAAAAAGATAGAAGATGGATCATCATGGATAGGTTAATAAAAGCTAATAAGAGAAGAAAAAGGCCCCTATTTGTGGTGTCTTTTATCTATATATCAGTGATTAAGATGTTTTTTTTCTTTTTTCTTTTTGCTCAGCTTAATTTTCAACACTATGATGCCAAAAAGTCCTTAGCCCCTTCTTCTCAAATAGTATAACAGTGGAAGATTTTGAGATATGAAATCTTGGAAGCCAAGCCCTACTTATTGCTACGAGTACTAACATTCCTCTCTCTCTCATTTTATGGAGGAAGAGGGAGAAAAAGAGACCCCACGAGTGGGGCACCATTACTGTAATCTTACAGGCCCAGCTATACTGATTCTTTTTTAGCTTTATTGGCTCTCGTTTCTCTCTCTTTGTAGAGGGACAGCAGTCAATCACAAGGAAGAAAAGAAGATCCCCACGCACTACCAGACTATCAGTGCAGTGCTGTGCTGTGCTGTGTCTTGTGAGAGAAAAAGAGAAAGAGAGAGTCAAGATATCACAATTCACAAGATCAAGAAGAAATCTACAAGTTCTTTCTCTCTTTTTTTGTGTTCTTTTAATCTTATTTTCGTTTTCAGAAGTAGTGGTGTGACTTGAAGAAGAAGAAGAAGAAGAAAATATGAGATAGAACCAGGCGATTATTATTGAAAGTAGTCTAGGTTTTGGGGAAGAAGAAGAGGTGGTTGCTTGGAGTTGAAAGCACCACCCCAGATGGAATTAATGGAGTCACAAAGAAATACTCGTAACCAACAAAGAAACATTGGTGCTGACGAAGATCGCCATGGCCAAAAAGAGGAATCAGTAGCAGCTTCACTGCAATTAGTAGTCCCTCTTGGAAGTCAATCATCACAGCTTCAACAACAACATGGGTCTACTTCTACTACAACAACTAGCCAGGGCCCATTTATGGGCTCCATATCTAGCCAAATTGGTGTCCATCCTTCCACTTCAACTTCCAATTCTACCATTACAAAATCCACCATAAAGAGGCCATCAAAAGACCGCCATACCAAGGTAGATGGCCGCGGCCGACGCATCCGGATGCCAGCCATGTGTGCGGCACGTGTCTTTCAGCTCACAAGAGAATTAGGCCATAAATCTGATGGAGAAACCATCGAGTGGTTACTACAGCAAGCTGAGCCTTCCATAATTGCTACAACTGGTACTGGTACAATTCCTGCCAATTTCTCCACTTTGAATGTTTCTTTACGTAGTAGTGGTGCTACTATTTCAGCACCTGCATCAAAATCAGCTCCTCTTTCTTTTCATAGTGGATTAGCTTTCTATGATGCTAATGATGCCAGCGAAACTCGAAGAGCTATGGCATCTAACCCTCATATGTTAGGATTCCACCATCAGTTGTATCCTCAAAATCTTGTCTCAGATGATAATTACATGAGGAAGACTTTTCGAGAAGATCTTTTTAAGGAAACCACACAGCAACAAAGCACGGAAACAATTGAAGCTAGTAATTCTGCTAAATCAAGAACTGGAGTTCAAGATCAAGAAACAGCCGGTTCTTTTAGGCCAGCAACAAACATTCTGCCAACTCCAATGTGGGCAGTTGGGCCGGCCGCAACCACAAATGGTGGCAATACATTTTGGATGTTACCGGTCGGAGGTGGTGCCACCCAAGCAGCTGCCGTTACAGAACCCCAGATGTGGACTTTTCCTACAGCAGGAGCAGCAGCTGGAGTGACATCAATGCAAAGAGTGAATTTTGGTGGCAGCGGCCGCGTTTCGAACCCAGTTCAACTTGGTTCCATGATAGTGCAGCAGCAAGTGGGAGCTAATCAGCAGCTTGGATTAGGACTGTCAGAGAGTAATATGGGGATGATATTTGGTGGTGTGAATGCTTATAGCAGTAGTAGGGTTGGTTTGGGCATGGATCTAGAGCAAAATAATCAAGAAAAACAGCCACAAGGCAGTGACAGTGGAGATGAAAACCCTAATGATTCTCAATAATATTGTCAAAATAAGCAACTATTTTTCAGTCTAAATTCGATCGGTTTTGTTTGCGGCTGTCTTTTATTGCTTTGGTAATGGCTTTTTAGCAGTCATTTTTTGAGCTAAAACTATCCGGGTGTCTCTTTTGATTTTCTTAATTCGCTTTGTAATCGTAGAGTTGCCTTTTGGCTTCTTGAAAGCAGCCATTGTTGATTGTTAGCCATGTTTGTTCATATGAAAAGAAATGCGATTCTATGCATAGATTGGTGTAAAAAATGCCTTTATACTTGATGATTTTGTGTTACAACATGAATTCAGTGGTCACTCTCCTGTCATTATGAGAAGTTACAAGTTTGAATCAAGAATTGAACTTGGCCGGCCCCCGGAGGGTCAGAGAAGGCCCCATTTCTCTACCAAGATCTGGCCATAGTTTCAAGTTTCCATGTTCCTTTGTACCGAAGAGATTTTGGTGGGTAAAAGGTAAGAGTACATCAATTATTATTATTTTTCTTTTTATAGAAAACATACTTTTTATTCTTCTTGATTTTTTTTAATTGTTTCTTTATATATATAATTCAAATTATAGTGTTACATATTAAAAAAAAGAGACATATATAAAGAAACATAAAACATGTTCGATTAATTAAGAAATATAAATATAAAATAAATCTATTAATTTATTACGAGACATAAACTCAACGCTATTTCTCTTTTTTCTTGTGCTAAAATGTTCGTTGATTTTTTTATATATATAGAATATGAAGAAATAAAACCAAGGTTTGGAGACAGCAATATATATTATGACAGTAACATTGCGAAGCACACACATTAACCAAAAGGCCAAAACAACTTTGTTATTTCTGCAACCACATTTGTCCCATGACAGCAGTCTTATCATGATCTGTACAAAGAAATCTCTTTTATGGGATAAATAAATCTATCTGCAGAAATCTTCATTGTTTATATTCCAAGTTCTTGCGGTTGTTGTCGTGAGCAAATGATTATTATATAAAGGAAATGGAAAAACAACAAGAGATCAGTATAACTAAAAGGTTACAGAGAATTTAAGTATCTTAAAAATGGGATTCTCCTACCACATTATGTTCGAGACAGGGAACCTTAAAGAGTGTAAGAATGGAGGATGGCTTTGCCAGTTTCCACATGGCCCTTCATTAATGGATTAGGAGGATCCATCTTCTTTTTCATGGCTTGATTTGTTGGATTAGGGTTTGCTTGGTTATCCACCTGTAACATATACGCAAATGGTGAAGAATCTCTGGTCGTCTACCTTTTGTCCTTCTCGTATCCTATTTTACCCCAAAAAACCCAGTCGCTATATCATCCTTTTTCTTACTTAGATTTTTCCTTTGCCAAAATAAATTTTTACCAAGGGAAACTTTGTTTTATGTAAAATAATTTAATTTATTGTGTTTGTTTTATGTAAAATATTTTGTTAAAATATTGATTAGTGTAAAATACTTTAATGTTTTAAAGACAATTAATTATGAAATCAGTTTATATTAAAAATATTTTTTATTTATAAAATTACATAAAATGCTTTACAAATAATAATCAAATCGTAATATCATATAACTATTTTAAAAATTATCACTAATCCTATTACACAGGATCATCTCTTTTTCTTTCACCACTATAATCATCATCTTTAATATTCTCGATTTTGTTTTCCATAACTATTATCATCTCATCACTCTCACTACTATAATTACTTTATCATCTTTGTTATTTCATTACCATTATTTTTTTATAGTATTATAGTATTACCTAGCAATATTGTATAACTTTCATAAAAAATATTTTATGATAAATTCATAATTAAAATATTTTGTATAAATATCCCTTTAAGTCTTTAATTTCTCATTGTGATTGTTTTATATATATATATATATATATATATATATATATATATATATATAATAATTGAGATTTCAATGTGATTGTAATAAAAATCAAATTTTAAATCTTTAATATGAGATATTAAAGAGTAAATCCGAGTTTGACAATCAAAACCAATGTCATCCAATGAGTAAGATTTTGAAGGGAGTATATATAAGGGGAGACCATAATTTATTTATTTATTTTTATAGTAAATAGGCCAATCAAGATGCCAAAGACCTGAACATCAATGGCTTCAGTCTCATAGTTCCAGTGAGAAAATAACCACAAGAATAAATTATATATATATAAAAATGAAGGCATTTTAGTTTTATTTAATTTTTAACCAAGAAAGGAGAGATTCAAAAGCATATATATATATATGCTAGAATACTTCTTAATGAGCTATATATAAGAGGTGGTTCAACCTCAGACGTATAAGATTTAGGTTTAATATTTCTCAATACTTTCTTGTGGAACCCTGTACTGCAAAGTTTAAGACTAAGAATGTGATCATTAAGAATGATTAACAATATTCGAACTAGTTTTTTGAATATTAGAAAAGAAAAAAAAAACCAGCACCTCTCTATTTTACTGCCATTTTCTGGGCAAGGAATTAAAAGCTCTAATAATGCATGATCCAAAGCATAGTGGAAGTAAGGTAGGCAGATGGAAGGAATGACTTAAAAATAGCTCTCACGCTATATTAAAAGAGTTTAAGACACAGATATATAATTTCAAACAACAACATGGACATTTTCAATTCCACCATAAAATCTTAATTCTTACCGAATGTTGATTGTTGTTGTTCTTAATATTATCATCATAATTATTATCATTATTACTAATATTAATATTAATATTAATATTATCGAAAGGGATGTTGCAGCATCGTTTAAATCTTCTTTGACATGATAATATATATATTATATAGTCCACTGGCAGAAAGCAGCATGATTAAACCAAAGTCGGGACTCCCTGCAATTATTGACCATGGTTAGCACCCAAGATGCTCTCTAGCTAAGCTTATCCAAAAGAACATGATCACAGCCGTCACATCTCTCGAATCTTCATAATTTTTAACATCCTACTTTTAATTTGTCCTAAAGCAAAATGGTCTATATCTTAAAGCACCTTCGCCATTGTTCAAGAAAGAAAAAAAACCATGGCACCTTCAACTTTTCATGCATAGACCATGGCCACCTTTACCTTGTGATTACTTTATGCAACACATGGAATAGAGAAGTGATGAATCAACAGCCGCTCAAGACGATAGATAGAGACGAATTAGTTACCAATTATTCGAGCCCGTTTGGTAATTTAGTAGGGCAGGCTATCCATGAAAACCATGTTCTGAGATTTGAATCCCCAAACGTTGTTAAAGAGGAACGAATCCCCTCATCATCCATCACAAACATGGATTGTTATTCATCGAGGAACATCAATGAATAGAAACTGGATCCAAGATTTTCCAAACCAAACAGCAAAGTCGAAAACCACAGTAATCTATGATAAGACTCTGTAAATACATGGCGGCACTTCGCAAAAGTGATGGATAACCATTCAAACAGCGTCCAATTTGCGAATGTTCAGATGCCGAGGATATACAAGAACATTTAAAGCTAGCAGAATGCGAGGCAAAAAGAAAGGGCTAAATGGCCAGGGCAAATACTTTGGTAAAACAAGATGGTAGAAAATTGAATGATAACCCGTTCCACTAGGATGTGCCTGACGACCATATCATCTCATCACAACAGCAAAAAGAAATTTGAATTCTCAAGTGATCTGAGGCATGATAGACAAAGCAAAGTATAATACCATTCGACGGAATTGGTTTCCCTACAGGAGGATATTATTAAGATGCAGTATTGAATGTTTATTTCCAAAAATAAACAGTGAAAAGCAAATTGAACAGTGAAAAAAAAACAAATAGGAAAACTATCAAATTGAACCCATGTCAACAATCCACAACACAGGTGCTACAAACTTGTTCCAGTTATTGCAAAAGAAGCTCTGAATAATGACCTAGCCAGATGCGGTCTTTTTCTGCTGGAAAATGACAGCATAGATAGGAACCAGGACTCCAATGCTGAAGGCAGTGAATACAGCAATAGGCATTTTGATTTTCTGATACTTCATCCTGTCCAAATTGTACATGTGCTTTGCATGAAGATAGAATGGTTCATCATGGCCATGACCTCCTCCCATCCTCTTCACCCCTGTTGAGTGGATACCTCTATTCACTGTCACAAGACACGACCGGTTATTTCTTCTGTTAATTCAGTCCTAGTACCATAAGAATAATCCTGACATAAACCAGCCACAAATAGGCTGGGAGCAAAAGCAGTTGAGGAAGAATAAAGTTCTGAATAAGCTTCTTTAAACATTTCAAAATGACTTTGGGAGAGAGAGAGAGAGGGGAAGGAAAATGGGAGTGGACAAGATGCAGTATTTTTTTTCAAAACAAGAAGCCTGCCTTAAGAAATTAACTTATGTAAAAGAACTAATGTGAACAAGATGTTTACCAAAATTTATAATCACATTCAAAACTATCTAATAGAAACTTCAGCAAGTACAATCCAAAGAGGGAGACATGGACAATAACTGCATAGACACTTAAAAGTATTACAACTCAATCATGTCTTCCAGCACTCTTCCATGGAGTTTATCAAATCTATTAAAAAAAACAGACCAGAAGGACACCAGGGTGTTATCTGCTGATGTAGATGGCTGTGGCATCCAATTCTCCCACCTAACCAATCTCTATCAGAAAAAAAGAGTAGAGTAACAAGAGGGGGTGACAAAAACTAGTTGGCAAAGGAAGGGAATTGTTGATGCAGCACCTCCGCTTCACTGATAAAAGGTATTATGCTCACTAAATCTACCTTTCCAGCAAAATGAATCCAACAGATCATCTCTTCACATCTGGCAACAATCCATTTCTCACTCATCTTTGCATGAAACCACGACATGAAGTTTATCTAAAACCTCATAGTTCACACATCCATCAACAGCATCTGCAATCCCATACAATCTTAAGCTGGGATGACATAGGATTAGATAGAATTGGCAAAAGCAAAGATGTTTGCTAGATAGGTTTGGTTGAAGACTAAAATGCAATATAATGGATTTACATGTATTTCATTTATCAATTAAACACTAAAATACATTGAATTTACTCAATTGTACTGAAAGCTGTAGCTTTCTTATTACATACCCCTGATAATTAAAAGACAAGATCTTGTTTTTTTCACAATAAAACAAGAGCTGAGTTTTTTTTTAAGAAAAAAAAAACACAGATACCAAAGAGAGGATCTAAACAATCATTTTAATTTGTTTTGTTGCATGAATTAATGTAAAAAGCTTACAAACTTTTAGTAAGACCAACCAAGGTTCCATAACAACATGCATTTATCATTCAACACGATTGTCAGTGTATATTACACCCATATGATCATTATTATACTCTCTTACTAGTGGGGAAATAATAATCTTCATTGAAAGCAAAACTATGTCCACGTGGGTAAGAAAAAGCTTGCCAAATAGCTTGTCTTCATACAACAATAACCAAGCCTCGATCCCAGACAATAGCCGACTTCATAGAGTAAATATTACCTTACACTGGCCATTACATTTCATTGCAGACTAAAAAGATTCGAAACAGCTCAATTATAATCCTAATAAATGTGCAATGACTCTTATCACAGTATATTGAACATTACCTAATAATCAAAAAACAAGGCAAGAAACGAATAGCTAATCCAAGTTTGCAGGCACAATAATACACTTCAGCTGCAAATTTTAGTCTTTTCCATGATGTATAAACAATGCCCAGTAAACATTAACCCTCTCACAAATTATAAAACAAAACCCACAATTTCACTTTTTAAAAAAAAACACCAGAAACCAGTCATATACATGAAAACATCAAAAAACCTAGTATCAGATCCAAAAAGAACATAACCCTCCATTTCTATCCTAAGACCAAAATCCCAAAACCAATAAAATCCCAGTTACCCACTACTTTCCCTCACTTTCTGATCAACCAAAACAGACCACAACAGAATTTTTTTTTTTTTTTTGATAAATAATCAAAAGGCTTACAATTAAGATCTTTGTGGTTGAAAAGAAGAGAGTTACTGACCTGACTTGGATAGAAGAGATTCGGAAGCAGTGAATAGCTTGGAGGCGGATCTAAGACCGTTGTTCAACGCCATCTCTTTTGCGGTTTTACCTGACAGAAATGGATCAAAAACTCTTCCTCACACACTTTTGTTTTTCAGGTTTCTATTCCACCGGTTGGTTGCATTAAAAAATTGAATGATGATGGATTGGCTCTAGGGTTGATGGTTTTTGGGCTGTCTTGGGCTATTTCTTGGCCCAATTTCACCACGTTTCCTATTTTTTAAGAAGGATTTTTATTTTTTTAAATAATATCTTAGTGCCAGCAATCACTAAAGTCAGCCGCACCGCCGTCCAAAATCAACAGATTGACTGATGTGTTGGTGAGTACTTTACCAATAGCTTTTTTAATTGTACAAAACTAAAAATACCCTCAAGACCAATTAACAATAACAAATATACTAAAATAAAATTACCACAAAACCCCTAAATACAAGGCTAAAAAATTGAAATAATATGGGTAATGATGTAATTTCATTGTTTAACCAACACATGAAAATACAAAATTCTCCCTGTGCATAAAACTTTGAATAATTTTATTCAAGGTTAAAATTTATTATTTTACTATGTATTTCCAAACACAATTATCAAAGTAACTCCATTTAATTCCCAAAAACATTCATGACTCCTACTAAGTAAAGGTTAAAGAAAAAATAACTAAAAGCAAGACAGTAATTATTAAAATAAATAGTAAGAGGTGTGTCTGTCTATATATATAGAATTTGCAGCTTCTGTAGCATTATGGTGGACCCCATTGTTTTTGTTAACTTTTTATTTTATTTTTTATTTTTTAAAAAAGGATGGGAGGAGTTGACTTGCAGAGGAATTCATCATAGTTTTAAAACCCGGTCTAACGGGTCGATCCGAAATCCAGCTACTCGGGGTTAAAATTAGACCAAGTTGTAGAAAAAATAAGGTAAGAAAAAACCTGGTGTGACTCGGTTGACCCGGCAAGACCCGGCCAAAAATCCAGTTGCAACCCGTTGACTTTTGTTTCTTTTTACTAAAATAATGTCATTTTGATTTATAAAAAAAATCTGATCCGGCCGACCTAGTGACCCAGTCAAAACCCGGAACCCGGATCTTGGACCGAGCCCGTCCGAAAACTATGATATTGATATCATGACTATTATTGAAATACCATGGGTTACATTGAAACTTACGAAAAATAGGATTGTTATGAAAAATATTAAAAATACAGGAATGTGATAAAATGAACCTAAAATTAGAGGTACCAAAGTGTTCCTTTTCGTACGTGAAGGCATGGTCTTTATCAATTTACGCCTAATCGCTATGAATATAAT
>Ga0307515_10014474_pt1 | contig 14620 bp, 10 predicted proteins | sample 17_EM_MG_FD_194513 | JGI IMG/M metagenome (GOLD analysis project Ga0307515, IMG submission 194513) | Populus trichocarpa ectomycorrhiza microbial communities from riparian zone in the Pacific Northwest, United States - 17_EM | ecosystem: Host-associated > Plants > Roots > Unclassified | place... | reverse complement strand
GCACGACGGCTCTGCGTACGACGGTTTTGCGTACGACGGCTCTACTACGGAGACTCTATATAAAAGCTTTGTGCAGAGCTTTGTGCAGAGCTTCGTGCAGAGCTTCGTGTAAAGCTTCGTGCAGAGCCTCCGTACATAGAGCTTCGTGCAGGGCTTTTATACGCGGAGCCTCTGTACAGCCTACCCAAACAATAACTACCTAAGGTTCTTTAGGGTAGCTATTATAGATTTATATAGATTTAATATATATTAGCTAGCGTTTAATAAAGTTATATATATCGCCGGAATTGCTAATAACGTTTTTTTTTATTTAATAAAAATGATCACAAGACCTAAAAATGCCTAGGTAATAAAAATTATATATTCTAAAAGCCTAGATTCTGTTATATAATCGATGAACTTTTAGTAGTATTTTAAGCCGTTATGGTTGAGCAATTTAACTGCAAGTATAGAAAAATTCATGGATATCGCCGGAATGCTTATAAGTGTTACGAAACACGCACCAACAGAATCACGTCTGAGCCTGCTGAGGTAAACCACGCTCAACTTTTCCGCGACCACGCTTAGCTGCACTCCGGCTCGGAAACGAGGTCAGCGATGGCACCTTGCAGCTTCTGTCTGGGTGCAAGCGCATTAAGCGCTTGACGCTTACCAATTGCACAACACTAACGGATCTGAGTTTGACGGCGATGCTCAAGGATAATAGGAGTCTTTTGGCCCTGGATGTGACCGGATTGGACTCTATTACCAATAAGACGATGCAGGCCTTGGCGCAGAATGCGGTCCAGCTCCAAGGATTGAATATCACCAACTGCAAGAAGATCACGGACGAGTCGCTTGAAGCTGTGGCATGCGCTTGCAGGCATCTCAAGATGGTGAGCGCTCTAGCATTACTGATGTTGATTTCCAAGCTAACATTGGGATTTGCTAGAGGCCGAGAATGAACGCTTGTTCGACAGGACCACGAAAGGATGTCCTAGACGAGGCTGCGGTCGCCGGATTGAGTACTCTCACAGCGACGGTCATATGATATGCCAAATAGAATTAGGTAAGATTAGGCTAGTCGTCCTCCAGTAGTGGTCTTGACACTGAAGGCTGCGAGGGTCGTCGATTGCGACACAATTCCAGATGATGCACTGTCGGTCTGCCATTCGGATAAGGCCATATGACTTTACAATACCAGCAGAAGTGGGTACCACAGCCACCTGCTATCAAGTCAGTGTTCCCTCTTGTACTGGTTGGGATGAAGATCTTGGATATGATAAGAGTCTTGATAGTCCATTTTGGCAGACATTTAAGGGAGTGAAATTGTTGAGCAATCGTTCTGTGCACGGATTTTCGATCCAAATTGGAATGCATTGTCATACTTCAGTCTTATTCATTTCTCTGGACCTCCTGTTTGGGTAAGTAGTACCACCAAGGCTGTCTCAAAGGTAGATTTGAAGTTTCCTCGCAAATAACTCCGCAAAGATTATCCATGATTCTTCATTCTTTGGTTGTGTTATTTGGCATCTTTGCTTTCATTCAATCTAACTTCATGAGCGTGGGGTATCTTCCTCACAGTATCGCTCTCCAGACATGATCTACAGCTGGAGCAAAGGTCCACAGCACCGTAATTCCCCTCACCGTTTTCTCCCCTAAGCAAAACGCCTCGCCGTCTAATCTTAGTACTACATCCCAAATGATCAAAACAGCAATAAACCGCCCTAAACTCAGCACTACGCACCATACTTTAAAGGCTGGTACTGACTTGGTCAATGTTGCTGGACCGTTACACCGTACATAAGCCGCCGCTACCACCAGAGCAACCGATAATGTCCAAACGAGAATAGCGATAATAATAGCGGACCTCATCGTGGACAGAAGCTTTAAAGCACTTTGCTCAGCTTCGGAGAGAGGAGCACTGGCCGGGTTTGCAGATTTGTCTGAGCACGTCCCATACTGACTTTGACACCCAGTACCACAGTACGTCTCATTGCTCCCACAGAACGAGAACGCACTGCAGCAGTCGCCCCATCGCGATCCGGAACAGGACGCGTTGGTCCCGGAACCGCTCCCACATGATCCATCAGTCGTTATGCTAATCCGTTTCTGCTTCTGGGTGCTTTTGCAGGTCCCGAAGCCAGGCTGGCATGCTCCGGTGCAGTATTCGGTGTCCCGGCCGCAGTATCCGAACGCACTGCAACAGTCTCCCCACGTGGATCCGAGGCAGGTTTGTTGCTTTGCACCGCCGCACGTCCGGTCTTGAGATACTTGAAGGCCGCTTTTAGGAGCATTCGTTGGGTTCGTTGAAGATGTCGGAGATGCCGTTGCCGTAGGACGAATACCGGTGGTTGTTGTCGCTGTCACCACCATCGATTTTACGGGTCCTTTTATTGCCTTCCTCGTCCTCTCAGCTGTCGTATACATATCGAAGATAAAATATCCACCCCCTAAACTGTACAATAGCTCCACGACTTGTATCTCCATCGCATTCGTAGAATACGTACTCGGACTCATCAGGCTCGTCACGCTAACAACTACTCCCGGCATCGGTCTCAACATCCACGCGCTCGTCGCCGTCGCCAGACTCGGTCTCTCTAATCCCGATCCAGGGTTTGGTGGTCCTCGGATAATTTGCGCAGTTGCAAGAGTCAGCGCGAGATGCAGAACAAGACTTCCGAGGATCGAGATGGCTTTGGAGGTCCGTTGCTTTCGTGCCGAAATTGGGATGGGATTGAGTTTCTTGCGTATCCAGTGGCGGATGTCCTGGGCTCCGAGGATGAATGTCCAGGATACTGTAAAAGCTACTATGCATAGGAGCCATGGGATGGCGGTATTGGGGGTCTGGCAGCGAGCGTTGGGGTAGTGAAATTGCCAGTACTTGGTTGGGAGCTTGAGAAGCTGGTGTAAATTTTCCACCATTGCGAGAAGGCTCTCTCGAACTCCGCATGAGGAGACCGAGATCACGCTCAATCTTTCTCACAAGTCTCGATATTGGCAGCTGTTGGAGAGGACTTGTTTAGTTTGCCATAACCGCGGTGTTGCAAGGCTCTAGATACCAAGACACAAAAGACCGTACTGGGCTATGCTGCCATGAACACAAGGACACGAGTCCCAGCTACAGCTACATTCTGCCTTTGAGTGCGCCTAGGCGGTACCCTCGGCCTTCTTTCGGCCGTCGCTTCGACCATACAAATGCGTCTCTTGTCCGTACGCCACAAGGCTGTAGCGCCTGCACACATCACTTCATGTGTCCTTCTGGCGCGTCTCGACTTTCCTCTCAAAAGGGATGGACCTGCCCCGCAACATGCATGCTTGCACAGCCATCCTTGGTAGTTCCACGTCGACAAGGCTGAGAAACTCAAGCTCAAGCTCAAGCTCAAACCCAAACTAACGGTCGACAATAGCAAGCATAACGGCGACCACACGCATTCAACACTGCAAAAAACATGCTAGTCCCACGACCTCATGGCTCCACTTCCCTCCGCTTGGAGCACTCCTCGTGACGAGTGGCCATGGCTCGGTGTCGGCGCGTTACTCGGCTTTATAATCGTATCTCTAATCCTCGGGGCTTTGGAGCGATGGCGTGGTAATTCACCAAAAGCGTTTCGCGCCAAGATTGACGCAGTCAAGATCCAGTCATCCACGATTGGTACGCAGAAGAGGAGGATAGAAGACCTGGAGAGGGAAGAGCGTGTGCAGAAGCAGATAATAGAGGATTTGGGGAAATGGAAAGCTAGGAAGAAAATCAAATCCAAGACAAAGAAACGTAGAATTGCAGAGCTTGAGGATGAGAAGAAAGAGCTCCTGGAGAGGGTGGGATGGAAAGATGCTGTGATTGTGGAGAAGGATGAGGAGATTGAGAGGAAAAATCAAGAGCTTGAAGCCCGAGATGAGACTATAACTACCAAAGAGGATACCATTCGCACTTTGACCATTAAGCAGAACGAGTTATCGAGAGATCTGACTGCGACGAGAGCGCAGTTGAACCGGGTTGAAGCTAGCGAGCAGCGTCTCCTCCAACAGGTAAACTTCCAGCTTGAAGAGGTGCTCGAACGGAATGCAGAGATTACGAGACAGAGTCGGCAAATCGCAGAACTGAAGCAGAGTCTTGAGAATATGGAGGAGCTGAGGAGAGAAATGAGTGGGGTGAGAGCAAGGATTGCGGACTTGGAGCGCGACGAAGCCCGCCTCCACCAGCGCTGGATCCACCTGCTCGCAGAGGTCGGCAAGAAGGACGACGAGTTAGAAAGAAAGCATCGCGAGACTGAACAGAAAGATGCAATTATCTTGGAACACGAAGATACAATCGAGGCGCTCCGCCAATCAGCCGTGCTGAAGAATGAGAAGATTAGGGATTTGAGCGGTGCAGATGAGCGCGCGAGGCGGATGGAAGAGAGAGAGCAGGCGCTGATGAAGAGAGTTAATTATTTGTTGGCCATGGATGCGCAGTGCACTTGTCGGAGGAGGATGCCGGGTTCTTTGGAAGAGTGAAATAGGAAGGCTTCGACAGCAAAACGCAGAAAGGTTTTTTGTACATGTGACTTTGGCATGAGTTTGGTCTTGGGACTTATGTCATAAAGTGAAATCCACTATGAAAATCTCTGCCGTAAACTACGACCAAGGACAAGGAGACAGGGCACACCCCCCTCTGATCCAAACTTCCCATATCGAACATGGGAGTCACATCAGGGCTTAATCCACCATAACAAATCTACCACCCTTCAGCCGTGCAACAATCATGATAGTCGCATTCTATTGACTCATCAGCCCGATATCATCGTTTCGCACCCTGCAACATTTAATCACTTACCTCGCGTACATGATAATGCTCCAGCGTATTCCCTGCACGCAACCCCTTCAGTTCATTTGTTCTAGCGTCAAAGAAACGAGATGTACTTACGATCCTCAAACTGCTTCCCGCCATATATCAACCGGATCCAATCCATATCAATATCCTTCTCATACCACAAAACCTCCTTCAACTGCTTGACGGTGTACTTAACAGGGATATCATTGAGCATGAAGGTCTGCCCATCGAAATGCTTGAAAGGCAGATTGATGATCTGAGGACCATCTACCTTAGGACGAGACCAATTACGAGATACATGCGGCTTTGAGGATGCGCTGGCGGGTTTGCGTTGTTGGGGATGCAGCGCGAAAGGACCCGCTTGTGTGATCTCGTCGCCCTGTTGAGAGAGTCAGTGTGTCTGTGTTGCATGTATTGGAATGTCAGGGAAATAGTACATCTTCGATGCCGCATTTCTCCAACGTCTTCGCTAAGACACTAGTGAGCAAATATTTCGAGAGAACAAGGAAAGGGGAAGGGACACACAATCTTCCAGCTTGCTCTGGAAGTAGAGAATGATATTTGACCATTCGTGCGGCCGACGAGCCTTTTCGGCAATCACGCGCTTCAGATGCTCGACGGTGTTGGTAGGACGCAAATCTGTGACTGTGATTTTCATGTCCTTGTCTTTGGGCCCTGCCCCTGGTGGGGCGATGGTCAGTGTGAGAACTCCCGCGGGCATTATTGGAACGAGATTGGTTTCGTTTTTAGCAGCTTCAGAGAAGTCCTGGTGGACAGTTTGTAGACAAAGGAAGAGTAGTACATGGACAGCTCAAGATGCGTTACCAGGCTGGAGAGTAACCCTACGATGTCGTAAAGGCAAGCAGGTTTGCGGTCGTCCATTCGTGCAACAGTGTTCGGTCCTCTGAGACAGTGCTGCACCAAGTCGCCGGAAATGGTCGAGACAGCAAGAATTGGCGACATGGCGTTATCAGCTAAACCCAGAAGACTGACTGCGACTGCAAGACGGTCTGCGCCTTGCACTTTGCTTTTGTGGGCTGTGAAGGACTTCAAAAGTATGGCCTTCTACTTTTGCGAGGGACTAGCTGTGATCGTGTTTGATCAATCTCCCTGGCGTCGGAATACTTGCATGAGTTCCTTTCCGAAATGGATGCCGAAGACGACTTCGAAACTTGGAAGCTGTGCTGGGAAGTTTCGCGGCTATTCCAAAAGGAAAGGTTCTTCCCACCTTCCGCAGATAACCTCTGTATAGGCTGCGACAAGAAGAGTAAACCGTGGAGTTCCAAGCATCGCTCGGAATTCGTACAACTTGCTGTGCAATGTTCGGCGAAGGGACACCTCGACAGCTTGAGATCATCGGATGCGGACGTTTGTATGCGATGCAACCCAGACTTTGTTGTCAAAGTCGTAAAGAGAGAGCAGACATGCCCAGAGGATAAATGTAGGCGGGTGCTGACCGTAGACGAGAAAGCTGTTGTGAAAAAACTGGAAGGACAAGGCTTGCTTGCGGCGTGAGTTTCAATCGTACATTTCGTATTCGAGAAAGGAATGCATTACTCATCTTTGCAGGAAATTCCTGAGCCTCATTTCGAAATTTGAAACCTTCGAATGCCTTGTTCATGGGGATGCATCACCACTGTCCCTGGCACACAACCTGTCAGCTCCTGAGAGCTGTAACCATGAAGCGAACATCTGCTTGAAGGGGCTGAGGGAGGTTATGAAGCTAGCAGTAGACGATGGTCGTTTGCAAGATGTCCGCTGTCCTGATCCAGATTGCAGTGCGAGCTATTCCAACAAAGATATTCGAAGAATTTTGTCCAAAGAATCATTTGTCAAGTAGGTGATTGTTCATGGATAGGATGTTGCTCGAGCTCGGCCGGTTTGGTCTGACAACAACATAGATATAACCACAAATTGGGGCTTCGCGAAATGAAGAAAGATCCTAATTTCCGCTGTTGCCAGGGGAAAGGCTGTGACAATGGGCAAATCGTCCAGCGAAACGGTACGTCCTTATCTGATGGCCATCTTCGGAGCGATCATCGTGCGCTAATCAATTTTGAAGCCGGGGAATTGGAGTGGCAATGCGTAATTTGCATGACGTGGAATTGCTTTGACTGCGTTCCAAACACCTGCGAAAGACACAAGAAGGAAAAGGCGGAGGATGCGGTAAATGAAGAACTGCTGAACAGAACCACAAAGAGATGCCCTAAAAGAGGCTGCACGCGACGGATTGAATACATGTCCGGCTGTGCTCACATGACGTGCCGTGAAAGTGTAGCAAGTAAAACTCCACTAGAAAGGAAAGTTGAAGGACTAGACTAATTGCTCATTAGATGGCTGTGGTACCGAGTTCTGCTGGATTTGTAAGGTGATATGGATGAGGCAACCGGGACCAAAAGGTAAGCTAATAGCATCTCACCTAGAATCATGCTGCCTTCGAAGCCCCTCATCGGATCCGGCCCCGAGACCAGGACTGGATGACGCAGACTATGCTCTGGGATGGGATACAGATCCCGGATACGATAAGTCTTTGGATAAGAATATGTGGCTTCCAGGATACCAGTGCTGAGATGGTGTGAAAGTATTTGTAGAGTGAGCTTAGGTCTATGACAGTTGCACTAGTTACAGCATCCGAGGAGATTCTCGCTGAGAGTGGCTGTGACTGTAGTTTGGAAGAGTAATCGCGCGCCTCACCGAAAGAATGTGCATCGCTACATTGGTCTTTTAGTGCTTGGGCCAGAATGCATATGCTTATGAAGACGTCTCACAGGTCGAGTGCTTGCCAGGCGAGGGGGTAGAAAAAGAAAGAATGCTATCTATGCCACTACTCGGGATCAAAGGAGTAACGAAGGGTATCTCAAGGTCACGCTTCCCCCAAAAAAATCCCAGGCCAACCTAGCGCTGATGATACCTTTGGGTATACGGCGAGCTTTGCTCGCTTGCAGGACTTTCTTTATCTTGGTCCCAGACGATAATTTGTCTCGTTCCCAAACCTTCTTGCCAAGGCTTACCTTGCCAAGACGCTATCCGCTTTTGGTAAGACCTTCGTAAGAAGTACCGATTTATGTATCTTTTCGCCTAAAATTGCGTGCGAAAGTACCCGGGGCGGTTACTGCGCGACCTCGTGTGGGGTTCGGGCGCGTTATTAGCAGGGGTGGCCCTAACCTCGTATTAACCCGGGTCGTAACCGCGCCAAATCAGCCTCCCCGATATGTGATAGTGTCGATCGGTAGTCCGTGCACCGATGAGTAAGTAAAGAATGAGGACTCTGTCTATTCAACTATAAAGAAAAGAAGCTATTTATACATGAGGTAGATGTCTGAAATAGGAAAGGCAACAGAACCGGGGGTAGTAGTACACCCGAAATGAGAACAAGGATAGGGTAATAGGCTAAATTCAACCTGAATTGACACACCCCCCCAGCTTTGAGCCCTCATAGGTCAAAGCTGTATCACGGGTCTTGGCATAGTATTAAGTCGAAAATACCCCATATCTTCTTGCTTGCCTTAGTCAATTTAGATCCTATCCTTAATATTAACCAAATTCAATTAATAAATAAATGTCTCGTGTTTCTGCCTTGGCAGAGCTTTTGTTAAGCCATCTGCTACCATTACTGCAATAGGCGTCTAGTTGATCCTAATTCGATCGTCACGTACTTCTTAACGTAACTAGTGGTGGTGTATGTTAACGTGTCGGAGCTTCGTAGATAGCTCTGGTCCGTCCTTTGTGAGTAGTTAAATTGTCTATAGATTGTCACAGTTAATCGTTTGCCTGTTATTTAAGGTTAATCCGATTTTTTTAAAGAAGTAACTCTACCAGATTAATTCTATTCCTATATACGATAGAGCTATAAGCTCTACCTTAGTGCTTAACTTTATTACTGATGTCTGCTTAGTAGAGCGCCAGTTAATTGGTCCCCTAAATAGGGTAAATAGATATCCTTCCGTACTGCGTCTACTTATTAAGTTGTCTCTAAACGCTGCGTCGCTTGCTCCTGTAAAGACTTAACTCCCTATATTATATCCTAAATATTTAATTGTGAGCGTCCTCGTCTAATATAGGTAGGCGATTGCTTAATAAGCTACGGCGTTGTGTAGGGGTAAGGGGTTTCGTAGGAATTCCAATAGCTTGCTTAAAGCTTAAGCTATATTAGGCCTTATAATATAGGTCGTATAGAGGAATAATCCAATTATCCTCTGGTAGACGTAGGTGTCTTAATTTAAAGCTTCCTCCGGGTTCGGTAGGAGCTCGTTAGTGCTTATAGGTATACTAACTAAGCGTATATTAGTTAAATAAAAGTTATTAGCAATCTTCTTAATATAAGAGTCTTAATAGAGCTATAGCTTCTTCTAATTTCTATCTCTTAAGACTTAAATTCCTAGGAACTAGGATAGTTTACCTAGGTCCTTTATCTTGTATCTTTTTATAAGTATATTCTTAAAGCTTAGAAGCTCTAATTAGTTCCCCTTAGTATTTGCGGCACAGATATCGTCTATATAGAAGAACACGATCAGCCGATTATTATAGTAGAGGTATAGCTCTCCGCTAACAGGCTTTAACCCTAATTTAGTTAGTTTCTAACTTAAGTTATTGTACTAGAGATATGGCGATCGTTAAAGTCCGTAAAGAGCTCTGCGTAGTAGTAGACATTTGCCCTTAATAATAAATCTATCTGGACACTTAATATAGACTATTTTGTTAATTAAGCTGTTCGCGAACGCGTTAACAGCGTTACCCTGCCAAATGTCCAAATTAAATGCTGTGATAACTGCTGCGAGAGCTCTGAAGACTTTAGCTGCCAGAGTCGCCATATAGGTGTCCTTATAAATCGACTCTTATAGATCGCCTCTTACACAGAGTTGTGCTTTAAACTTCGTTAGATATCCATTAGTATCTATTTTATAGGTAAATCTCCAGGTTATAGGCACCGTTTTAACTAATAGAGTCTTATTTATAACCTTAAATATTCTATAACCATCTAGGTCTATATATTCTTTTATAGCAGTAGTAAGAAACTCTTCCCTATACTAATGTCTTATAAGCTCCTTCTAGTTCTTAGGTAGAGGTAGTAGCTTATTATAATGGATTTTCCTATAATATTTTAGGCCTATGTAAAAGGCTACCCAAAGTGCTTTAAAGCTATTTACCTCCTTAAGGTGAGTTAAATGAGCCATATACCGTTTAGGTAGCCTTTTTAATTACTTACCCTTTATAATATTGTCCTTCTTAACGGCTGCGCCGTCTTTATCCTATAAGTTATCCTCTATAGGTACGTATTTGTAATGCGGTTATTAATAGGTAAAGGGAGCGGAGGAGCTTAAGAATTCTTTAGTAGGAATTAATTAAGGTTCTAGCGTCTTATCTAGGGTAGGTAGGAAATCGTCCTTTAAGGTTTGTGAGCTTACTACATTATTATCTTAATCGGTCGCTTAGTCTTAATTTCTACTAAAATCTACCTATTAATTTCTGTAAGCTTTGCAGTGCGAAGAATTAAATAAACGACTTAATTGTAAATCTATAGAAATTAAGTAGTATATATATATGAAGAAGGTATAGGTAATAAAACAAAAGGGTAGACTAATATGTAGTCGAAATAGGGTAATATAAGATATACGAGGTATACGAGGTATACGAGGGTAGTGCTAATATAGGCTTGAAGGCTGCAACCTTATGTCTTTAGTATAGTCCAAGTAGTTAGTTACACACCCCCCTAGATTAAATGGTGTAGTTAAAGCTGCAGAATATAAAATAAGGGCAGACGCTATACCAAAATAGGAAATTTAGATATAATTTAGGAGTAGTAAAGGGTAGGGTAAGAATGGCATATTGCGAATATTATAAATATTGCGGATATTGCGAATATTACGGACATTGCGGATATTATAAATATTGCGAAGGTGCTAGTTACTAGATGGAACAGTAATCTAATGTCGAATATCCACCAAATTTAACTGCTTTATTTATGTCTCGTGCTTTTGATGGGGTAAGATCTTAGTAAGGCCGTTGGCAGGCATCTTATCTATAGGGACCCATTAAACGTTGATCTTTTTATCTTGGACTTCCTGTCTTAGCTAGTACTAGTAGACGTTGATATATTGAAGCTTGGTATTAAGCTTTGGTGTATTCTGTCTTAGGAGTTATACGGTCGGCATATTGTTGCAGAGCACGGTAAAATCGCGTTCTAAGTTGAAGCCAATTGCCTTAAAGAATCGTTGCTACCAGATAATTTCAACGGCAGCAGTAGATAGGGAGAGAAGCTCCGCTTTGGTAGTTAAACGAGTAACCAATTGTTGTAAGGTAGCTTTCTAATTGATTGGTCCTCCGAATAGCATAAATAGGTACCCCTAAGAGCTCCGTCTAGTCTCTTTATCATCCGCAAATGCTGTATTAGATGCTCCGTAAAAGGTAATGTCTTCTCCTTCTAGGTTTCTGTAATAGACGTATACTCTAAAGGCTTCGCTAGAGTATTTAATAGCTGTTAATTTTGTTCCAAGGCAGTAGGAAATGGCTTAGTTTGCTATATTAAGGTGTTCTTAATTTGGATTAGTAAGGAATTTAGCTAGCTTAGAATGCGTCTTTATAATATTAGGTCTTCTAAATATGGTAAGGTGTATAAGAGACCCTACTTATTACTAGTAGGCTAGGGTCCTTTAAGGGTTCGTCTACTAATTAAACGGAATCAGTTCTTTGGTAGGAAGTAGTAACTTAGAAAATCTACCTAGTTAAATATTGAATCTATTGGCTATCTTTTTAATATAGGAGTCTTGGTAGAGCTAGAGCTTTCTACTTACTTAATTTTATTTAATTTAAATTCCTAGAAACTACTATAGGTCTCCTAGTACACGGATCTCGTATTAGTGTAGCAATTTTGCTTTAAATTCTTTAAGTCTTAAAAGGTCCTTCTTAGCAAATAGGACGGCAATATTATCTACATAGAAGAAGATAATAAGTCGTCTATTGGTAAATAGGTAGTTAGTGCCTAGTACTAGTTCTAATCCAAATTTAGCCAGTATATTAGTAAGCTCTTTATACTAAAGTAGTGGTGAGATTTTTAATCCATATAGCGCTATAAGTAGCTTTAGGATATATCCGTTTTAATTAAATCCTTCTAGGCAGTAGCAGTAGATTGGTTTACTAAGCTTAGCGTTTATAAATGTGTTTACAGCGTTATACTATCAAATTTCCAAATTGAATGCGGCTGCTATAGCTATAAGGGCACGGAATATTTAAGCAGCTAGGGTTGCTGCATAGGTCTCTTCTTCGGTAATCTATAGGTCTCTGCGGACGTATAGTTAAGCTTTAAGCTTTTATAAGTAGCCGTTACTATTAAACTTATATTTGAAGACCCATTTTAGTAAAAGGATCTGCTTGTTATATACTTCTGCTTTTAGTATAGTCTTAAATATCCCTTGGCGTTTTAGGTCATTGTATTCTTTTTCTATAGCCTTTTAAAAGCCAGTAGTTAAAGGGTGCTTTCTTAGATCTTTAAGATTCTTTGGTTTAGAAGGAAGGTTGTCCTAATATAGAGATAAGGATCTAGTTCGGTTGATGTCCTTTACTAGTCCTATAGTAAATCTAGCGTAGTAACCAAATAGGGTAGATAGATTGGCTAGTGCTACTACATGCGCTTAACGTTGAATTTGTTTTAATCCTTCTAGTAGGATAAGATTGGCAGAAGGTTTAGCCGAGACTTTATTAGCTCGTAGAGCTGTATTAGTTGCTCTATTAGATAGTTCTAGAGAGCTTAGCTAGATAGGAATTGTTTTAATTGTATCTAGGATGTCGTCTTGAAGTCCTTGTAGTAAGGTATTCGATTCTAGTAAATCTGGAGATACTATTCTGCTAGGTGTTAGTAACTGCTCAGTATCCTTCGTACAAAGCTTTGCTAAATTGTTTGATTTAGATGTAGTCGTTTAATCTACACCTAAGGTAGATCTTTAAGGGTCCAGATTAACTATATATAGGATTAATTCGTCCTTAGATTCGTCCTTATATAGAGGTTCTGGTAGACTAATCGTCTATAGGGTGTCCTTTAATGCTTCCCTTAGCAGGTAGTTAATGTTTTAACCCTTAGGGTTATAGAACGAGGTCTCGTCAAATATAATGTCTCTAGTTTAAATGACTTTGTAGAGACTTAAAATCTAGATTTAATAGATATTAGTTAAATTATAGCTAACTAAGTGTCTAATTAATGCATGGGGACCTAGCTTATCTCCCCTTTTAACTCATTTATCTAGCGTATAGGTCTTGTAGCCATATACGTGCATATGGGTAAGTGATAGCGGCTTACCGTAGGCGATTTTGTACGGAGTTTTCCATCCTAGTTACTTATTTGGGGTTCGATTAAGTGTATAGCTAGCAGCAAGAAAAGCTTCTAGTCCTAGGGATAGAGGTAAGGATGCTTTTAGCTATATAGCCCTTAATTGTTCTATAAGGGTTCGTCCAGATTATTCTGCTCTACTATTTTGTTCCTCGGTATACGGTGCTCGACATTTAAAAGTAATGCCTTTGTCTGCACACCATATATATAAGGTGTCTCCTATTTATCTAAAAGCACGTTTATTATCGCTCCAGAAGAAGATCACATCTTAATAGAATTGTATTTTAATTAAACGGTAGGTCTTATAGATGGTAGGTAGGACGGTAGCTTTATCCTTATTCTTAGCGGTAAATACAAAATTAAATTTAGAATATGTGTAATAGAAGTGTATTATATATCTATCGCCGTTGTACCCTGGTTCTCTAAGGGTAATAATATTGAATGCTACCCGCTCGAATGGTTAAGTGGCTAGAAATTCGTGTTCTCGTCTTTAAGAGATCTACTGTATGTGCTTTAATATTAAGCAAACTTTACACTCAATTTTAAGCGGTGCTCGTTTAGTAGTTAATTCGGTCAGCTCTGCGCCATTAACGTGCTTAGAAAGCTGCTTAATAGTATTAGGTCCTATATGGCCGAGTATTTTATACTATTTTATAGCTGTGGCTCCAACTAGTTTACGGGCTATTTAGCTAGGCTAATATCTTCTTTTTAAAGTTAAGAATGTTAATTAAGTCGAATCTAGGGTAGGCTCTCTGTGCATTAGTGCCTAGTAGCCCCCTAGTCGTTTCGTATAGTATACTGTTTCGCTAGTTGCTAGATAGTATAGCAAGTTTCGTCCTAAGTCAAAATGGATATCATTATTAGTAGCTCTTAATAGTGCTACGATATTTATAAAAAAGGTAGGTGCTAGTGCTATATAGGATAGCTTTAATTTTAACTTCCTAGTAGGTGTATTAATAGTAATAGTTACTATTCTGTAAGCTTGTATTTTTTTTTTAAATTTCTGCTAGTAATTAGGTAGTCGTCTTCTGCTACTAGGTAGGAGAAGGTAAAGTCTTCTTTATTATTATAGACGTAGGTATTTACACTAGGATTAAGTATCTAGGTATTCTGGAGTTTAAATAGAATTTAACTAGTACTAAATACAGCAGCATAGCTAGTCGGTATCTTAGAAGGTGGGGTTTTAGAATTAAAATTAATTATAGATTCTGCGTCCTTTTAATTATTCTCCTTTACTTCCTATTCTTCTTTTTGAATTCGGTTAACTGCGCGTTTAATTAATAGTATAGATAAGATCATTTTATCTACTTTCTTTTAGATATCTGTCCTTAGTTTCTATCCTTAAGGGCGCTTATACTCAATAATATAGTAGCAGTCGTTAAATTGATGTATGAGACTGTATATGCATTTCTTATGCCATTTCAAATTAGAATTTAAATTGCTATTAGAATTGGAATTAACGTTAGAATTTAAATCTAAATTTGAGTTGACTTAAAGAGTTGCAAAGG
>Ga0307515_10014473_pt1 | contig 14620 bp, 14 predicted proteins | sample 17_EM_MG_FD_194513 | JGI IMG/M metagenome (GOLD analysis project Ga0307515, IMG submission 194513) | Populus trichocarpa ectomycorrhiza microbial communities from riparian zone in the Pacific Northwest, United States - 17_EM | ecosystem: Host-associated > Plants > Roots > Unclassified | place... | reverse complement strand
CGGACTTAAGCCCATAAAGGGTCATGTCCGGGTCGGCTTTTTGGTCAGTCGTTATGGGTACGATTTTCGCACGGCCGGGGCGTAAACCCACAAATTCGCGCAAAAACAAGCGGCGCGAGAAATCCCGCGCCGGATGGCGGGACTTATAGCCGCAAAGCGCGGCGAGTCAAGGCAAAGGAGCCCCAAAACCGGCCCGAAATGAGGGATTCGGGTCGAAAAAGGCGAATAGGGAGTGGCGAATGGCGAATGGGGCAGGCCCAAATCTATTCGCCACTCGCTATCAGCCACTCACCCAAGTGAAACCAATGGGTTCCCCGGCCGTTGTGTCAGCGAAATCCGGCTGGGCAAGGGCAAAATGGCAGAAGATATCGTAACGACAACGGGCATCGCCCGCCACGGCGCCACCCGTCTGCCGTCGGTCGAGGTCGACAGTTTCAACGTCGAGCTGAAGGACGATGACGGCTTCCTCGGCGACCGCGCCAGCAAGGGTGCGTTTCGCAAGATCCTGGATACGCTGCGCAAGCCGCTGAAGAAGAATGGCGACGATCCTCTGGGTAAGAAATCGACCCACGAAATTGCCAAGAGCGAGCTCGACGAGGTGCTGGTGGGTGACGACATCGCCGCCGCCGCACTGGTGCACGGCGCGATCGAGGAATTTGCCGGGGAATTGGCCTATGTGACGGGGCGCTTCCTCAAGACCAAGGCCTGGGCCGATACCGAGCGCATCGTGGTCGGTGGCGGCTTCCGGCAAAGCCGCGTCGGCGAACTCGCCATCGCGCGCACCGACATCCTGCTCAAGGCTGCGGATTTTGAGGTCGATCTGGTGCCGATCCGCTTTCACCCGGATGACGCCGGCCTGATCGGCACGCTGCATCTGGCGCCGTCATGGATCTTCGAGGCCCATGACTGCATTCTCGCCGTCGATATCGGCGGCACCAACATCCGTTGCGGCGTGGTCGAGACGTGCTGGAAGAAGGCGCGCGATCTTTCGAAGGCCGCGGTGTGGAAATCCGAACTGTGGCGGCATGCCGATGACGAGCCGACGCGCGAAGGCGCGGTGAAGCGGCTGGTCAAGATGCTGAAGGACCTGATCGCCGAGGCTGAATCAGAGGGCCACAAGCTGGCGCCGTTCATCGGCATCGCCTGTCCCGGCGTCATCAACGAGGACGGCTCGATCGAGAAGGGCGCGCAAAACCTGCCGGGCAATTGGGAGAGCAGCAAGTTCAATTTGCCGGCGAGCCTGGTCGAAGCCATCCCCGTGATCGGCGATCACGACACCGCCGTGTTGATGCACAATGACGGCGTCGTGCAGGGACTCTCAGAAGTCCCTTACATGCAGGATGTCGAGCGATGGGGCGTGCTGACCATCGGCACCGGCCTTGGCAATGCGCGCTTCACCAATCGCAGTAAGGAAAACGGCAAGGACAAGAAGGCCAAGGAAAAGAGCGATAGCGACAAGGACGACAAGAAAGCGAAGAAGGGTAAAGATTGAGAAGTGCGTTCGATCGACCTGCAAATCGGTCGATGTCGCGGAAAACCCTATAAAACAAGGCTCCGAATGACGGCTCCGTACTTTTCCGGTGCACGCAATGAGAGTTTCCGGCACGCGTGGTAAGGTTGATCGGTTAGGTTAAGACCGGGATCGCGTTGCCCTTTCTGCGCGCGCCGCTACCGTCATTTTGTCGCTCCGGCTGACCGGCGAAGCCGCACTTCCCGGCCAGAATTTCAAAGCAGCGGCACGGGGCCGTCAGTGTTTTGTCGCGTCTGACGGCCCCACCTTTATTTCTGTCCCTCGAATTTTCCTCAGCCCCAGCCGATGCGTTTGAAGAACGCCGCGATCTCGGATGCCGCGCGGTCAGGATCTTCGCGATGCGCGAAGTGACCGACGCCTTCAAACATCGACAGATCGAGATTTGAAAAGCTCTCGCCGAGCCGGTCAGTCCAGGCATAGGGAAACAGCGGATCGTGTTCGGCCCAGCGGACGCAGGTCGGCAGATCGATCGGCGCCAGCTTCGGCGCCTCGCCCTTCAACATCCGGATACGCCCGGCATGGGCGGCGCGATAATACGCAAAGCCGCCGGCGAGATTGCCGTCTTTGAGGAAATTGTCGACGAACGCTTCGAGCACGCCGTCGAACGCCTGCTTGCGGTGGCTCCAGTGCTTCAGGAAATAGCCGATATAGGCGCGGCAGCTTTCGCGGCTGGCGCCGATCAGCGTTGGTGCGATCTCCAGCTGGTTGAACGACTGGTACCAGATGTTGTTCAGCCGGTCCGGCTCCGCCATCCGCGGCCCTATGCCCGGATAAAGGAAGTCGAAGAAGAATAATCCGGCGATGCGTTCCGGTGCGGCCCGCGCCAGTGGCTGCATCAGCCCGCCGCCGACATCGTGGCCGACGATGCCGGCCTGCTTGAGGTCGAGTGCATCCATCAAGGCCAGCATGTCCGCGGCGTGCTGTTCCGGGCCATGCGGCCCACCGGGCTTGTCGCTGTCGCCGAAGCCGCGCAGGTCGGGCGCATAAAGCGTGAAACGATCGGCCAGCCGGGTCATGACAGGCTCCCAGGTCAGCCAGAATTCGGGCCAGCCATGCAGCAATAATAGCGGCCGGCCGTGACCAAGGCGGGCGACATGGAACGCCGCATCATTGGCCTGAACCGTCAAATGCTCCATTTTTCGGCTCCTTTTTGGTGTTTTAGGGCCTCATGGGACCCTGCGGAAATCTTGTCCCCGCGCCTTGTCTGGCCCGCCGTCCTCGCCTAGAACTCGCCCCGACCGCGGGCCTGAGGAATCACCCCGAATTGGCGCCTGGAGAGGTGGCAGAGTGGTCGAATGCACCGCACTCGAAATGCGGCATAGGTGCAAGCCTATCGGGGGTTCGAATCCCTCCCTCTCCGCCATTTGACCGAAGCCGGCAAATCCCGCCTGTCCGTTTCCAGTGCGCGGCAGGGCCGACCTCCGTCCGCGACGGCGGGTTCTGTCCGTTACTTCTGCGGGACGGCCGGCACGATGAACCTGCCCGTGCCCGAGCACCGTTACACGGAAGCGTACTTTCAGCTCGTGGCATCGCGCGACAGAAACCTATTCGATCTGCGCAGTATCTATTCAAATTACGCAAGGGCGAGATAGGCGGTAGTAAACAATTCATTTGCTTCTCCCTTACTGGCGAAGTCTTCCGAGATCGACAGATCAAAGGAGGCCTGTGTCGTCTCGTATCAGCTGTCGCGTTGTCATCTTCAATCGGCGGAGAGCCAACGTGAATGCCAAGAAATGCGCAAATGCTGTCCAACGACAGGGCGAGACTGAAGACGGGAGTGGTTCTTGCAACCATGCGCGCAGCCAAAATGTCCAATGGCGCCCGCTGATTGTAAAAGGAAAGCTCATGGGAACGGTAATTCACCTGTCGAAGCGACCGTCGCAATCCGCCGCTGCATCGCATGGCCCCACGCAACTCGATGAATTTCTGAACGGTCTTGGAAGCATCGAGGATGGAATCGCCGCGGTGGAAAACGAAAGTAGAGCACTGCATCGATGTATCGATGCTCTGCACGCGAGCTTCGGAGCATTTGAAGGCCCTCGCAGCATGGCCGCAGGTGACCAAGAGCAGTTGCTGCGCGAGGCGAAACTGACCAATTCGAAATTGCAGTCGGAGTTGATGAAACTGGCGAACTTCCTGCGCATGACCCAGCTGGCAGCTGAACGGGCGTGCCAGGTCGATCGGTCGGCTCGATAGAACTTCAAGGGCCTTTCCTCGGTTCAAGATTGTTGGGCGAGAGCCACTTTGTGAATGGAGACATGCGATGGCGAACCACGGCGCGATCGGCGGTGGATACGAGGTCGATCGGATCGGCGTTCCGACGGCGGAAGGGTTTGGTGGCCCAACCATCGCGCTCGCTGCCGCCAACGAGATAACGCGGCAGCTAGACGGGCCGTTGACCGCGCTGCTGATCTACATGGGCGAGATCAAGCAACACATTCACCAGTTTTCGCAGGTGGGAGAGACCCGGGTTTACCTGCGAGAGGTCGCCGGGAACGCGATTGAACAAACTGAGCGCGCCTGCGCCATCGTCAGCCAGTTCGCACACGCGTATCAGGCGTCCGGTGCCGCCCGGACGGGAGACCCGCGCCAGGCAGACGCGGGCGGGGTCATGTTTGCGCCCGTGGCCGGCCAGAAACCACTGACGAAGCGGGAGCGCGAGGTATTGACCCTCATCAGCGCGGGGCACTCCAACAAGCAGAGTGCCCGGCAGATGGGTATTAGCCCGAGGACTTTCGAATGCCATCGCGCCGAGGTCATACGAAAGCTTGGTGCACGAAACACCGCGGACCTTGTCCGCACGGCACTCTCGCATCCAGGTGTCGTAAAGCCCGACGGTGCCGCCCCCAAGACTGGATGAGGCCTCAGGCGCTCGACCTCGGTCAAGTCAAAGAAGATCAGCGGTACTATGGTGGCGGGTGGCTGCACAGCTCCTCGCCAAAACGGCTCTCAGTCAAACGGTGACATTGCAAGACGCTCCCGACCGCCTTTATGATCGAAAAGATTCGATTCCATATTTGGTTTCATTTCTGCCCTTGAACCGGGGCAAGCAGGCGACGCCCAGGAGTTAGCGGATATCTGCAGACGTTGACCATAGTCGGGAAAATTCAGAGGAACTGTTCGATCGATTCCAATCGCTTGTACGGTCCAGGATTGTATTGAAGAGCCGCCCCGACGTGTTGACCTGCAAGGTTGGATTGGCGGCGCATGGTCTCTACGCTTGGTATATTGAATGCAGCGCCGATTGGACGTACCGCTCGCGCGGTGAGGAAGAGAGATTCGGCGTCATCTTTCCCTCCGCCGGAGTCATCGGCGCAACCATACGCAACAAGACGATAATCGCCGAACAAGGCAGTGCCATCGTCAGGGGCGTGCTGGAAATCCCGCAAATGTGGGCGCAATCCCTCGGCACGCACGCGCGTACCGTGCTGAATTGGGATGTCGCGGTCGTCAACAAGACCCTTTCGACGATTTTCGACGACGCGACGCTGCCTGATCTTGAACTGAACCCCAAGCTTGACCTCTTGAGTCCACCGGGACGAACGCTCGGGCTCCTCGCCCGGACCATCGCCTTGGGCGCGTACGACGAGTCGGTCAGGTCGGACAAAGCGACGGCGCTGCTCAGCGAGGCGGCGTTGCGGCTGATCTTCGAGAATTTCCCCCACCGCTTCAGCAATCGATTGGACCGACGGTTGTCCGACGCGATGCCGCGCCACGTCAGGGCCGCCATCGATTTCATGCGGGCCAACCTGCACCAGCCGCTGACGCTGGGCGATATCGCCGAAGCCGCGGGAGTTGGCGTGCGGTCGCTGCAGGTCGGGTTTCAATACTTTCGCGACAGCACGCCGCTCGCCTATCTGCGCGACATTCGTCTCGAGGCCGTCCATACGGAGCTGTCGCGGCCGGAAAACACCTTGCTGATCAGCGAGGTGGCGCTGAAATGGGGCTTCACGCAAATGGGGCGCTTTGCCCTTCAGTATCGGGCGGCCTTTGGACAGCAGCCTTCCGAGACCGTCAGAATCGCGCGAGGAATGCGCCGATCCGGCAAGCTGTAAACGGCTTCCGCTTCGATTCCAGCCGCGATCAGGATCATCGACCGGCCCGCCTGACGGTTTCAGACGGAGAGACCCCGAACATGCCGCGATACTGTGCTGCGAAGCGCCCCATTTGCGTGAAGCCCCATTTCAGCGCGACTTCACGGACCGGCAATGTATTTTCCGGTGATGATAATTCGGTATGAGCCGTCTGCAGTCTGAGCCGGCGCAAATAGGCAACCGGCGTCGTATCCTTGAATTGCCGGAATCCCGCCTGCAGCGATCGTACGCTGATGCCCACGGCTTCGGCGATGTCGATCACGGTCAGTGGCCGGTGGATGTTGGCGTGGATGAAGTCGATGGCCCGGTTGGTATGCCAGGGCGCCACTTCCAGTAATTCGCGGTCCAACCGGAAGCTGAGGCGATGCGGTACATGCTCGAAGATCAGTCGCAAAGCCGCTTCAAAAAGAAGCGGCATCGCCAATGATGAACCCCCGGCACGCTGCGCATCGAGCATGCCCGATGCGATGGTCTGAGCCAGCATATTGAAGGTCACGCCTGCGCCGGTCGACAAATCCAGGAGCGGCGCGAGACCCAGCTTGCTCAATTTCACGTCGTCGAACATCGCCGAGAGCACCCTGGATACGACTTGGGCGTCGAATGTCAGCGTGACGCTCGCATACTCCCCGTCGACGCAGCATAGCCTGATGTAGCGCGACAGGGACGCCGGCGCGATCAACGCCGTAAGCGGCGGCGCCATCACGGTCCCGGTCCCGATCTTCGCGTCGGCTACTCCGGCAATCGGCAGGACGACGTGGAGATGTTCGTCGGTCGTCTCCCCTGCCAGGGCCCAACCGGCAGAGTATCTGTTCCGGCGCAATACGCCGAGCCCGGGCCCGCTCACGATATCCGATTTCCAGTGGAAGCTTTGGCGCGGACTTGGTGGCGACGCCTTGTACGTCGGAATCTGCCAGTGAAAGATTGCGAGCAGATCTTCGAACGCTGTGCCGGAGAGGGCCGGCTGCGCGTAGAAAGAGTTGTCCTGCAAGGCGCCTGCTCCTGCCCAGATTTGTGCGCGATTTCAGCGCGTCACCATCGGCTCTCTATATCGGCTTTCCATCGCTCGCCGCCGGCGCGGCGCGCCTCGAAGGTCCGGTTCTGTCCATTTTACGATGCGCCTATGCAAATTACGTCCGGCAGGAGCCCAAAGCAATATTTGGTTAATGCGCGGGACCTCTATTGCCTCGTGACGTCATGTCGATCCCACGAATGGAAGGCCTACCGGGGAAATGGAAGAGGGTACGATGGGGACCGTAGTAAAACTGGCACAACGTTCAACCAAGCTCCCCCAGGCATCTGCCGACGCCATTCAAGCCGACACTGTTCACATGCGCCCGCGGGTAACCAGGGATCACATCGCCGTGGCCGCGAGCTCGTGCGAAATATTCAGCCGCAGTATCGTTGCGCTGCGGGAAAATATCGAGACACTCGATATTATTATCGGCAAGATCGACGATCCGGAGACACGCGAAACATTTCGGCATCAAATGAGATCAATCGAAGCGGCCCTGTCGCTGGGGTCCGTCGGCCTGTCGAGCATACGGCGCAGGATGGAGGCCGCACTTTGTTGCGAGCGTCCGGCGATCGATCACGCAATTGAAAATTGACGATGCTCTAAGCTCTTTCGCCCTGACGAAGCGGACGCGTCGGAATGAGGCTCGATCAGAGGCGCGATCAAAGCGTTCCGCTGGCCCGCCTGGCGGTTTCGGACGGAGAGACTCCGTACATGGCGCGATATTGCGTGGCAAAGCGCCCCATCTGCGCGAAGCCCCATTTCAGCGCCACTTCACTGACCAGCAATGTGTTCTCCGGCGATGATAACTCCGCATGAGCTGTCTCCAGTCGGAGCCGGCGCAAATAAGCGACCGGCGTGGTATTCCTGAATTGCCGGAATCCGGCCTGCAACGACCGTACGCTGATGCCGACGGCCTCCGCGATGTCGATCACGGTCAGCGGCTGATGTAAATTCGCATGCATGAAGTCGATGGCCAAATGGGTATGTCGGGGCGCCACCGTGAGCAGTTCGCGGTCCAGGCGGTGGCTGAGGCGATGCGGTACATTCTCGAAAATCAGCCGCAGCGCGCCCTCGGTGAGTAAGGCCATTGCCTTCGGCGAACGCTCCAGGAGTCGGGGGCCGTGCATCCCCGATACGATGGTCTGAGCCAGCAGGTTGAAGGTTGCGCCTGCGCCGTTCGACAGGTCCAGCAGCGGTGCGAGATCGAGCTGACTCAATATCGCGCCTTCGAACAGGGCCGAAAGCACCCTGAATACTGCCTCGGCTTCCAACGACAGCGTGACGCTCGCATACTCACCGCCGACGCAGCGCGCCCTGATCTGGCGTGACAGCGGAGAAGGCGCGAGCAGTGCCGTGAGTGGCGGCGCCATCACGGCCCTGGTCCCGATGGTGGCTTCGACGCCCCCGGCAAGCGGCAGGACGATGTTGAGACCTTCGACGCTGGTCTCCGTGGCCACGCTCCAATCGGCGCTGTATCGGTTTCTCCGCAATGCGCCGAGCCCCGGCGCGATTACGATATCCGATTTCCAGCGAAATCGGTCATTTGGCGGCAATGCCTTGAATCGCGGAACGTGCAGCTGGAAAGTTGCGAGCAGGTCTTCGAACGCGGTCCCGGCGACGGCGGGTGGCGCGTAGAAAGAATTGTGCGGCAATTTACGTCTGCTCCTTTCTTGATTCCTTGTCGCTCGCCATTTCAGCGCGTTTCCAGCGGCGTTTCAACCGTACGCCGCTTGCGCGAGGGCATCTTGAGGCTCGATCCTATCCGGATTGCGAACGGCTCTATTCAAATTGCGCACGCCGGAAACCATGCGTACGGCACCTTTGAGGGAGCGGCAGATCCGATCAGAGTTCGGTCGCAGCCTCCGCCATCACGGCTTTCCACGCCTTCTGCCCTGCGTCTCCGACCTTGGCGAAGGCGCGTTTCATCACCTGCCGTTCGAATTCCGAAGCCTTTTCCTCGACCTTCTTTCCTTTGGCCGTCAGGTTGAGGATCTTGAACCGGTGTCGCCCTGGATCGCGGGTCATCGCCACATGGTTCTGTTCGACCAATTGCTTCATCGGTCGATGAAGAGCCTGCTTGGAAACCGAAAGCACTGCCAGCAAGTCCGAGACGGTCATCCCGCCGCCGCGGGCAATGGTATAGAGAATTCTGTGGTGCACCCGCGACAGGCCCAGGGTGGCGAGATATTCGTCAGCACGGCGGGTCATTCCCCGTGAGCCGAAGTACATCAGTTCGAGAGCATCGTCCTCGGGATGGATTTTGCCGAGCTCAATCGGACCGGCGCGCGTTTTGATGAGTGACGTCATTTTTCCACCAGAGGAATATGTGTCATCGGACCACTAACCGCCCACAGGTCAGGATGCAATCCAGGTTCGGAGGAACGGGGGCCGTCCGACCTCTCGATGCCGGGTTTCGAGAGGCCGTGAGAGGCTGAGAATACTTGCCTCTTCGCCAGATCGAGGCGGAGACGCAGCGGCAGGCTGCCTGGCCCGGCACCGTGGCGCGGGCAGCACGACCCGTTCTGCGGGGACGGCTGTTGTATGATTTGGAAATTTGCCTTTATTGATCTAGATCAGAGAACGATCAAACGCCGAGTTGGCAGAGAACGGAACAGGATATGGCTCGGTCCCGCGCCAAAGACTACGACGAGAAGCGTCTGATTATCCTCCATCGTTCGGCTCAGCTGTTCGCGGAATCGGGCTACGTCGGGACGTCCATGAACACCATCGCGGATGCCTGTCGCGTCTCAAAGGCGCTGCTCTATCATTACTATCCGGACAAGGAGGCGATTCTCTTCGACATCCTTTCCGCCCATCTGGAGAAGCTGGTCGCGGCCATCGAGGAGGCCGACGCCGAGACCGCAAATCCCCAGGCGCGGTTGAAGACGATCATCGCAACCTTTCTCGAACAATACCGTCACGCCGATGCCGAGCATCAGGTGCAGATCGGTAGCCTCAGGCTGCTGCCGAAGGAAAAGCAGCGGCCGCTATTGGCGATGGAAAGGGCTCTCGTCGACATCCTCGCCGCCGCGCTGGCCGCTGCGCGGCCAAGCGTGAGCCACAAGCGTGTCCTGAAACCGCTCACCATGACGGTGTTCGGAATGCTGAATTGGCATTATCTCTGGTTCCGCGAAGGTGGTTCGATGACACGGGCCGAGTATGCGGATTTCGTAACGCGCCTCGTCCTTGCCGGTGCCACCGACGCTGCCGGGGCGCTGACGCGACCGAACGGCAAGTCCAAGTCAGCGAGCAAAGCCCGGCAGAAAGAGTTGCTTTAGAGCCTTTTTCGTTCCGATTGAATCGGAACGGGGCTCTGTTTTCGGATCCTTACGTCCGCATCGCATTCATTGTCAGGAGCTCATAGGTGGCGGCGGTTTCGCCCGTCCCCGTCGTGATCTCGACGTCCCAGCGGACCTCGCCATACTGCTTGTTGCGCGGAGCCTTTTCCTTGGCCGTCAACCTGACCTTGATGGCTTCTCCGGGCTGTACCGGTTTCAGGAAGCGCAGCGAGTCGAGGCCGTAATTGGCCAGCACCGGGCCGTATTCGGGATCGACGAACAGGCCGGCCGCAAACGACAGCAGGAGATATCCGTGCGCGACGCGGCCCGGAAAGAAGGGATGCCCCTTGGTCGCTTCCTCGTCCATGTGGGCATAGAACGTATCGCCGGTGAAGTGAGCGAAGTGTTCGATGTCGTCCAGCGTGATCGTGCGTTCCTTCGAGATGAACGTGCGACCGATGTCGAGATCGTCGAAGTGATAGCGGAAGGGATGAAGGTCCCCGTCGAGCACCGGTGCGCCCTTCGACCAGCGTCCGGTGATGCCGGCCAGCATTGCGGGCGAGCCCTGCAACGCGGAGCGTTGCATGTAGTGATGGAGGCTGCGGACGCCGCCCAGTTCCTCACCGCCGCCGGCGCGGCCAGGGCCACCATGGACCATTTGCGGCAGCGGGGACCCGTGACCCGTCTGCTCCTTGGCGCAGTCGCGGTCGATGAAGACCATGCGTCCATGGAAGCTGCCGATGCCGAAGGTAAGTTCGGCGGCGGTCGCCGTGTCGTGCGTATAAACGGAGGCGACGAGACTGCCGCCGCTGCGGTTCGCAAGTGCGACGGCATCGTCCAGGCCATCATAGCCCATGACGGTGCAGACCGGGCCGAACGCCTCGATCTCATGGACTGCGGTTGCCCGCCGCGGATCCGGACAATGCAACAGGATCGGCGAAACGAACGCGCCCCGCGAGGCGTCGGCCCCGATGACCGGGAAGTTGTCGATATCACCGGCGACGATCTCAGCTTCAGCACGGATCTGCTTCAGATTGGCCAGCACGTCGCTTCTTTGAGCGAGCCCTACCAGCGGTCCCATCCTGACCGTTTCAAGTTCGGGGTTGCCGATCGTTACCTTCGACAGACGCTCGCGCAGCGCCGATATGACCGCGTCGATGTGGGCCGCCGGTGCGAGCGCGCGGCGGATGGCCGTGCATTTCTGTCCGGCCTTGACCGTCATCTCCTTCGCCACTTCCTTGACGAACAGGTCGAACTCCGGGCTCCCAGGTGTCGCATCCGGCGCAAGAATGGCCGCATTGAGCGAATCCCGCTCGGCGACGAAGCGCACGGCTTCGCGCGAGATCACCGGATGCCGTTGCAGCTTCTGCGAGGTGTCGGCTGATCCGGTGAAGGAAACGACATCCTGGCAGGTGAGGTGGTCGAACAAATCTCCGGTCGAACCCACCACGAACTGCAGCGCGCCCTCGGGCAGGATGCCGGCCTCGCTGATCACGCGCATGAGTTCATGGGCGACGTAGGACGTGACGGTTGCCGGCTTGGTGACGACGGGAACGCCTGCGAGCAGGGCAGGGGCCAGCTTCTCGAGCATGCCCCAGCAGGGAAAGTTGAACGCGTTGATGTGAACCGCCACGCCGCGCAGCGAAGTCACGATGTGCTGGCCAGCGAACGTGCCGCCTTTGGAGAGCCCTTCGATATCTCCGTCCAGCAGAAACGTCGAATTCGGGAGCTCGCGGCGGCCCTTGCTGGCATAGGCGAACAATGTGCCGATGCCGCCATCGACGTCGATCATGGCGTCCGTCCGCGTGGCGCCGGTCTGGAACGAAAGTTTGTAAAGCGTCTCCTTGTGCAGGCTTAGATGCTCCGCCAGCTTCTTCAGCATGGCAGCGCGTTGATGGAAGCTCAGCCGTCGCAGATTGCGGCCGCCGACCTCGCGCCCGTAGCTCAGGATTTCGCGCATGTCGAAACCGCCGCCGGTCGCGAGCGCCACGACGTTGCCGGTGACGGCGCTGAGGACCTCCGTCGAATCCTGGCCGATCGACCAGTTTCCGCGGATGAAGCTCGCAAGCCTCATGACGTCCTCGGTCGATTGGCCCGGCAGCGTGCGGTTCGTTTGAGGCTGTGTCATCGAAAATCTACTCCCTTGGTCTTGCAGGCGCGGGGTCGTCTAACGCCGTCCCGCGAAGTTCGGAGAACGCTTTTCCAGGAAAGCGCTGAAGCCTTCCGCGCAATCGGTGGTGCGGCCGGCCTGGCCCTGAAGATCGCATTCTAGATCGAGTTGCCGGTCGAGGCTGTTGGTCTCGGAGGCGATAAAGGCCTGTTTGATGAGCGCCAGTCCGTCGGTGGGTTGGGTAGCGAAATGGGCGCCGAGCCGATGAGCCTCTGCCATCAGCTCCACGTCGTCCACCATCTTCCAGATCATTCCCCAGGCTTCGGCCTTTTCCGCAGGAATGGTCTCCGCGAGAAGCGCCATCGCGCGAGCCCGGGCCCCGCCGACAAGGCGTGGCAGAAACCAGGTGCCGCCTGAGTCGGGGACAAGAGCGAGTTTCGCGAAGGCCTGACTGAATTTGGCCGAGCGCGCCGCGATCACGATGTCGCAGGCGAATGCGACGTTCGCGCCGGCGCCGGCGGCCACGCCGTTGACCGCGCAGATGACGGGCATCGGCAATTGCCGCAGCTTGCGCACGAGCGGATTGTAATATTTGGCGATCGGGACCGAGAGATCGGGTGGCTCGCCCGGCGTAAAGACGAAGTCGGAAAGATCCTGGCCCGCGCAGAAGCCGCGTCCTGCGCCGGTCAGGATCAGCGCGCGGCATGTCTTGTCGTGCTCCGCTTCGGACAGCGCAGCGAAGAGCGCGGCATGCATGTCGGCGGTGAAGGAGTTGAGCCGGTCGGGTCGGTTGAGCGTGAGCACCCGATATCCGTCCCGGACGTCGATCAATACGAGGTCGTTCGCCACGTTCGCCTCCCCGCGCGGCTTCTGATGGCCGCGATTCGAAAATCCGACGATGAATTACTATTGACCAACCGGTCGGTCAATAGTAATTGTCCGTCAACAATATCGGGGAATCGCAAGGTTCCCGGCAAAGGGAGGGATTGATGAAAATGCGGGACCTGGATCAGTTGAATCGACGTGCCGTCGGCTGCCTGCTGGGCTTCTCCGTCTTCGGGCTTGCGCTTTGCGGCCCGGCCTATGCCGCGGAAACAATCAAAATCGGATCGGTGCTTTCGATCACAGGGCCGGCGGCCTTCCTGGGGGATCCCGAGGACAAGACGCTGAAACTGTATGTCGAGAAGATCAACGCCGCGGGCGGCGTCGCCGGCAAGAAAATCGAACTGGTCGTGTACGATGATGGCGGCGATGCCAACAAGGCGCGCACGTCTGCAACGCGTCTAGTCGAGGACGACAAGGTGGTCGCGATGGTCGGCGGCTCGACCACCGGCACGACGATGGCAATGATACCCGTCTTCGAAGAAGCCAAGGTGCCGTTCATTTCGCTCGCCGGCGGCATCGAGGTCGTCGATCCCGTCCGCAAGTACGTCTTCAAGACGCCGCATACCGACAAGATGGCGTGCGAGAAGATCTTCGAGAACCTCAAGCTGCGCACCTTCACAAAGATCGCGATGATCTCCGGGACCGATGGCTTCGGTGCTTCGATGCGGGCGCAGTGCCTCAAGGTCGCCGGAAATTACGGGGTCCAGGTCGTCGCCGACGAGACCTACGGTCCGCGCGACACCGACATGACGGCGCAGTTGACCAAGATCAAGAACGCCGCAGGCGTCCAGGCCGTGGTCAATCCCGGCTTCGGGCAGGGACCGGCGATCGTCACCCGTAACTACGCCCAGCTCGGGATGTCAGCGACGCCCCTCTATGAGAGCCATGGCGTCGCCTCGAAGAGCTTCATCGAACTCGCCGGAGCTGCCGCCGATGGTGTCCGGCTTCCGGCATCGGCGCTCCTGGTCGGGGACAAGCTGCCCGACAGCGATCCGCAGAAGAAGGTCGTCGTGGATTACAAGCAAGCCTACGAGGCGTCGGCCAAGCAGCCGGTTTCCACGTTCGGTGGTCATGCCTATGACGGGCTCTTCATCCTGGTCGAGGCGATGAAGCGCGCGAACTCCGCCGATTCCGGCAAGGTGCGCGACGAGATCGAGAAGACGAAGGGTTTTGTCGGAACGGGCGGAATCGTGACGATGTCTCCGACCGACCACCTCGGTCTCGATCTCACGGCATTCCGGATGCTGGAGATCAAGGGTGGGGACTGGACGCTGATCCAGCCCGGAAGCTGAGCCGACCCACGCGTATCCAAGAGACCCAACAGTGCGTTGCTGGCGCCGTGAATTTTCGCGGCGCCACACCGGCGGAGAGAGGGCCGTTACGCTGATATGTCCGAATTCCTGCAGTTCTTCTTTTCGGGACTTACGGTTGGCGCCGTCTACGCGCTGGTCGCTCTCGGATTCACCCTGATCTACAACGCCTCCGACGTCGTGAACTTCGCGCAGGGCGAGTTCGTGATGCTTGGCGGAATGGTGACGGTGTTCGCCTCGGCCGCGGGCGCCCCGTTGCCGGTCGCAGCGTTGATCGCCGTATGCGTCGCGGTCGCGGTCGGGCTCTTGCTCTATTGGCTTGCGATAGCCCCGGCGCGAGGCGCGTCGGCGGTCTCGATCATCATCATCACCATCGGCGCTTCGATTTTCCTGAAGG
>Ga0307515_10014472_pt1 | contig 14620 bp, 10 predicted proteins | sample 17_EM_MG_FD_194513 | JGI IMG/M metagenome (GOLD analysis project Ga0307515, IMG submission 194513) | Populus trichocarpa ectomycorrhiza microbial communities from riparian zone in the Pacific Northwest, United States - 17_EM | ecosystem: Host-associated > Plants > Roots > Unclassified | place... | reverse complement strand
TATATATATAGCAATCAAAAGTTTGAGGATCAAATTTGTTATAATCAGTAAATAATATAATATTTCTAAAATTTTTATAATTTCAGGAAAGTGTTTTCAGCCAAAAATAAAAGAAAAATATTTTCCTGAAAACCAAGTCAAATTTTCTTTTGACCGGAAAGTATTTTCTGTTGATCAATTTTTCTAATGACAAACAAACACATGAAAATTTGGAAAATAATTTCCAGCTAAACAAACAAGACTTAAATCAATCGAGTTATTGATGAAACTACTAAGTCAACAAGATTTAATTAAATCAACTCTCACATGTTTTCAACATGAAACTCTACTTGAACTAAGTCTTTGGATCAATAAGTTAACCAGTTTAATTTAACCAGTGTAATTTTTATGAAGTTTACTTCACTATGGACCCACAAGTTCCTACAAAACAAGTGTCATGTTGAGAAAAGGGACACTCTCTGATTTTTAGGTTAGGAAATATAGGAGGAATGTGTGGGTAGCTTGTATATGGAGTTTAAGATTTATGTTTTGTAACTTGTACGGTCGGTTACGAAATCACTTTATTCTTTCTCGGTGGCTGGGAATGTTTTTAATATTGCGATAATAATAATGATTTAAAATATTTTTTATTTAAAAATATATTAAAATAATTTTTTTATTTTTTAAAATTAGTTTTGACATCAACATATTATAATAATCTAAAAATATAAAAAAATTTAAAATTTAAAATAACACAATTAATATCATGTTTCTAAACATATCTATGTATTTGAGAGTGTGACTATAATTGCTTTATAAAATGTTTTTCATTCGGAAATGTATTAAAATAATATTTTTTTTATTTTTAAAAATTATTTTTAATATCAGCACATCAAAATTTCTAAAATATAAAAAAAAATTAATTTGAAGTAAATAAAAAAAATATTTTTTTAAAAAATATTTTTTTAACACAAAAATAAACCAGTGATAAGTGTTATTGTGCCATCATGAATAGAGATATTGGTGATGATATTTGCAATGGTGTTTTGCTATTCTATTGGTGGAGATGTTGGGCAGTCATTGTTGGATTAAGCGTAGGAGATAGGCTAGTATGCTAGCCAGGATACTGGTGTTGTGCAATTGGCTTAGAAAAGAGATGTTGCTCTACGTAGAACAATTTGTAAATGGGCGCAGAGAATTTGTATGTGTGTGTATAGAGGTGTGTGTCGTAACATTTATTCAGAAAACATAATCTCTTAAATTTAAAGATATATAGAGAAAAAGGATCCTAACTGCAAATCGGGTTTGAAAAGATCATATACTAATTGTTAAAAAAAAAAAATCTCTTTCATTCATTCATACACACACATATCAATAAAGTATTAGTCTAGCAATTAACGTATTTTTATATCTCTACAAGGATAAGAACACAAATTCAATCTCTAAAAAGTACACTTATTAAGAGGGGCAACCACAAATCCTGAACGAGATTAGTTTCACCCTTTAAAATGATGTGAAGATACCCGGATAAGAACTATATATATATATATAAAGAAAACAATTACAAATAAAATAAAAGAGAGGTTAGCGACAACTTCTTTCGACCTGCATTAGCAACCTAAACCAAGGTTTGAGAGGTAGTGTTTTGTAAATAAAATAACGAGAAAGAGAGGGAGATTAATCTTTCACCACCGTTCATTAAATCTATTATTACTCAGTATGTTTCATTTATGATCCTTTTATATGAATAATAGATAGGTAAAATAAAAAAATATGGAAATAAGAAGCAAGGGTTTTGACCCATCTACCTACTTGTTTGGTTAACAAGAAATGAAAATGATGGAAGTTAACTCATTTAAATTAAGAAATTTGAAAGTTACAAAGGAGAAACAATATGAGGGTTCCTTTCTCATCCTTTATTGTATCCTCATATTTGACCTTCCTTATCACCTCTATCAAACACTATTGAAAATTTTCTATGGATAATCTTAGCTTGAGAATTTTTCATAATTATCAAATCTAAACTACTTACTAGGATAATCGGGTGAAATATTGATTCGGGACTTGATCTAAGTTGGGTTTACTTTTAAATTATTTAGGGAGTCGACTTGGTTAATCCAAGATAATCCACCATATTACTCGTAATTCAAGAAAGACTCAATTAATAATTTCATAATTTTTATTCAAATCAGTGTCATTTCATTAAAGAAATCAATAAATATAGTTTAATTTGTTAATTAATGATTTAACATGCCCAATCCATAACTCATAATCTGTCAAAGAATCATCTCAACTCAAAAGCGTAAACTTTAGGTGAGGCTCCAAGATATGATTTACATTATTCTCTAACACACCCCATCAAGTGAGAGGATGGTGAGATTCAAATTTGTGACCGCTTGGTCATCAAGGCTCTGATACCATGTCAAAGAACCAATTCAACCCAATAGCTTAAGCTTTAGGTGAGGTTCTAGAACATGATTTATATTATTCTCCAACACACCCCCTTAAGTGAAAAGCCCTTTGAGCTTGAAACTTGCACAAACTCAGATTACCTTGTGCTTAATTTTTATCAAATAAATGGGGATGGTGAGATTCGAACTTGTGATCGCTTGGTCATTAAGGCTCTGATACCATGTCAAAGAACCATCTCAACCCAAAAGCTTAAGCTTCAAGTGAGGCTCCAAGATATGATTTATATTATTTTCTAACATAATCCCGATCTTAAACCAAGTCTTGTAACGATGGGATTTTAATTAATTAAGAGTGAAAATCGAAATGTTATTAAACACTACATTATGACTATAGTTTATACTGCTAACAATTACCCAGAAAGGCTGAACTGCACAAACAATGAACCTACCGTAGAGGTAGAAATATGCTTGAAAAAAGCAGGTGTCCCTTGTTAATTTCCTTTTTCCCTAGCTAGCTATATAAAGTCGGTCAAATGTGGGTGTCGTTTTAGGAGTTCATTTGTTAAAAACGTTTGACAAGGACAAATAAAAAAACATTTCTGGTTGTTGTCTTGGAGTTTTCATAATCGTGCATGATATCATTGCAGTTAATAATTTAAATTTTATTTAAAAAAAAAAAATATTAAAGATATTTTATTTTTCATTTATAATATGGATGGGCCAGATCCATTATTATATCTTGGATCCCTTTCAAATAACAAGAAAGCAAACTCATTTTCACACAAATAAGACCCAAAAGAAAAATAGAAAAAAAAGACTATAGTTAATGTGAAAGCCTCATATATTCCGGGATGCTTGGTACTGTGGTATTAATTATTTTTTAAATTATTATTTATTTAAAAAAATATTAAAAAAATATTTTTATTATTGTTTAAAAATTATTTTTTACATCAACATATTAAAATAATACAAAAATATAAAAAAATAATTTTTTCATATAAAAAACACTTACGGGGAAAACACTCAGATGAAGGGAAAGCGATAAAAGCTATTCTTCGGATGGTTTGGAGATTCTAAAATTTAAACTAGGTAAGGCACTGTTTGGACGAAAACCATGTTTTATAAAATTTTAATTTTTTTTTTGTTTAAATATAATTTTTTTTATATTTTTAGATCGTTTTGATGTACTGATGCTAAAAATAAATTTTAATATATTTTTAAATAAAAATATTTTAAAAAACAATTACTAGACACTACCAAACATCATTCATACTAGAAAAGAGAATGCCAGCAAACGCACTCTCGTTCCTTTCAAATTTCCATTATCCAGCAGACCCATCAAAGTCATTATTATGTCTCAGGGTCCATCTTACTGGGCCTTCATAAATGCCAACTTTGGTGACCAACTCAGGCAGCCCTTAGCAGTTCGCACCCCACACTGGCCATGACCACATGTAGCATGTGGTGTTTGCCATTCTGCGAACCCAGGCACCAGCTTTAAGGTGTGGTGTGAACGCTCATTGGGACACAATGCCTCCGAGCACTCTGCGGAGGCACTCTGCTTTTTGTGCTCCCCGGGTTAATGGAGATTGGAATTGTGACAATTCGGGCTTGAGAACGACTTGACTCCCATTTCACGTGGCCCTTTCCTTGAAATTTGATTGTTCAAATGGTGAATTTTGTTTATGCTACTTTTCAATAGACAATTCTTGATCCGCAAAATCAATAATGAATAATCTATGCTAATTATTTTAGTTATAAAACTCGGTTTAAACGGACAAGTTATTAATATGTTTGAGGTTCCGCTTGGATCTAATTAATAAAACAATATATTTTTTTAAAATTAATTAAAAACTAAATTGATCATATCAAATCCAGCTTGATATTTATAATTACTCAGCACTATATATATATATAAATCAAACAGGGCAAGGCAAATAATGCACTTGCATTAAAAAATTAGACGGAATTATTCTCTTAAATCTCCTCCTCTAGACACATCTCAGGCTTTGGCTACCCTCTTGCCATTACTACTTCAGCTCGAAAATCAACTCTAAAGGCGGCAATGGTTCAAGCAAAACATCCATAATATTTCTCGGTTTCCCTTTGTCAAACGAATTTTGAGACCCATACAGCATCGGCGGTGATTCTCACAGGCTGTTTGCATCAAAATACACAAAAATAAATAAATCATTAAAGCTAACACATACAAGCAATGCAGATCAATTGATGGACGCAGATAAATATATAGTTTATGAAACCCAAAAGGAGTGATTAATTAAACTATAATGATTAAATTACAATCAAATTTAATTCCTTGAAAAACATGTTAACTTAATGATTTAACTTAGATTTTTAGTTAAACTAGTTGAATTAGACAATATATTAACCCGTTAAAACTTGATTGGTTTGACGAGATTTTTAATGACATGATTAATTAAAAAAAATGTGTTTTTTTTTTTAGTTTAACGTGGGTGTCCGGACCAGCTTGCGCGCACCTCGACTAATCCCACGGGCCCTGAAGTTAACGACCATGTAAGCCTCCAGTGGCCATCATATGAGCAACCATAAGGCTCGAACCTGAGACCACAGAGGGAGCAAACCTCTTGGTCCCAAGCTTTTATCACTGGGCCATCACCTAGATGGTTAAAAAAAAAAAAAAGTGTTTTTAATAATACTAAAATTGACCTGGATAACTTTGGATCCAGTTGATAGCTCAATTTCCGGTGACTTCTTTGATTGGATCTGATATTTGCATCATGTGGGCCTGAGCATAAACAATCTTTAAAAGGCCTTAAAACGTAAGCCCAATAACCAATCAAACCCCAACCGAAGCCGCCAGAAAAACCACCTTAACTCCATTTCCACTCTCCAACAGCGCTCGCTCACGAAGCAGCAGAAGACGCAGAAAAGAAGGATGGAATACAAGGACAAATTAAAAATCGCAGCATTGACCATCGCTTCTCTAGCAGCACTCTCTTCTGTTATTTTCCTAGTAACCTCCTCCTCCAAGCATTACCGCCGGAGACGACGAAAGCAGCAGCAGCAGCAAAAACAAAGCTCATCGTGCTACTTACAATCCCATCAGAAACCACAGCTTTCTTTCAAACGCGTCTTGCTTGATAACTCCTTCTCTCAATTCAAGCACTTAAATCTCCATGGTAGGTGTTATTAGGTAACCGCCCTTTCCTTCTGTGTCTTTTTTTTTTGAAAAATATTATTTTGAATTTTTTCTACTTTTTTGCATTGTCGAAGCAGCGAGCTCATCGAATTTGCATCCATATGAAGCGGAGATTAAATCTTTGATAGAAAATCCTGAGTCGTTCGAAGACTCTTATGGTGATCATCAGAAAATGAGTGAATTTTTCTCTTATGTTTGGATCGAGACGGAAACTCAATTGAAAGACTTAGCTCATACATTGAGCAAACACAAGGTTTTTGCTGTCGATACGGAGCAGCATAGCCTCCGCTCTTTTCTCGGTTTCACTGCTCTAATTCAGGTTAATTAATTAATTACTTAATAAAAATTTCATTTTGTTAATAACATTTTAATGATATGCTTAAAAACATTTCAGATATCTACTCGAAACGAAGATTATTTGGTGGATACGATTGCATTACATGATGTAATGGGTGTTCTTGCCCCTGTTTTCGCTGATCCAACTATTTGTAAGGTAAACTGATTGTAATTATTTCTAATTATCAAGTGGTTAATGGGATTGATGTTTTATGTAATTATTGTTGGTGACCTAGGTGTTTCACGGGGCAGATAACGATGTTCTCTGGCTGCAGAGAGACTTCCATATATATGTTGTTAATTTGTTTGATACTGCGAAGGTCAGTGTTGGTGTTTATCGTGATTGGTTATTGGCATTGCGTGTTCTGTAAAATTTTGTTTGTTTCTTGATTCGTTTTCCTGCCATGTTTATGCAGGTGTGCGAAGTGTTGTCGAAACCTCAGAAATCATTAGCATACTTGCTTGAAACTTATTGTGGTGTAGCCACAAACAAATTACTACAGGTTTGGGTTTGGGACTGTTAGTAATTTATGCAGTTTCCTGCTTTTGATGAGGCTTTTTGGTTCGCTTAAGGGAATTGAGTTACCTTTTCCTTGTTTGAATACTTCTGTGTAGCATGGAAAATGCATGTTCAGTAGTTCCAACTCTAATTTATAACATTGCTTATATCAAAGCATATATGATTAGTGTATTGTCTACTAAAATGTAGCGTGAAGATTGGAGGCAACGCCCACTATCAGCAGAAATGCTAGAATATGCTCAAACAGATGCACACTATCTACTGTATATTGCAGGTTGTTTAATAGCTGAGCTCAAACTACAGGACAGAGGTATGTATTTAATTGTGATCACCTATCATCATAGGTTTAGTTTCTATCGATGTAGATATTAAAGTAAAATGGAAGGGTTGCATCATATGAACTGTAGAAATAATCAATATCCAAAACAGCAAATGCCAGTCACCAGGTAGTTCTGTTACAGGTGGGGAAAGAGGGGTAGGGTTCGCATCTACCAGGAATATTCACACAAAGGCTTACTTTTGACATTCATAATTGGACAAAAATTTCCTACCTCCCTAGAAATAGGAAATTTCCTACCTACCTAATGTGGTATAATTTAACCTGTTGTATACGTATTTGCAATACACCTAACACGCCCGCACACACAATTAACTCTCTATTTAGCTTGAATCTTTTTTGAACTTAACAGTGTTTCTAATTCTCTCTTTCTCACAATTTTTTTTTCTATCATCTTGTTTTTTTATCATATAACACCAGGTTTTTGCTTCAACTTTGGAGCTGGATATGAACTTCTATGTCAATTGAGTGGGAGGGTTTATAATGCAATTGCCCCTGAATAGAACATGGATTACGACCCTACTGGCCTTTTTCAGTGCTAATTTAGGAAGATGGGATTTGTTACAAATCAGCCTCACGTACAAAAAATCAAATTCCCACATGTCATTGGGAAAATTTGTCACAAGTACCTGCAGTACTTTGCTAGCTCTATGATGTTAATTCTGTCACCTTGGAGTGTACATCGTGTGTGCATTAGGTATACTAAAATAAGTTTCAAAAACTACGTAGATATGTGCCACATTAGGGAAGGAGGAAATTTACTATGTCTAGTGAAGTCGGAAATTTTTGTCCTTCAAATTTTTAGGGGACACATTAGCAGAGAAAAACTAATTAAAGTTGGAACCAGCATACACATGTTAGGGAATTGTTCATGGTTAAAAATATATTTTCAAGTCACAGACCATTTAAATCATGCACCAGCTGTTTCTTGTAGCATCAAGTTGCTAAATATATCAATGTATCAGATAACTCAAACTGTCCCAATGACAAATTGGATTTTGTTCTGGAGGCTAGACGTCGTTCAAACATGATTTGTCTTCAACTCTATGCTAAAGAGGTTGAAGCCTTTCCTGGTGAGTCTGCTGCATCATCAATTTTTTCCCGTCATTTGAATGGTCAAAGAGGGTCATCAATTTCATATGAGACACAGGTGCTCTCCTTTACATATGTTTATTAGCATAGGCCATTATGAATGACCTTCACATTGTTACTAATGTTAAAAAACCACTTATTTTCAGGATCTTGTGAGATGTTTTTGCACATGGAGGGATCTAATGGTTAGTTGTAACTTGTAACATTTTCAGAAATTTTATTCCCGAGGGAACTTCATTGTATTTTGAAAAAACAAAAATCAAAAACCTTTATCCTGTACTGGATATTAGGGATAAAAATAATGTACCGCCTTTATTGCATATTATAATCTGAACCTAATTTTAGTGATAGGCAATCACACATTTGTAGTTATTCAATTGAGAAAATGAATTTTCCTTTCATCAATAATCAACCTGTGTGAAGAAATCACCTATAGACATGTATCTAGAACCTGTGGTATACCATTTAACTGTCCGTAGAAACTGTAACTGCAAGAACAAAGCACCTTCTGAATTTGTTGGCTTCTGTTGATCTTCACTGACAATCTGATTGAGGAAAATAAAATCTTTCTCTGTCATTTTTCATGTTATAACATACAAGTATTGCCAAATAGAATATTTGTCACAGTTTGACATGCTTTTGCTCATGGAAGTACCATGCAGGTTGAAAGGATGCAAAACTCATTTCGAGGATCATAATTGCTAGTGTGGACCTCTCATAAGTAATTTTCCTTGGCCTATCGCTATCAGTGCCAAGTTCAATGGTTTATATTTTAGGCCTGAACAAGATAGTAGCGTTTTACATGTCTCATATTGTATCAGCATTAATATAATGATCTAAACTACATGTTACTGGATTATTTTGAGATCAAGACAGGAAAGTACTAGTCAGCTCTGATTGCGAACTGGACTAATGACTAGCAGACTCCTTGGCTCTTTACCACCTTCCCTTTTGCCATTTTCCTTGCCTTAGTCTACCTTCTTTCTGAATTACATTTGTCTAATACTGATGATAGTAATAATGATTTGACTTATCAAATTATTGGTGTCAATGCTTCATCACACTTACCTTTATCTTTTACTCATCAAAGAACAGCAATGCGAATTTGATGTTTTTTTATTACTAATGGTTCCAATTCATTTTGTCCTCTTACACGTTCTTCTTTGTGTTAGATGTGCTAATTTCACATGAGTTTCTTTTGACGAAGCATGTCATTTTTTTGCCTTCCCATTTTTTCAGTTTATTATTTGTTTCTGCACCCATTGTATTCTTTGTCATAGTGAAGTCATGTTGCATAGTGAATTTTTCATTGTTTAATCTTGCTGTGTGTTCGGACTTCCTTTCAGGCTCGTGTTCATGATGAGAGCTTGAGATATGTATTATCAGATCAGGCTATTGTCTTTCTTGCGGTCAAAGTTCCCACAACTCCTGAAGAAATATTTGACACCATAGCAGAAGCTGATTTGAATGTGGAAAATGTGAATTTAAATTCTTCTCTCCCATCTCCATCCCCTGTTGTTTGCAGTCATTTGGATGATCTCTATTGCTTGATCAAGGACAAAAAAAGCAACGCCGATGAAGTTCTCCTTCAAATTCTTCAAAATTGCCTGGGTCCCAATGGGAGTTGTCCATTGTCTGTTTATAACTATGCATTACTGATTAACTGTGACCTAATAATGAAAAATAGATTAGTTTCCAAACAGAGTCCGGTTATAAATTCAAAGCAAGTTGCTCGGAAGGCTTCAAGAGAACTATTTGTTCAAAAGTTCTCCTGTAAATCTCCAGTGTATCATAACTGTAGGATCTATGCAAATGATGGGCGTTTGCTTTGTTATTGTGATCGGAGAAAGCTTGAATGGTCAGTCGACGTAGTTTTTCTTTTCGTCTTTTGTCCAGTTACAAAATGTGTTGCACATAATAGGATCATGTTATTGTCTTGTAGGTATCTCCGTCGAGATTTGGCAAAACTTGTTGATGATGATGCTCTTGCCATAACGCTTCTTTTTGAACCAAAAGGTCGTCCAGAGGATGAAGGGAATGATTTTTATATCCAAAGTAAGAAAAATATATGTGTTGGCTGTGGTGAAGGAAGTCATTACTTGCGCTATCGAATAATCCCCTCTTGTTATAGAATGCACTTCCCTGAGCATTTGAAAAGTCATCGTTCTCATGATATTGTCCTCCTTTGTGTGGACTGCCATGAACTTGCTCATGCTGCTGCTGAAAAGTACAAAAAACAGGTTGCTAAAGAATTTGGAATTCCACTTTTCGTTCGTAAAGTAGTTGATTCTAAAGAAATTCCAGTTATAAGTGAGTCATCTTCATCAGTAATGAATGTTGAGGAGACAGGGGTATCTCCATTACATTTGCGCACAGCTGCTATGGCTCTTTTACGCCATGGACAAAGAATGCCACTCAAGCGCCGCGAAGAACTGACACAGGTGAGTACACGATATCATTGGTTATTCGGGGGGTGTATTTGATGAATTGAGTGTCATTTTATTACGATCTTCTGTAGTTGGGTAGGCTACTCCTATGACTTCATTTTAAAAGAGTGTCAAATATGATTATGTTGGGTATGTTTGGGCATTCCAAGAAAAATAATCTCCATGGTGGTCTACTTTGCCTTTAAAAAGTAGATTATATAACAATGAATGGGGCCACAGAAAATTGCAAGGCTAGAGTTTAGCATCATTAAGATACAAGACTATTGGAATTTTTCAGCTTTTATTGTATTGACATTCCTTATATGCTATGTGGATCATCTGAAATCAGTATTCTGTGTCTAAGTTGGAAGAACCAACATCCTGGTATCCTATTTGTCTATGCTCAAGTGGGCACATCCATAAGTGCTGACTGTGACCTTTTATGTTTTACGATGGTGTTCTTCATATCTAAGTAAAAATAAATAAATTGCATGCTAGTGAACTTTCAAGAGATAGAGGTTCTCCATTGACAAAGATGTTATTCTCTTATATTAGGAGAAATTTGCAGTTACTACTGATTTGAACTGAGTGATAATGTTAGAAGTACAAGTTTTTAGGATAAGTATATAGTACAAGTGGAAAGAAGAATAAAAGGATGAAAAAAAACTGTTGATTTGCCTTGACAAAGGTTGGGAGATGAAATGATTGTAATATCTTTGGAGATGTGCCTTTTTTGCTTCTGTTTCTATTGATAGAGTGGAATTTTTAAGGTTGTATTATTGTCTGGATAATTGCTGTGGATAGGGTTTTTTCTGGCCTTTAGACTAAGATATTTGGGTGTTTAGAGCACCGTAAATATTCAGTGGGATTGGCAAACACTTCTGAACTGACACTTCCTTGTTTGGAGGATATATTATCCTACTCTGTGTTTTCTTTTGGGCATCACATGACTTATATACACCGCACTCCGCTGTTATTTGTTCAGATTTCATGTTGTCTCACTCCGATATCATCTATGATAGCTTGTTGTGTTGTGATTAACTCAGAGTTGAAACATCAAAATAACTGTACATGGACCCTTGAGAAGAATATCCAGTCTTTAAAATTTGACATTTTATCCCTTGCAAGAAATTTCTAGCACCTGGCGATCCATTTTCAGGATCTGCATTCTATTATTTGAAGGGAAATCATTTTTCTTCTGATACTGATTTTGGATCCTTCATGGAAAGTGTTTTCCACTCTTTTAAACTGGAAAACACTTTCCTCCACCTAAAACTTGTGTTTTTCGACTGGAAAGTGAATTTCGTTTACCAGTTTTCCACAATGTAGCCAAACATGAGAAAGTCAGGTCCAGGAAACACTTTTCAGCAATAAGAAGAATGTCAGGTCTGGTGCCCGTAGATAGTTGCTAAATATCTGATGGTGGGCGAGAATTACTGCACTATTTTCTGCCCATGTATTCTTATATTAATGTTGCACCTTACTGTGAATCACAGATGGTTAGAATTTCTTATTACCGGATGACAGTGAAAATAACCCTGATCATGGTGGGACAAAGTTCATTGAACCCAAATCTCTGTAGCAAAGAAAACCTCCCAACCATTTACATTTGTGAAGCCTTGATGCAATTGGTGTATAAAAATTGAGTTTATAATATCAAAGTAGGCTTGCAATGTTTAATAGGAAATAATGTCTCTACCTTCTTGGAGCTAGGATAATGATGCTTTGAATCTGATTGCACATTCTCATTTTCTTTTATGATCATGAGAATATTTTTTGTCCTGTTGAACTTATCAGGTCAGGTCTTAAAAGTTACATATACATTCTCGTTTATGATGAAAAAAATGTATATCATCAGTATTAGTGCATGGTATCAACATGCAATCGTGGTACACTATGTTGTTTCTGGTTACTCATTGGTGTTTGTGGGGATTTTAACCTTCTCATGAGATTTAATTCTGCTGTTTATAGATTGTGATGCAATATTATGGAGGAAGGGAGATATCCGAGGAAGATTTGGAAAGAGCTCTGCTGGTTGGCATGAGTCCTCATGAAAGAAGGCGATTTGAGAAGAAGAGAAGGTTTTCATCAAAACATTCTACTGAGGTTATCCTTTTGGACAAAGAACAGATGGGTGCAGCTTATACCATGGCTGTATCTACCACCGGAAATTCACTGGAAAAGGCTGTTACTAAAGATGGTTTAGAAACTACTGAAATGGAATCAACAGGTACAAAAGAACTAGACTATTTCATGGTAAAAGATACTATTTCTGACAAGGAAATGAATTCAGATGAAAATGAAGCTTCTGATACAAAAGATGAATATGTTGGAAACGATGATGATAATTGTGAAGGAGGCCCCTCAAATGGAACAGCTAGAAATGATGAAAGTGCTCCACATAAAAATAATTCGAAATTATCTCTGTTAGGACATGGACCACATGGAAAACAAGTTGTGGATCATATATTAGAGGAATATGGCGAGGATGGCATTCGGCAATTTTGTCAGAGATGGAGACAAGTTTTTGTTGAAGCAGTTCATCCTCGTTTCTTACCTGCTGGCTGGGATGTAATGCACAGGTAAATAGCCTTGTTATGCACGTGTCTCTAGAAATATGCTATGCTCAAGAAGCATTTTGTTTAACGTAGTTCAATCTAATCTTTATAAGGTTTAGATGCCACAGGTCCATAGATGTCCAAATAAAGGCCCGTTATATCATGAATTTTCCTTGCCTCAACTTTACCATTATTGCTTAGCATCCCATCTCTCTCTCCATCAAGACTGCCATCAATGCCAGTAGCACCAGAACTAACTTAATGCCTACACAGCAGCTACACTTTGTCACTAGAAAGTTGTACTGACTACAGATTTCTAAGACAACCTAGACAATGCCAATTCCAGTTGCACCAGCACCAACGTAATATCTATACAGAAACCAAACTTTGCAACCAGAAAGTTGTACTGACTGCTGATTTCTAAGTCAACCTAGACAGTGTCAATGACTTGTGCTGGCAAGATAGCAAGTGATAATGTACAATCACCTCAACTTGTGCATGAAATGCCATGTTGTCTCTGTAGATATCTAGCATCTGCTGACCATGTCTATAAATAATTAGATTGCAGTTTCAGAGTTCTGAATTTTATGATGACCTACAAGCCTAGTTGCAGTTGCTAGCTGATTTTCTTAAACTAACCCCAATAAGAAAAATGGCTATTTCTATTGGGCATCTTTAGTTGCTGTACAAGTTGCATATTTGTTGGTACACTTGCATGTGTTTAGCAACTTCACAAGATGTATTAGATACTGAACTTTTGTTTATTTGTTCAAGGATTTGACTATGTACGCTGTTTTTGCCAGTGGCAGAAGAGACTTTGGTGAATTTAGCGTGTACAATCCTACCAATAAAGCACCTGCTGCTAACACTTGAACAGATTCCCCATCGACTGTAGAATACCAACAATGAAAGTAGAAGCTTCCTGTGGGTATCAAATTTTCTTCCCCAAATTCGTATTTTCATTTGTTGATCAGAATCAAATTTCTATTCTTTCATTTCTTGTTGCCATTGACATGGTATAAAACTAGATGCAATAAAAACCATCTTTAATTTCCTTTCTATGATTATTAGAATATCCGTGTTTAGCATGCTTTTATATTTTTTTTTCTGTTTTAGATATGCATGTTTAGGTTGTTCTTATTCATGATTTTGCATGTATGTGTGCTCAGGCTATGTTTTTTTTATAAACGCATGATTGTTGGTGTTCTGGTTATATATCATGTTTAAGTTGATGTTTTGAATATGTTACACCTTTGGATTGTGATTATGGATGATAAAAACAGGGTTTACACCCATATTAGTCCCATCCCCACCCGTCTAGAAAATGTTTTATCAAGTCCCTCTACCGAAAGAAAAGGGCATTGTTATTATACTGGTCGGCCCGTCAACTTAGGACCTGACATGAATCGGATTTAATGAGTTCATCCAGTTAATCTACAAGTGAGACTTGATTTGATTTTAAAAATATAATTAAAATAACGTTGTTTTAATTTTTTTAAAATTAAATAATATTATTTTGATTTTTTAATTAATTCACATGTAATCCAACTTGAGTTTTATAACTATGAAAATAGTTGGATTGAGTTCCTATATGTTATAAAACTATTGCATCTTTTTTTATATTATTAAATTTTATGAAAATAAGTTAATTTAAAAAATATAAAAAATATTATTTTTAAGAATAAAACTATAGTTTTTTTATAAAATTATCATTCATTTTTGTTTTTACAACCCCTCATGATTTGTATTTTTTTTCTTAAATTTAGTTTTTTTGCACAAA
>Ga0307515_10014471_pt1 | contig 14620 bp, 10 predicted proteins | sample 17_EM_MG_FD_194513 | JGI IMG/M metagenome (GOLD analysis project Ga0307515, IMG submission 194513) | Populus trichocarpa ectomycorrhiza microbial communities from riparian zone in the Pacific Northwest, United States - 17_EM | ecosystem: Host-associated > Plants > Roots > Unclassified | place... | reverse complement strand
ACCGAACTAATTGAATTTCTTGCTGGAAACAATTTTTCAATCGATTTAATTCAGGTAAATGAACTACCAACTAGCACTGTTGAAGTAACTTTAGACGAGCAACAGCAAGCAACGTATAAAATTGTAGAACCTGTAGCTTGGGATGCAATTGAACTTTCTGATAACTTGATTTCAACTGTTCAGGCTTCTGATGCATTTGTTTATTGCAGCCTAACCTGCAGAAATGAAAAAAGTAAAAACACTATTTTATCATTATTAAAATATGCAAAGCTGAAGGTTTTTGATATTAATCTTCGTGAACCTTTTTACACCATAGAAACGCTGAAGTCGTTGCTGAATGAAGCTGATATTTTAAAAGTAAATGAACACGAATTGGTTTATCTGAAATCTGCTTTAAATTTATCTGGAAATACCGACGAACAACTTTTGAAACAATTGAGCAACTTATTTCAAATCAAAATTATCTGTTTAACCGTTGGTGAAAAGGGTGCGTATGTTTTACATCAAGACAAACTTTATCATCACAAGGGTTACCAAGTAAAAGTTGCAGACACCGTTGGTGCAGGCGATTCATTTCTTGCTACTTTTATCTCAAGTTACTTAAGTGGTTATCCAATGGATACGATATTGGATAGGGCTTGTAAAGTTGGTGCCTTTGTAGCTTCTCAAGTAGGCGCTAATCCTGTTTATGGAGATGAAGTTTTTAATTAACTCCTTTATACTTGAACTATGGTTTTGCGTTAGGGATTGTAAGGGTTTGTACCGATTTTCTCGGTACCGTAGCGAAGCGAAGCCCTGAAAAGCCCGACCCTTGCGTAGCTTGGGAAACGTCCAATTCAGTTCTCAGTTGGCAGTTCTCAATTAACAGTTCTATAATTCGCTTTAGTCCCTGCCTACCGCAGGCAGGTTTCAGCTTTTATCCATAAGCTCTCTAAATATGACATCAGGCTTAAAATACTCTAGCCTCAAACTTTTAACTTCGAAATATCGTTTATATAGCTCATGAGAGGATTTCAATTTTCTAAATTCTTACCCAATAAATTGCCGAAAGGTGGTTTTGATGAATTGCTTAAGCTTTTTACAGAACTGCTAAACTATACCGCAGGCGATGCTGGAGAAACTTTAGCTTGGATGAATGAGCTTGACAAGCAATATAAATTTACCAATAACGAATATGGGATGGGTGATTTTATTGACGACTTGAAAGACAAGGGGTACCTGAAAGAGGAAAATGGCGAAGTAAAAATCACTGCTAAAACAGAGCAAACCATTCGCAAATCTGCACTGGAAGAAATTTTTGGCAAACTTAAAAAAGCTGGCAAGGGAAATCATAACAGCAACATTTCGGGCATTGGTGAAGAGAAAAATGCAGACAGAAGGGAATATTCATTTGGTGATAGTTTAGACCAAATTGACATGACTGCCTCTATTCAAAATGCTCAAATTAATCACGGTATTGGCGATTTTACCTTAACCGATAGAGACTTAGAAGTTGAAGAAAAAGATTATAAAACACTCACTTCAACAGTGTTGATGATTGATATTTCGCACTCGATGATTTTATATGGCGAGGATAGAATTACGCCAGCTAAAAAAACAGCAATGGCTTTAGCAGAGCTGATTAAAACTAAATACCCAAAAGATACTTTAGACATCGTGGTTTTTGGAAATGATGCATGGCCAATTACCATAAAAGATTTACCTTACTTACAAGTTGGCCCATATCATACCAACACCTTAGCAGGATTAGAATTGGCAACAGATTTATTGCGCAGAAGAAAAACCCATAACAAGCAAATTTTCATGATTACTGACGGCAAACCAACTTGCTTGAAAGAAAATGGTCGTTACTATAAAAATAGCATGGGTTTAGATAGGAAGGTAATTGGTAAAACCTTAAATATGGCTGCGCAATGTAAACGCTTAAACATACCGATAACCACTTTTATGATTGCACAAGACCCCTATTTACAACAATTTGTACGACAATTTACCCAAGTTAATGGCGGCAGGGCATTTTACAGTTCGTTAACTGGCTTAGGCGAATACATCTTTGAGGATTACATTAAGAATAGAAGAAAAACATTTAGGGGAAATTAAGGGTTGGAAAATTGTAATGTTGCAAAGTTGAAAGGTTGCCAAGAAAGCGCCCAAAACATTACAACATTTCAACCTTCAAACATTACAACATTTAAATAACAAATGGATATAAAAACATTAGGCCAATTAAAAGCCAGCAATTATAAATCACTAAGCGTAAAAGACGAATTAAGGAAAAACTTAATTATCCAACTACAAAATAAGGAAGCAGGTTTTGAAGGAATTTTAGGTTACGACGAAACGGTTATTCCTGAATTACAAACCGCAATTTTATCTCGTCATAATGTATTGTTATTGGGTTTACGCGGTCAGGCAAAAACAAGAATTGCTCGTTTAATGGTTAACTTATTAGATGAGTATATTCCTTACGTAACCGGAAGTGAGATTTTTGACGACCCATTAAATCCCATTTCATGGTATGCAAAAAATGAAATTGCCACCAAAGGTGATGATACCCCAATTTCATGGCAACACCGAAGCGAACGTTATACTGAAAAATTGGCAACACCAGATGTTACGGTTGCAGATTTAATTGGCGATGTAGACCCAATTAAAGCGGCCACATTGAAACTAACTTATAACGACGAGCGAGTTATCCATTTTGGCTTAATACCTAGGGCACACCGCAGCATTTTTGTGATTAATGAATTGCCAGATTTACAAGCTCGTATTCAAGTAGCCTTGTTTAACATGTTGCAAGAAAAAGATATCCAAATTCGTGGTTTTAAATTACGCTTACCATTAGATATTCAATTTGTATTTACAGCTAACCCAGAAGATTATACCAATCGAGGTAGTATTGTAACCCCATTAAAAGATAGAATTGAAAGTCAGATTTTAACCCATTATCCTAAAACGATTGATATCTCTAGACAAATTACTTTCCAAGAAGCAAAACTAACTCCTGAGCAAAAACTAATTGAAGCTGATGGTTTAGTGAAAGACCTAATCGAGCAAATTGCTTTTGAAGCTAGGAAGAGTGAATTTATCGACCAAAAATCTGGTGTATCTGCTCGTTTAACTATTTCTGCTTATGAGAATTTAATTAGTAATGCAGAGCGAAGAATGTTAATCAACAATGAGCAATCTACTTTTGTGAGATTGGCAGATTTGAGCGGCATCATTCCGGCAGTAACTGGTAAAATAGAATTAGTTTACGAAGGGGAATTAGAGGGCCCTGCAAAAGTGGCACATACATTAATTGGAAAAGCAATTAAACATTTATTTGCAAGGTATTTCCCTGACCCAGAAAGAGCAAAGAAAAGCAAAACGGCAAATCCATATACCAAAATTACCGAATGGTTTACGGAGGGAAATACAATTGATATAGCTGACGATTTAAAATTAGAGCAATACAAAAAAGTTTTAATCGGAGTTGATGGTTTGCATGAATTGGTTCAGAAATTCCATCCTAAATTAAGTGAAAACCAAACTTTCCTGTTGATGGAATTTGTATTACATGGCTTAGCTGAATTCTCTCAGGTTAGTAAAAATTACCTAAACAGTGGTTTTGGTTTTGCGGATATGTTCGACAGCTTGTTTAATGTTGACTTAGAAGATGAGGATGAAGACGATTTTAGATAGTTTTGTAACTAAATCCCTGTATTAGTTTCTAAAACCAATAACATCCACCATTCTTAAATTATGAGATTACTTATCCTATCACTCCTTAGTTTACTTATACTACTGTTAGATTTCTATTGCTACAAGGCAATTATCTCAGTCTTTAAAAAATGGTCAGCAAACACTAAAAAGGGTTTTGCAATCATCTGGTGGTCGATTAATATATTGTTGATAATTGGTGTTTTTGCTGCTATTTTCCTTAATCTATTTTTAACTGCTAGAGCTATTATTTTGGTGGCCTTTTTCTTATTAACAGTTGGAAAGGTTTTCATGTTGCCGTTTTTGTTGATTGACGATTTACGAAGACTGTTTATTAAAATAACCAATAATAAAAAATCAGTTAAACAACCAATCGCTGGAGAGCCTATTAGTCGTTCTTCCTTTTTAGTAAAAGCTGGTTTAGTTACCGCAGCAGTTCCCTTGAGTTCGTTAAGCTGGGGCATTATTTCTGGCGCTTATGATTATCAAGTTAGGCACGTAAAACTGATCTTACCCAATTTGCCTAAAGCTTTCGATGGAATTAGAATGGGGCAAATTTCTGACATACACTCTGGAAGTTTTTATAACAAAACTGCTGTTAAAGGTGGTGTAGAAATGTTATTAAAAGAAAAGCCAGATTTTGTCTTCTTTACTGGCGATTTAGTGAATAACTTAACCAATGAAGTAAAGGACTACCAAGACATTTTTGCAAAAGTAAAAGCGCCATTAGGTGTGTATTCTACTTTAGGAAACCACGATTATGGCGATTATTATTTTGGCAGGGAAAGTTCTCCCGCTAAGGTTAAAAACTTGCAAGATATGATTAAGGTTCATCAAATTATGGGCTACGATTTATTGATGAATGAAAACAGGCGATTAAAAGTTGATGGCGAAGAAATAGGCATTTTAGGTATCGAAAACTGGGGAATGGGTCGCTTCCCTAAATATGGAAAAATGGAGCAAGCTGTAAAAAACACAGAAGATCTACCTGTTAAATTGTTGCTTTCTCACGACCCTTCGCATTGGCGTGGAGAAGTTTTAGAAAAGTATCCAGATATAGACGCGATGTTTAGTGGGCATACACATGGGATGCAGTTTGGAGTTCGTTTAAAAGAAATGCAGTGGAGCCCCGTTCAATACATTTATAAAGAATGGGCTGGATTATATAAAGAAAACCACCAACAGCTTTATGTAAATGTTGGTTATGGATTTTTAGGTTATCCTGGCCGCGTTGGAGTTTTACCAGAAATTACGATATTTGAATTGAAACGAGCTTAGCTATCCATCTACCAAATGATTAAAAAAGCATTCTTTTCTACCTTAGATTTCCTGCTTTTTAGCAATCTTTTTATTGCTTTTGGCGCTGTTGCACAAGGTTTAGTTACTTATTACCTACTAAAGGTTCCTGTAGATAAATACGTTTTAATGTTTGTCTTCTGCTCAACATTATTAGTCTATAATTTGAGTATGCTTTTGGCTAAACCTAAAGAACCTCAAAAATCTCCATTTAAAAGAGTAAGGTGGATTTTTTCGCACCTGCGGATGAATATTTCCATAACCTTAATTGCTGCACTTTGTATTATTCCATTGGGTTTATGGTATTTGAGCATTCAATCTCAATTGTTAATGGGGTTTATTGGAATTTTAGCTCTTGCGTATAATTTTCCTTTTTTAAAATTAGATGATAAAAAAATTGGCTTAAGGAATATCCCTGGTATCAAATTATTTTTAATCGCCTTTGTTTGGTCAACAAGTTGTGTATTATTGCCGATTGTACAAGTAGAAAGCACCTATGGAATTGCCGTTTCTTTAAGCGAAACTTTATTATTGGTTGCCAAACGTTTTTTATTCATTTGTGCCATTACCATTCCTTTTGATATACGCGATTTATATCAAGACAAGTTATACGAATTGAAAACAATTCCGGTAATGTTGGGCGAAAAAAAAGCCTGGATTTTCTGCCAAGCTTTATTAGGTCTATATTTAATTCTACTAATTCTTTTTACAAAAAACATCAATTTAGATGTAATTGGTTTGGCTTTAACGGTTATCCTAACGGGATGGCTAATCTTTAAATCAAACTTAAAAAGAAACGAATATTATTACTTCTTCTTTTTAGATGGAACGATGATTTTGCAGTTCTTGATTTTATGGTCATTGCGATTCTTTTAACCGCAAAGTACACAGAGAGAAAACCGCAAAGACACAAAAGACCCTAAGGCTTTTTTTAAGAATTTGTCATCCTGACAACGGAAGGATCTCATAAATAAAATTCCCTTATGGGATTCTTCGATTCGCTGAATGACAAAAAACCCAATCAGGACTATTTTTAACCACAAAGATAAAAGACCACTAAGACACAAAGAGCGCAAGGTATCTTCGAATTTTATCTTTCGGACTTTCCGACCTCAGACTTTCGGACTTTCTTATCCTGCATTAAATCGATATCCAATACCTCTAACCGTTTGTAACAACTGCGGATTATCTGGATTAAGCTCTATCTTTTTACGTAATCTAACGATGTGCATATCAAGCGTACGCGTATTTACATCTGAGTTATAACCCCAAACTACCAACATCAATTCATCACGATTAATTACCTTATTAGGATTACGTAAGAAGTATAACAATATCCTGTTTTCCAATATCGTTAACTCAATCTTTTTGCCATCACGGAAAAGTGTATGAATGTTTGGATGGTGTTCCATGTTTCCAAAACGATGAATTTCAGAACGGTCGTTGTTAATTAAGAACTTAACCTTGTTATCCAACATAGCCACTAGAACATCCATATTAAAAGGTTTTGTAACATAGTCTGATGCACCGAAATTATACGCATCAATTTTATCTACATCTTGCGCTTTAGCCGTCATCATAATTACTAAACCTTCATAGCCAGCTTTACGAACTTCTTCACAAACTTCAGCTCCTTCTTTGCCTGGCAGCATCCAGTCTAACAATACAATATCTGGTTTTTCAGACATAATGGTATCAACCGCAGTAGCTCCATCACTATTCTCAAGCACTGTATATCCTTCTGCCTGTAAACGATGAACCACTAAAAAACGTAGATTTTCATCATCTTCAACTATAAGTATTTTAATTCCTTTCGACATTTGCTTTTGTTTTAAGGTTGTAATGTTGAAAGGTTGAAAGGTTACTACTAACGTTCCAACATTCTAACATTACAACATTTCAATTAATTATTATAAGGTAGTACAATTTTAAATTCTGTTCCTTTATCAACAACACTTTTTACAGAGATTTCTCCATCCATAAAATTAACGAGTTCTTTACAGAAAGCCAAACCTAAACCAACACTCCCATTTTGGTTATATCGGTTCTGTATGCGATAAAACTTTTTAAAGATATTATTTATTTCTGATGATGGAATACCAATACCTGTATCTTTAAACCTCAACACAACCTTATCTTTTATCATTCGAGCTGTAATATGCAATTTCTTCTGATTTGGTGGCGAATATTTATAAGCATTTTCAGCTAAGTTATCGAATAGGCTTCCCAGTAAAACTGGATCTGTAATAAAGGTTGTAAAACCTGAGGTTTCATAAGTAATGTCAAAATCCGGATGTTTTAAATTATGAACTTCAATTGTACTTTCAATAAAATCAACTATGTTAATCTCATCCTGATTTAAAGTAATGGCTTTATTTTCTATCTGTGTAAAGGCCAACAATTTATTCATTAGTCCATTCAACTTATCAGCTTCTTCATCCAAAATTCTGCCATACATTTGCTGTTCTCGCTCAGATAAACTGGATGCACTTTTAATATTATTCCCTGCAATTTTAATAACACTAACAGGCGTTTTAAACTCATGGGTTAAATTTGTCACGAAATCATACTGCAGCTTAAACATTTTATGGTTAATATTTAAATTTCTGTAAATAAGAAAAGCAACCAAAACCAATACACCATAAAACAATAACAATAGGGCAGCAATTGGCAAGAAATAACTAAAAATCTCTTTCTTTACAAATGATTTTGCCGATGTAAAATAGAGTTTATAATCAGAAAATGCCCCTCCTAACGTAATTTCTCCAGTTATATAATCTGATGATGTATCTAATGGATCATAAGTAACAGGCACCACACTTATCTTTTGGTAAAGCAAAGGCCTAGTATTTTTAATCTTTATCTTACTTGGGTCTAGCTCAAAAGAAAGCATATCTTGCTGATAAACTGGATCAGATGCGAGTTTACCTGCTATCATTTTTTTGTAGACCTTTAAATCCTCAAAATTCGGAATATTGAAATAATCAATTCGATTAGACCTGATGTTTGTAAAGTTGCTCGACAGTTGTTCTTGAGTTGGAACTTTTGCGGTATCTAGTTTTTGAACATATGTAATCCATTTTAACGAAAGCTTATTAAAATCATCAATATCTGCATTATTGATGACTTGATTTTCACTAAAAAGCTTGATGGAATCTTTTGGTAAAGAACGGGCAAACTGAAAAACACTCTTTGTACCAATCGAGCAATCTCCATAACTAATTCCATTCTCCTCATAGTTTAGGTTTTTTACTTGAGCATCATAAAAAACCACTTTTTTAACAAATGGGTACTGCAATAAGATTGTATCTGTAAATTTTGATGCAGTTGCAGAATCTAAAAAACCATTGTAGTAAGATATTTCTGGAAGCTTATTTAAAAAAAAGTCGTTATAAGGCTTAATGCTTTCTTCTAAAACATTCGCTTTAGCAGAAACAAAATCATTCTCAATATTCTTTTTGCTGAAGTTGTAAGCCAAGAAAAGTGAAAGCACAAAAATGATAGAAATTAAGCCAATAAAAGTTACTATTAATGAAAAATTCTTGCGATAACCACTGTCTTTTTCTGAAACCATTTTTGATTCTAAAGGGTTATTTCTTTTTCAAGTTACTTTCTAAAAATTGCTCTAAAGCGGTATAAACCTTCTGCCTACTTTCTTCTCTGTTGGCGGAAAATGGAGCATCATCTTTTTCAAGATAGGTTACATTAACGTTACGTTTCTTTAATTCTTTTACAAATTGTATGGCATCATTGGCGTTAATTCTATGGTCTTTAACATTTTGTGTAATAAAGATAGGGATATTAACCTTATCTGAATGAAAAACTGGCGATGCTTGTCGCATGTAATCAAACTCAGTATCGGGATTACCCACAATATCGTAATACATCTGCAAATTAGATTTTAAAAACGGAGGTATAGATTTAATGTAGCTCAACAAATTAAGCACACCAGAATTTGACGCTGCACAACTATATAATTTAGGACTTTGTATGGCACTATTTAGCGCAATAAATCCACCAAATCCGCTACCATAAATGGCAATCCGTTGAGGGTTAGCAACCTTTTCATTGATTAACCATTTTACACCATCATCAATATCATCTTGTATTTTACCACCCCATTGTTTAAAGCCAGCAGCATAGAAATTCTTTCCATATCCAGCAGAGCCTCTATAGTTAATTTGCAAAACAGCATAACCTCTATTTGCTAAAAACTGTACTTCTGCATTATAACCCCAAGTATTTCGCTGCCCTGGTCCATTATGAGGTACAACAACAATTGGCAAATTTTTAGCAGCCTTATTTAAAGGCAAAGTGAGGTACCCATTAATCTTCATTCCATCTCTAGAAGAATAACTAATCGGTTTCATTTCGCACATTTGTTCTTCCTTAATAGAAGAATTGATATCACTTAGCTTTTTAAGTTTGCCAATACTTGCTATGTATAAATAATATGAACCTGGGTTGCGATCAGTAAAAGTTCTAATTACAAATACATTTTCGCTTTTATCCCTATCTAAAATTCTCGATTCTGTGTTGGGTAATAATTGATCTATTTTTTGGTAAAGGAGCTTTGCCTCATTATCTAAATAGTGTTTTTCCTTTTTCCAAGTTTCGCAAACAACATAAGCCATTTTTCCTTTTTGTCTCGAATATTGGGCATCAACAACATTCAAAGTGTCATTTGCAAAAAGTATACTCTTTTCTTTACCGGTAGTACAATCCAATTCTACTAAGGCACTTTTATCTCTATTCACATCAGATATGGCATAAATAATATTAGGCTTATCTTCTGCAAATGCAACAGGCATTAAAGTAGTTTTAAAGTTATTTGTAAGTATGGCCTTGAATTTTTGATATTCATTCTCACGATACCACAGTGTTTCATTTACACCATCACTTGAAGTTGCCATTCTTAACTTACCTTTCGAATCTGTCATCCAATTGGTAATATTACCTGGGTTTTGGGCAGCCATTGACATTTTTCCGTCTCTAACATTTAAGCGATAAACATCAGACACCGTAGAATCTCGTTGATTGGAAAGAACCAGCAGATACTTATCCTCTATCAATTGATCTTCTAAAACCCTCATTCTGCTTTTTGCATTAGCGCTCAACTGTCTTTCATTTGCGCCTTGTTTATCGATAATAAATAAGTCTGATTGAAATTTTTCTCCAGCTTTTTCTTTATAATAAATCAATTCATCCTTACTTACCCATGAGTAAAAACTAATATTTTTTTCCTTTAAATGGGTTAACTGTACAATTTTACCTGTAGCAATATCTTCTACAAAAAGGTTTTGTTTCTTATTCTCTAATTTTAAATAAGAAATACTTTTACCATCAGGTGATATCCGGTAGGTGGCTTTATCTTGCGATTTAAAAAAATCATTAACAGGAATAATCGCAACTTTCTCTTTGCCATTACAGGCAAATAAGAATGCAATCAACATCATGTAAATAAATTTCTTAGTAATCGTCATAGTTAAAAATACCAAACAAAAATACACAACCCTATTTGCCAATGGTAGTTATCATTAAGATTGTTACCTATTCGAAATTAGCATTGGGTTCTCAATGTAGCAACATTGATTTTATTCATCATAATTTTACAAGTAACATTTAGAATACGCTTTAACAATTTTCGTTATTTTAACAAAAACACTTTAATTCTATTGTAAATCGTTAAATTTAAGGCATTGGTAAATCATTCCTTTCTAATGAAGAAATTATTTTTAATTATATTTTTTAGTTTTTCATTTGTTTTCTTGAAAGCTCAAGATAATATGGATGAAGCATTAGCTTATCAATATTACCAACAAGGAGAGTTTGAAAAGGCAGCTGTTTTATTAGAGAAACTATTTAACAAAACTAAAAACGACAATTATTTCGACCTTTATTTCTCTTCACTTATTAAAGTAAAAAAATATACCGAGGCAGAAACCCTCCTTAAAAAATTAATTAAGCAATATCCTCAAAAATCTCAATATGCAATTGCATTAGGCAGGGTTTATCAAGAAAATGGTCGCACTGCGGATGCCAATAAAATATTTCAAGACGCTATTAACAACACGCCTAAAGATGAGAACAAGTTTAGAGAAATGGCCAATGCATTTTACAGGTTCGAGGCATACGACATGGCTATCTCAGCTTTTTTACAAGGAAGAAAGATTTTTGGCGATGAACAGATGTTTCAATTTGAGCTTTTAAGCATTTATCGTTTTAAAAAAGACAAACAAATGCTGATACAAGAATACATTAACGTATTAGCAAGCACACCTCAATTATTACCACAAGCGCAAGGTGTTTTAGCTTCAGTATTTGAAGACAATGCAGATTATCAATTATTGCAAAATGCATTATTAAAGAAAATTCAAAAAGACCCACAAACCGAAATTTATACTGAATTATTAACTTGGCAATATATTCAGCAACAGCAATATGAAATGGCCTTGCGACAGTTAATAGCACAAGATAAACGCACCAAAGGCGATGGTAATTTATTGTTTAGTACAGCTTATACTTTCATATCAAATAAAGCATATACAACCGCCATTAAAGCTTATGAATACATTTTAACCAAAGGTGAAGAAAATGAACTCTATCTCGCTGCCAAAGTTGGTTTAATTAATGCTAAATATGAATTAGCAATCTCAGGTAAATATGATAAAACAGCTATTCAAGCACTTGCTGATGAATACCTAGAAGTTATAGGGAAGTATGGAAAAAACGGACAGGGCTTAGTAGCCTTAAGAAAATTAGCAAATCTACAAGCTTATTATCTTAATGACTTAAAAAAGGCAGAGTTAACATTAGAAAGTGCATTACAAACTCCAGGTATTTCGCAGGGCGATGTTGCCCAAATTAAAATGGATTTAGGCGACATCTACGTTTTAACTAAACAACCTTGGGAAGCCATTTTGGTATACGAGCAAGTTTCTAAACAATTCGAAAATCAGCCATTAGGTAATGAAGCAAAATTTCGCTCAGCTAGACTTTTCTTTTATGTAGGCGATTTTAATTATGCCAAATCTCAGGCCGATGTTTTAAAAGCATCAACATCGCAACTAATTGCCAATGATGCATTAAATCTAAGCCTTCTGATAAACGATAATTTACAAAGCAAGAACGATAGTCTTGCGCTGAAAATGTATGCTGATGCAGAAATGCTACAGTTCATGAATAAGCCTGAACAATCTTTAACTAAGCTAGACAGCATCAACATCGCTTATCCAAATAACAGCTTAACAGATGATATTTTAATGGCAAAAGCTAAGATATTCATTAAAACAAGTGACCTATCAAAAGCAGAAACTATGCTCAAGGAAATTATTGCCAATCATCACGATAGTATTTGGACTGATGATGCCCTGTTTACTTTGGCTGATCTGTATGAGAAGAAATTAAATAATCCAGAAGAAGCGAAAAAACTCTTCCAACAATTGATGAACGATTATCCTGGTAGCATGTTCAATGCCGAAGCCAGAAAACGTTTCAGAAACATACGTGGTGATAATGTAGGAACCTAAAGAGTTTAGGGGTTAGTTGTTTAGTTGTCATATGAGTTTAAATGCTAAACACCTCCTCTCTAAACATCTAACCAAAAATTTTTATCTTTGCCCTATGTTATTATACAATGTAACCGTAATTATAGAAGATGCAGCTGCTGAGGAGTGGTTGCAATGGATGCAAGAAATCCATATCCCAGAAGTAATGGCAACTGGAAAATTTGTTTCCAATCGCCTATTAAAGGTTTTAGATTCTCCTAATGAAGGCGTAACCTATTGTGTACAATATGTTGCGGAAAATCTAGCTGAGTATGATGACTATCAATTAAACTATGCTCCTGCTTTACAAGCAGATTTACAACGCAAATTCGAAAATAGGCACGTTGCTTTTCGTACCTTAATGGAATTTGTATAATTGGTTAATTGTATAATTGCTTAAACTGTTTAACTGTACCTTACAATTAACCATTTTTAACAATTAACCAGTTAACCGACAATTATTGTTTAATCAAATCGTACAATTCATCCAATTTAGGTGAAAGTACAATTTCTATTCTACGGTTTTTGCTACGATTCTCAGCATTAGTATTTGGGTTTAAAGGTTGGTATTGCCCTTTACCTGTGGCTGTCATCCTTATACTTTCTACTTTTTGCTCTTCTGTTAAAAAGCGAACTACCGATGTAGAACGAAGCACACTTAAATCCCAGTTATCTTTAATCTGACCAAGGTTATTTATCTTTTGAGAATCCGTATGGCCTTCAACTGCAATATTAATTTCAGGTTGTTGTTTCAATACTGTAGCTAATTGCGTTAAGGCTTGTTTTCCTTTTTCATCTATAATAATACTTCCAGAAGGGAATAGTAATTTATCTGTTAACGAAACGTATACTTTACCGTTTTTAATCTCTACAGTTAAGCCGTTTTTGGTAAAGCCCAATAAAGCCTCTTGTAATTTAGCTTTAAGCTGATTAGTTGCTTCATCTCTCTTACGCAAAATTTCTTCAACTTCTTTTAACCGTTGCTCACGTTTTTTCAAATCATCAGACAACTTATTTAAGTTTCCAGATAGTTTATTAATCTCCGCAGAGCTGTTGTTACGCAGTTTTGCATAATTAGCCTCCATCTCATTATGCTGGGCTCTTAAATCAGCCAGTTGACCATTTAAATCTGCAGTATCTTTTCTCAAACGAGTAATGCGTTGCTCTAAACTTTCACCGTTTAATTGAGCTTCCGTTAAAGTTGAGCTTAAAGAATCTTGTTTCGCCAATAAGGCTTTATATTTTTTTGGTGATAGAATGACACAAGAACTAATTGTTGAGGCGATTAAAAGTATGGCAAGAGCTAAGAAAGAATTCTTCATTATTGTTTTAAATTGGTTAATTGTTTGAAATGGTTAACTGTCTGATTGTTTGTGATAAAATGTTCACTAACCAATATCAACAGCTTTTCTCAAAAATAGGACAAAAGGCTGAATTGTTTTAAAAGCAGTTATTAACTTATTAACGATTTCCGACTTAAAAAATTCTTCGTCCTTAATTTTATAAATGGCAATAAAGCTTTTTAGTTTCAACAAATCTATTTGTGGGTGATTAATGTCATAACCCTTAGGTGCGTTTTTTAGTGTATCTTCTTTACTTAATTTATATATACTCTTAAAATCTTTTGCGTTAATTATTTCCAGAAATTCTGAAGTACTATAATCAATTTCTTCCCTAATGCTTTTTAAAACTGGTGCTTCTGGTTGCCAAAACCCTACACCAAAAAAACAATTCCCTGGCTGTAAATGCAAATAGTAACTAGGTGTGCGTGGTCCATATCCTTTAACATCAAATGCAATTCCGTAGTTCTTTTTATAAGGATCTTTATTCTTGCTAAAACGAACATCCCTGTAAATGCGCATTAACGCTTTTTTAGGTTCTGTACTTGCAGAATAGGCAGGGTCTATTGTTGCCAATTCTTTAATGAGCTTTGCTATAAACGGAAACAAATCTTCTTTTGCTTCTTCATACAAATGTTTATTCTCTGCAAACCATTCGCGATTATTATTTTCCGCTATAGCATTAAGGAAATCAAAAGTTTTTTTATTTAACATGGTCAATTGTTGAATTGTTAT
>Ga0307515_10014470_pt1 | contig 14621 bp, 9 predicted proteins | sample 17_EM_MG_FD_194513 | JGI IMG/M metagenome (GOLD analysis project Ga0307515, IMG submission 194513) | Populus trichocarpa ectomycorrhiza microbial communities from riparian zone in the Pacific Northwest, United States - 17_EM | ecosystem: Host-associated > Plants > Roots > Unclassified | place... | reverse complement strand
GTGCTGCGAACTAGAACCTGACCTGAAAGTATACTCAAGGAGCTCACCAAGTCTACACGACACCCGAGACCCAGAACCACTGCGAGCACTGCCTATTCACAGTGAGAATAGTCCCTTTTCCTCACACTTCTCTCCACTTTTTTTTTTTTTTTTTGTGGGTCAGGGAGGCGGCTCTGCCGCCGACTGCACGCCAAGCCAGGAAAGGGGAGGTGGTCTCCCGGCCCCTTCCACTGACAGGTCCGTGGAGTGGCGCCCCATCATCTGGCACCGCCTGTTCTCTAGAACTCTCCCTACCGTCACCCGCAGGAATCTGGTTTAAGACCCCGTTGCCTGTTGGAGGTGCCAATACAGCCGAACTGCCGCCCAAGGGTGAACTGGTCTCCCGGCACCCGAGGGGAAGGCTTCTGTCAGCTTCAGAGGCCGGGAGTGTGGGGGTCGCCAACGGCCGGAGCGACCGCGGAATACCCACTAAACCTGCGGGGGGCCTCCAGTCCGACATCGGTGAAGATGACCCCTGCCTGCGGCTGACAGGGCGCACCTTATCGGACCACCCAAAATTGGTTTAGCGTCCCTCCCTGGGCCCATGCCGTCTGCCCATTGCGAGCTCAGGCACGGACCACTATTCCCCGCCTTACGACGGGAGTATGACCCGCCCCCAGAGGGCGAGGAAAGGGTGATGAGGACGACGTGGAACGGCGCAGGTGTAAGGTGAGAATAGTACCCTGTTAAACATAAGCATCATCCGTGAGAGCCCGCAGGATTGTCTCCTTTCTGGAGAGGCGCGGGCGCTCGGAGAGCGCGCAGGACCTGCTTACCCCTGTCAGGTAGCTGCTCCCCCGGACCGCTCCCCATGAAGTGGGATACAGGGGGCGGCAGCTTCTCGAGGTCGCCAACCAGGGGGGCTGACGCCTTGTCAGGCCTGGCGCAGGGCGGGGCCTTATCGTCATCGCCCTCAGCTGGGCGCGCTAATAAGTGTGCAGGGACCGGCAAGGCCAGCGTGCCCCGCAGCGACTCCACGCAATTCGCGGGCACAAACTTGAAGCCCTCCTTGTGGACCTCTTTCATGCGCCACTTCCACAAGGCCCAGTAATAGTTACCAATTATCCATTCTCGCTGCTGCCTCGACCTCTTCAGGGCCCGGAGAATCTTCTTGCGTCCCTTTACTATAGGGTAGGCCGCTTCCTCCAGCGCCCCTAGTGCGAGGAGGGGGTACCAAGGCGACGCGCCCCAAGAGTCAGGGGAAAGCGTCTTGAAGCTGGATCCAGGGTGTAGAGCATCCAAAACTGCCAGCAAAGATGTTAACAGGGGCTGTAATATGTAAGCGCCGCAGCCCAGAAGGATGTGCCCCAGAGACATCTCCGCCCCGCACAAGCAATATCTACCCATATCAGACTTAGAGTGGCCTCGACCATAATACCTGTGTCCGAGGACTTGAGCCCCGTTCATTTCTTTCCAGAGCACTTCCTTCAATCCTTCGGGGATGGTCAGGTTCCACACCTTTCCGACGTGGGCCCCAGGGTCCAGCACTACCCCGAACATAAGGCCCATGGAGACCATCCATCTGTCAGAGAAGGCCTCGAATTTCAGCGTCTTCGCTGGCGCTTCCACTCGTGCGCGCACCACCAACTTGGTCAGATAATCTAGGGGCTGGTGGCACAGGACAGGGGCCGTGTCGACCCAACCATCCGGCACCGACACTGAGCCAATATCCATGAGTCTGCCTCCCACGCGCCCCTCGTTGGCGAGTTTGTCCGCGAGGTTATTCATGATGTCATCGCCATGAGCCGCAGCTTTCTCAAAACGTAGCCTCCCTGTCCTGTCTCGTAACAGGTATAGGAGAGCTTGTAGAAGTGGTGTTGGAGGCCCCCTACTAAGATGCCGTGGGGCGTCACCCCATCCGTCTCTTTCCATGGCCAGGAGGCCTCCACCTATCAAACCTAGAACGAACGTAGAATCAGTGTGGATGACTACGTGAGCATCACGCCACGCCGCTAGGCACAGCACTACGGCCGCAACCTCGGCAACGTTGTTAGAGAGGGTAGCCCCAGTCAGCGAGACTTTGTCTTGGAATTGCATGTCGGATATCCATGCAGACCCCGCGGTGCAGATATCGGTGCCATTGTCTTTAGCAGATCCGTCCGTCCAGATATGTATATCCCGTTCAAGGGCGATAGGGTCGGCTCTCCTTATGGCAGGCGGTGTGGCAGGAGCGTAATCAACCATGTGGTTTCGCAACCTGGTCCTCTTGTAGGCGTCTTTGACGACTCGCCCCACGATGATTGATTTTGGAGCCGTAAAGATCCTCACACACCCGAGGGGGCCGTTCATGCTGGGCCAGATATTAACGCCTGGGTGGGCACCGAGCGCACCTAGATTTCTCAGCGGCGACCAACTCGACGCGTGTACCAGCTCCTTCATGGCCGAAACTGTTTTCTTCAGGCCCGTTCCTCTGAGGGGGGGGGGGGCGTAAAGGTGGATCACCTTCCGCACTCCGTTATCCCTCAGGCCGAGCAACTTTTTGAACCTTTGTGAACCCGGCCTGGGCAGGGCCGGATGGTTAAGGATGGGCACGCCCATCCTTGCAGCGCTGGACGGGGCGGCGCAGGCCAAGTCCAGCCCGAACTTCCTAGCAGTCAAGAACGCTTGGGATACCCTTCCCTGCAGCAGGGAGGGCATCGTGTAAGCCTGTTGTAGGAAAGGGTTAAGACCGCAGTGTGTGCCGGCCCTGCTGGAGTTCGATGCCAATTTAAGGTCCATCCAAGTCCATTGTTTCCAGGGCACCTTCTGATCTCCAGTGACCAGATCGCCCAGGAATTTCATGTCAGCGGCCATCTTCCGGGTTGCGAGGGAGGGCGTATTGAGGCCCCCTTCGGCCAAAGGGGCTTCCAGGGTCTTGTAGGCCATCGCGGAGAATTTCCCCCGGACGAAGCTCATTATTTTGTTCCCAATCCTATTGAGCATGCTCGGTGGTATACCATTACCATCCATAAGGAAATGGCACCTAGAGAGCATGAGGGCTTTCGCCAGGAGTGACCTATTCCTTGCAGAGGCGCCAATCGCCCGCCACTGCGTTATGATTTTCTTCACGTGCTTGTCAATTTGCATCCACCTGTCAGAGGCGAAATCCCGGCTGCCGATCCAGACCCCCAGCACCCGTAGGGGGTCCGCGGGTGGCAGGATGTGTGCGCCTGGTATAGACTGGCCGCCCATGTCCTGCTGTGTGTAGCAAGCAAGCTGGAAGTCATGTGGGCCGACCGGTTTAACGTCCGTTTTCTCCATGTTAAACTTTGACCTGATAGTTCTAGACACAGATGTCAGGCAGTCCGACACCTCCTGTATAGAGTCATCCTGTCCGAGGAATAGGTTAATGTCGTCAGCGTATAGCATAACTTTCACGGGAGTGAGGCCAGGTATGGCGAGGCCCTTGACCACCTGCCGTAGCTTGATGGCCAGGGGCTCTATGGAGAAGTTGAACAGTAAGCATGACAGCGGGTCGCCCTGTCGTACGCCTCGCTTTAACGTGAAGTAGGGGCTATAACCACTGTTGATGCGGACTCTAGATTTGCAATTGTTGGTAAGGTCACTGATTAGTAGAATAAGGTCAGGGGGGAGCCCCGACGCAACCAGGACCTGCAGGAGCCAGGGTTGGTCCACTCTATCGTAAGCTTTCGCCTGGTCCAGGCCGACTATGAAGCCCGGGGTACCCGTCGCGTCACAGAGGTGTGCAACCTCAGACGCCAGTCTGGTGTGCTCATTCATCAGCCGCCCTGGCACGAAGCCTTTCTGGTCTGGATGGAGCTTGGCCACCGCCCAGGGGGCGAGCCTTGAGTTTATCAAGTTAGTATACATCTTACAGTCCGTGTTCATGGACGAGATCGGCCTGTAATTAGATACCAGGGTTGGGTCTCCTTTCTTATAAAAAAGACTGATGTTGGCATTTTTGAAACCTGCCCTAGAGGATCCTTTTTCAGCGATGTCCTTGGTCAGGCTGGCGAACGCCGTCCAGAACGTCATAGGTGGCTCGGCGCCATCCTGTAGTCCGGTGAGCAGCCTAATGAGCCGTTTCCAAAAGCCGTAGTGAATACCGTCTGGACCTGGGGCGGTATTCGGCATTTTCGATAGGAGGGCTCTCATTTCTTCCTCTGTGAAGGGCCCCTCCGAGATGTCATCTGGCGTGGGGCTCGGGCGTTGCAGGCTTTGGAGCCTGACCTCTTCTAGCAGCACCCGCTGTGCCTCCATTCTTTCATGGCCCGAAACCTCTGGGGTGTGCAGGTCATAGAAGTAATCTCTGGCGATTTCAGTCATCCCGGCCAGGCTTGTCTGTGCGATATCGTCGCCTGGCCGCCGCAGCCCCTCCACCGAGACTGAGGCCCGGCTGCCTCTCTCGTCCAGCTCCTTGTTAGACGACTGTTTGAACCACTCAGAAGAGTGGGTTCTGGTCATTTTTTCCCACTTAGCCTTCGTAGAGGAATCCAGGTTGGAAGCCCGGTCTTTTAGAAGATCGGCGACGCCCCTGTCCCTTCGTGGCGCTAGGAACTGCACCGCAGTGGGCTTACCACCACGCGGTGCGGCGGGGAGCCGCTGTTTCACCATGACTTGCCAGGGCGATGCCTCGCTGGCGACAAAGTGCTTGCTTGCCTGTGGCAAGATTTCGTACGCCGGTATAGCACAGGGCCACTTTGGCGTAGCCCGGGCAGGTGGACTTCTCTTGGCCCACAACTGTCTATTAGCACTTGTGACCGCGCTCATTATCATATCAGGCGGTATCGTCTCCCTCTTTAACGCTGCCATCCAGTCCTTTTTGCTGGACTTTTTCATAGCACCCACTTCCTGTAATCCTTTGTTCAGGACATCAATCTTGAACGCGGCCCACCTTTCCAGTGTAACAGGGCCGTGGGTTGTCAATGTGTCCCATGCCAGTAGGACTGCTGGCCAGAACTTCTTTGTTTTGTCGAGTATGTCAAGGCCTGGTAATCTGGGCGCCGGGACGGCTTTCTCAATCTTCAGCGTCTTCGGGTAAACCGATACCATCACAAGCCTATGGTCCGAGGCCCCGGTTTCCATAGGCACCACTTTACCAGCCGACCACCCACGTGTTGGGCGGTATATTCTGTCAAGCCTGGAGTATGCTCGGCCATGTGCCGTCGCCTTGCTGTAGGACCATAGAGGCGGGGCAGGGTCCGGCCCCGCGGTATCAGTAAGACTGCAGAGTGCCTTCACATTGTTGAATGCGGTTAATAGTCTGCTCGGTGCTCTTTCTGGGTGGGCCGTGGGGAACCTGTCCCCAGCGAATTCCACAAAGTTCCAATCCCCAGCCGCAAAGCAGCCTCCCCAATGTGTCCTAGCCTGTCGTCTCACGAAAGTCACCAGTCTTTCACTCAATCTCTCGTAGAAATCAACCAGGGATGACTGCCCTCTTGATATATCCCCATAGACTCCGAGGACCCAGAGCGATTCCCTGCTAGTTCTGTGGGACGCGTTAACCATCACAGCGTACCCAGGGATTATAATTTCCTTGTGCAGGACTTCCCATCCTGACCCGGCCTTGACCACGATCGCCACCCCGGCTCTGTGCGCCAGACCAGACTGCTCTAAGACCTGTACCCACCGGCTAACCGGGAGCGATACCGTATGTGTCTCTGTCAGGACTAAAATATCAATGTCTTCCAAGGTTAGTAGGTGTTCCACCAGGCGTATTTTAGACTTATCCTTGGGTGTGGCTCGGGAGCCTTGCCCGCACATGTTCCATGTGGCCAATTTAAAGGGTTTCTTAGTCAGCACTAAGGGGGGGTCCTCTGGCTCCGCCTCGGCCCCATCCGGGAGCCTCCCTCCGGTCCTTTTGGGGGCCGAGGTCTGTCCCAACCCTGAGCTTGGGGGGGGCGGATCGCAGTTTGAGCCTGCATCCCTCCGCCTCGGAGGTGCAGGGTGGGGGTTTTCGCGTAATTGGCTGTTTGAGACACTGGCCGCCACCACACCAACCAGGGAGGTACCCGCTGTCCCTCCGCCGTCACCGTCAGCCCCTCGGCCCTGAGCCGGGTAGCCAACAGCCTGTGCGGGACGTCTTGAGCTTGCGAGTTTGTATTCCATGGCGCTGTGGAGGGGGATTTCCCCGTAAGTGACCAGATTAGTAGGTGGAGGAACGCCGGAGGGTCATGGCTAATTCCTCCCTAAGGTTTTTGTGGGACGTGCATCCGTGGGAAAGGGTAAACAAATCCGATTAAAGTCAGTCAAGCGCGGCTAGAGATCACAAATCAAGCACGGGGCCGGTCGTTAGGATCAGGTCAGGGCACAGTCAATAATACAAACGTAGCCTGTGAGGCAACACCGCGTTCCAGCATTTCTCGAAGCATATCACATGTTGTCAGAGCTCAGTCCCAGCCATAATATAAGTGTCATCGCAGAAAAGAAACCGTCAGCATTACCGTAGGCCTGTCAAATCTTCTTTCAGTAGATGTCCCAACGCCTCACTGGCTGTTTCATCTATCACAGGGTCTCCCTGCTCCTCCTCCTCAGGGATGTCCCCGTCGGGTGACACCCCTCGAGCTCGCTTGCTTTTCCTGGATCCCCGGGAGCCAACGGAGGTTTTGTCCGCCTTCTTCTTCTTAGGCGAGGACAGGGCCGCTCTACTCCCCTTGGGCGGGGACTCAGCCGCCTTCTCTCTCTGCTTCTCCAGGGCGTACTTGATGGTGCCCGGTACCGTGCTCATGTAGGTGTCTCTCGCCGCCACGACGTCGATCTTGGAGTTGGGAGCGCTCCCTTGCCGGCTAATGGTCTTGACGCTAGCCGCCATGTATACGTTCCTGTCATTCCACACCTTCCTCCTTATAGCGGGGAAGCCGAAGAACAACGGGATGTACTTGTCGTAGGACTCCTTGTCTTTGAACACACTCAACGCGAGCCATGCAGCAGCCGCTGGGGACGCCAGCCCATCACCGACCAGAATGTGTAGAATCGCAATGGCTGGGATGTCTGCCTCCCTCCCATCGAAGCAAAGCACAGGCTCCCCGATAAGGGCTACCAGGCCGGTGAACTCGTCTTGTGCACGCAGGACTCCCAAGGCTTTGCCAAAAGCAGGACGATCCATGTTGTATTTCCCCAGATCGTTGACATACTGAAGGAACCGAAGGGAGATAGGTCTCGGGGCGATCGCTATGGGTGCCAACTTCCCCCAGAGATGATCCGCATCCTCAGAGTGGTGGACCCTGTGTCGCCTAATCTGGACGCACGTTCTCCACCATTGGTTCTCGAAAGAGCGAGCCGCGGCATCATCGTAAATGACCTCGGCGGCCTCTTCACCGATATCCATGACCCCTTTTCGCCGCACGAAAGAGAACTCAGACCACTCGCTCGTAGGCTCATGGTCTAACCCCAACAGGCTAAACAACAGCATAAAGTCGCCCTTGTACAACTTGACAGCTGACTCAACCTCATCGACCGAGGCGGTAGGGTACGCCGAGACGAGGGTACGCCTAATATGCTTCATTTCCGCAATTGTCTGCATCCAGGCCAGAGCGGTTGGGAGGTCGTTGTCGTGCTTTTCCAGCGTGAGGGATAAGTGTTCCTCTGTCATGGTGGGGAACGCGGACACCATTCGTTTCAGGTTCTGTGAGAACGGTAGATCCTCGTACGTGTCGGACGTGGAGCGGATATCGAATTGTGGCTCCATGGTGTGGGGGGTCATCTCATCTGAGGCCGGGGTTGCAGCCTTCGGGATGTGCCAGTTATCACTCCGTTTTTTCCCTTTCATTCCGGGGAGGCCACCCACGTCCTCTGCAGTAATACCTGCCGCTCTAACTAACGCGGCGCCTTGTAGAGGCCTAACTCTCGAGAAGAGTAACGACTCTTCTTCGTCCAGGGGCACCAATGAGGGTAGGAGGGGGGCAGATATGATCGGGAGCGGCACGCCCACCATGATGTCATCCCTATCCTGTTCCATCGTTCGTCCAAGCGCCAGGGAGGTCAGGGCCTGTCGGACCGCTGGGTGTTCACTCATATCCTTGTCGGGCAGCTTTTTGTCCTTGTTAGGCAGCAGCGTTGTACGATCCGGCTCACTCCCGCTGGTCATGTCGACATCCAGAAGGCTTTCCGGCCATGTGTATTCCGTAGTCTGTTTATCGCTGTGCGGTGAGGCTACCGCGGCGCCGGGCGCTTTGGTCGGGCTGATCGGGATCTCCTGCGAGAGAGGCTGGAGGGGGGACTGTAGTGTGGGTTTGGCGGTGTCTTGAGACAGCAAGGCCACTGCCTGCGGAGGGGTATCGCTGATATGCGAAAGACTAGTGGCGACAGATTCTCGTCCTGCACCCGGTATTGGCGAGGCGGGACGAACTGCTAGGAGCATAGCTGGTGTACGATCTGGGACGTCCGTTAGAGCTCGAGGTAGGTAGTCACGACAAGCATTTCGCGTACAAATGGTAGCGGCATCGCCCGCGGGGTCTACTTGGTGCGCAGCACCTTGTATATGTATAGGCATGGAGCCTGGGCAATAATGTGTCATAGACGTGTATATGTCAGTAAGGTAAACCCTTTATACGCTAGGCAGAGGAATACACCAACCGCCAGCATGTAAGGAGGAAGCTCCTTCCGTAAATCTGCCGTACTCATACGACATAACTTGGTCCGAGACCGAAGCCGGAAGCCAGCCGTCTCTTCGAAGGGAGGCCAGAACCGCAGGCAGGGAGCCTTTGTGGGTCTTACAGAGGAGTTGGATTCTGGACTCCGTGAGGCCCATCCCTGGCATCATACTTCTGGCTAGTTGTAAAGAGAGGAACCTGACCAAGGTATCCACGACCTGGTACGGAGGATCGTCAATGGGAGGGGCGGCGGCGGTTGACAATCTTGCGTCCGACGCCACGGAGGCTGCGTCATCTGTATCCATCCTCGAGCTCCTTTCTTCGATGATAGACAAGGGGACCGTCACCCGGGTAGGGGGGATCTTCGGGAGTGGGCGTGAAGGGGAAGGAGGGACTCTAGGAGTACCGGGGGCGGGAGGGACAGGCAGCTCCCACGCCGACCTATCCAGGGAGATAATCCTTTCCGCGGCTTTCTTCCTAATGACGAGAGACCTGGCTGGCTGGCTAACCAGGCTGTTACCGCCAACTTTCATAAATGGGAGCGGGCACTCCTCCGTGAAGTGGTCGGTGGAGTAGCAGCATTGACACACGTAGGGGCGCCTCGCACTCCAGGTAGGTTCGAAGTTCAGGAGCGGCGAGGAGTCGGGAACTGAGCCGTGTTTGTGGCCCCAGTCCATCGACCACGGCCAGTAGACTGATGCGGAGTCCAGGATGAATGTGCCTCTGAATTTTGAAGTGGCACCCGCCTTTCGGACACCCAGGACGCGCCAACCGAGCCTGGTATTGTCCATCTCGAAGCTCAGAAGACGTTTACGCATCTGAGTGTAGATTGCGTTGTCGTCTGCCAAAGAGCCTTTCACCACCCATTCCAGGTCTCTGGCTCTCCCTGCCGGGGCAAATTTCCTGATAACGTACACAGCGTTACCCTCTGAGAGCCTGACCAGGTCGTACTTCAGGGCTTCCTTCTCCCCGTCCGAGTTGGAAGGGACCGTGCACAGCATCCAGTCTTGTCTGGGATCCATCTTCTGCAAGGTGACTGCGCACCGCCAGCGCGTCGCGAGTTTGGAGCGGAGCGTACTGAGCTTGGGATCTTTATACTGCGGGCCGACCTGCGCCACCCTGGCGATCATAAAATGGAAGCCGGGTGCATTGTAGATCTGGGAGAACTCGTCCCACGTCCAACTCTTCGCAGGCTCCATAGGGTCCTCATACCTGTTATTCCAGCGGGGCAGGCCCTTCGGCACCACCTTGGCCAGCTCCTCCACTGTGTATAGTTCTAGGGGCCTTGGGAGGTATAACTTGGAGTCAACCGGTTCCTCCATCTTCACAAAAAGGCTGTCCAGTGGCATTTTGCCAGTCGGGGCCGGGAACAAGGGACCCACCCTTTCGGCGTAGTTCTGGTAGTTGGACTCAGGCCACAAGTCCTTAGCCGAAGGGCGCGTCTCTTTCTCAGGGGCGGCATCCTCAGGGACCTCCACGAAGGAAGCACCGTCTGCGATGGGGTCGTCTCCCATATCCGTCTCGTCCAGGTTCGCCCCTCCATCTAGCAGATCAACCACCTTCTCTTGTTCCTGGATCTGTGCGGTCAGGGCTCTGGAACGGGCGCGCGCCTGAGCAACGTCAAAGCCGGGGGTTGGGGACTCCAGGGCAGTTTCTACCTGCTTAAACTGTTCAAGCAAAGCCACCAGCTTGCCCGACTCAGCGGCCAGGGTCTCTTCATGCAACTTCTCGTCCTCCTGGATCGAAGCGTAATCAGACTTTACTTTACTCAGGACCGTCGTAAAGAACTCCGTGAGTGCTGGGATGCACCCCTTCCTATCGAAGTCTTTATGCTTCTTAGCGTCCTTCAGCCAAGCCTGTGTGTCTTTCCAGGCCGGCACTGCTAAAGTGGAGGGGAAGATGTCTAGCTCCGCCTTAAGAGAGTCCATGGCCTCCTCCAAAGGGTCAACCAGGGCTTTTTTCCACTGTGTAGCGGGAGAAGAGGGCCGCCTGTCATTATTACGGGACGCATAGGGGTGGAAAGGCGCTTTCCCCCTCTTAGGCGGCTTGTAGCCTCTCGGTTTCGGGGTCGGCACGCCGAGTGGGGTGGCAGGGGCCATCATCGATTGGGGCGGGAGTGGGGGGCCGCGGGCTGGGTGTGAGCGCTGCATGTCAGGGATCGGACGTTGTGGGTAGCCAGCATTATGGCCCGGGTGAGGGTGGTTAGGTAAGTGTGCGCCAACCTTCCAAGAAGGCTTGGCAACGTAAAGTGACATGGCTCCTTGCGAGGGGCGTTCCTCCATGTGGTAGAGCCCAGGGGCCTGCTCCACAAGGAATGTGCTGAACTTCTTGACCAGGGGGCTGCACAAGAGGTCAGTGACCGTAGGGTAATAGCCAAGCTCTACCGTGGCGGAGGGCCAGTTGTGCTCCTGAACCGCCAACAGGTAGCAGAGGCCTTTGGGGAAGCTGAGTCCGTTGCGCGGGCGCCATAGAGCGGGGATTTCGCGAGTCGGGAGGGTTATGACCTGTCGGGGGACCTTGGGCGAAGTGCGCTCCCGGAGCACGACATCGTCTAGTGGGCACCTAGCCAGAACGGAGGGCGCCATTTGCGACAAGGGCTTCTTGGGCCGCTTGCTACGTTTGGGGCGGGGCAGGGGCGTCTGCGCTGGGCGTCGAGGTGCAGCGCCAAAGAGGCAATAGTCGATTATGGCGACGGCTTTCGCTTCGTCGACCAGGGTGGCCCCCAGAAGGGAGATGGTTTTCATGCTGTCCAAGACTTGTCAGAGGCTGGAATCACGTTATCTGAAAAGATAGGTGTGGGTAAGTAAATGCCCTTAGAAAAAATTAGTCAAGCACATGCGGGCTCCGGGACCCATATGCGCCGCCTCCGCCAGGCCTGGCTAGGGCCGATCACGTTAGCACCGGGTGTCACATCAGATACGTCCGTGAAACATCTCGCCGCGGGGGTGATAGCTGTTGTTTCAAGTGGGGAAGCATCCACCGGCGTTTAAAGTGTATGCCGTCACTCAGAGTTAATCCGGGGCGGAGGGCCCGTGGGTCCCTCTGCTTGTGTCGGAACTACAATGCACTCCCCTGGGTCTGCCAGCCATGGGTCAACAGCATGGTGAGGCTCGCCAGGGTGTTGGATATGTGAACTGGGGCGTCCGAGGACCAACCAGTGCAGGCCCAACCTAGTCCGGGCGGGAGACGAAGGCTTAGTGGGTAGGACTTCTACACGCAAAGCGTAGTAGGCACAAGCAAGCGGACCTGGAGGGTGCCTGTGTTGAGACAAGCACGGCTGCCAGAGTCACCTGTCTATTTTTCAAGTGGGGCAGGCCACCAGCGTTTATATGTTTATACTGTCGTGTATGCCGGCACGCAGTTATGGAAGGACTCCATATGGGTGGGTTCCCCACACCCCTCGGGTGCGGGGCGGTAGCCTGTGCCCACCCGGGCATCAGGAGGGAAAGACTCCCAAGAGTAATGAATCCCCAATAGGCGACCGCATGGGGCACTGCTATCCTATTACGAAGCTAACGCAACGATTTTGATTTACCCGAGTTAAGGTACAGCGGCCATCATGCCGGGGAATCGGCCCCAACGGAAACAGCACACACTGCCCCCCGAGACGCGCAGAGGCATACCCTTTCATTATCCCGACCCGAACGGTGCCGAGGTACGTTGTTTCAAGTGGCGTAACCCACTGACCAATTAAGGGGAGGTGTCTGCCCCAGATCGCGTGGGGCAGATCTGACGGGCCACCGTAGTGGAGCGTCTGTGTAGCCGAAGATGTCCGATAGACACCGAAGCGAGAACCGGGGAGGTCGTCCACGGAAAATGTCAGGGCGTCCTAACGGACGTCTTACGCTGTTGTCGCCCCTACTCCAGGTCAGGTGGGTGTGGGCGCGCACTTGTGGTGACGCCCAAGACCTGCCTATGCCCAGGCTGCCTTATGTCTGACCGCCAGTCCGTCCTAACCAGCAGAGCCAGTGTGCGTGACCAGCGGGGACTAGGCCGAGGCCCGGGTGTTTGGGGGCGGCTGGCTACAGCTGCGGTGCTATCGAATCCATAGAGGCCGGGGGGTGAGGCACAGGGCCCCCGCACTCTAAGCGGGAGGGCTTCTCCAGCCAGCCGTGTGCCTATGCCCGACTTATGGGGAATACCCCGAAGGGTGTTAGCTCTCCAGCACACAGGACGCAACCCCGGGGGGCAGATCGCCGCATGCATGCGCTGGGTAACCGAAGGGGGGAAAGAACGTACCAGAGTGCAGCACCCCGGGGGGTATTGGAGGAATGTGAAGTGGGAGATAGGAGTGTGACGTGTGAAGGGAGAGGACAAAGGGCGCGGCCAGGCTACTGCCTCGGGGCAATAAAGGACCGGCCATGAGGGAGGGGTGCTGCATGTGCATGGGGGCGTTTCCAGAGAAGTGTGAGCTCGCAATATTCGCAAAAAATACGTACTACGTGCACGATATGAGGGCTGTCGTCCAACGGGGAACAGAAATGCGCGTCGTCCCGTCCCACGGCCGAGAAGGTGGGGAAATGAGGTGTGTGCCCGAAGGAGAAGGACAAGCTCCCGCTGGGAGCAGCGGCAGCGGGCGCGATGGCCCAGGAGCAGAGCCAAAGGTCGTCTGCACTCCCGGGCCTAGGATCCGTGACCACCATTAGCGAACCCGAAGGAACTTACCACTCGGAACCAACTTGGAGGTTGTGGTCGGGTCCAAGCTCTGCTTCTCTCCACCTCCACTATGCGATGCCACCCACACACCACCTTCCACTCCACTGCCTCCTGCAGTCTCATAGCCACATGTATGTGATTTAGACTTTGTATTTAAGCCCAGACTCAATGAGGAATGTACCTCACTCAATGTCTCAATTATAGATGTTTGTTATTGTGTGCCCCACCTCACTCGATTAGAATCCCAATGCCCCTCACTCACTCACTCGCTTGCACTTTACTGTTGGACTTTGGACTTCAAGACTGTGTGGTTCATTCCCCTGCCCTTGCAAGCTAACTCCCACCTGTAGCACCACAGGGTTAGCCAGCTGGACTGAAACCCTGCTTCAGTCAGCCCCTTTGGTGTTGCACCTAGTCAGAGTGTTTATGCCAAGACAGATTGGGTGCCCATCGTGCTTTTGGGCAGTTGCCTGGGAATTAGGTCCAACAAACCTGTAAGCTGTCATACCCATCCCTCCCCCTCCTGCGGAGATTATATTCCCACCAGCACATGCAGATGAGAGGAGATCCTATTTCCATCAGCAAACGGACCAGCCTCAAGACCCCTTTTATTTCTCTTGGCTTCCATTCAGATAATCTCTGTTGGAGATTATGGGAATTACCAATTCCATCACACAACCCCTGCCCATTTCCATTTCTTACCAGTTTGACCATCACATCACACACCCCTCCCATTGCTGTAATTAAAACCTTTACAATACCATGCATCATGTGTAAAATATGGTTCAAAGTCCACAACAGCAGCCTTGTATTTTAGCACTCCAATCTGAATGTGTTTTATCCTGATCTTGACATGATGTGATCACCTCTACATTATCACTCCAAGAGGTACTTGCACTAAAAACAAAGCTCAACTTGATGCAAAGAAGTCAAGAACTACAATTGAAACATGTCTCAAGGCTGTCACTGAAGCCAAACAAAGTCAAGAAGCCAAGGAAGGTCTCAGGTTTGTCACATCCATAGCAGCTCAGTTTGGCATGTCAGCAAGCACTCTAACACATATCAGTGGGATGGTGGGGAGTGGTAGCAGCAGTAGCAATGGTAGCAGCTAGGTAGCCACTGAGCAGCTATGTAGCTGTATGTTTACTTTCATACAGTAGGTTATAACCCTCTGGTGGTACTAGGGAGCATCTTCCCAGACAGGGGTGGTTCTAGGTAGCTGCTACCTAGAGGGGGGGGGTAGATACCTGCTACCAGGCTACATAGTGCTACCTAGCAGATTCTTGTCCTGCTGATGCTGGCATGTGTGGATGAGAGGAGAACCTTTATTCCATTGGTGCATGGGCAAGCCTCAAGCCCCTCCCTTTCCTTTGTCTTTCTGATGTCAGTTTCTAT
>Ga0307515_10014469_pt1 | contig 14622 bp, 13 predicted proteins | sample 17_EM_MG_FD_194513 | JGI IMG/M metagenome (GOLD analysis project Ga0307515, IMG submission 194513) | Populus trichocarpa ectomycorrhiza microbial communities from riparian zone in the Pacific Northwest, United States - 17_EM | ecosystem: Host-associated > Plants > Roots > Unclassified | place... | reverse complement strand
TTAAGATAGCGATAAGCTTGGGCGAGCGTGCGGTCCTTGAGGCACAAGTGTGGCTCGCACTGCGGACCCGCTTGACCTAAGGGAGAGAGAAAAAAAGTTCTGCAACAGCGCACAGTACTGCGACCAGAGTATACCGTACGAGTCGGACATCCATCGAATGGCGTGATGGCCGAGGTGTTATGATGTCACGAAGGGGAGGTTCGCGCTCAAGGGCCGCTTGCCCGTTTGATCGTAAAGCAGGTTATGAAAATGAGCGGAGATGGGACGGAGCGGGCGGCGGGACCGTAGGTACGAGGGGTGAATCGATGATTTCTTAGATCTTAGGGGTCGGGGAACCCGAATCAATCCCCATTAGACCTCCGAACCCGCTCAGAGGGAACCATCAGGGTTTCAAGACGGACCGAGCTCTCCCCCCTGTTTAAAGATGCTTGATAGTGGAACACGTTAGAGATGGACTCGGTGTGCATGATCGTAAGCACAGCATTATTTTCCGCGTGCCCTCGGCCTAAGGAGATATTCCCAGAGAATAAGCGGGGATCACCCAGAGTCAAAGTCTATGTGCCCATACCGCAGCACGGAAAACTGGCACATCGGGGAGGGGATCACAGGTTAGCCCGGGCAGGCAACCGTTACACACGGAATGACGAGAGACCGGCAGAGCATCACGCGGCAAAACGTCCCACCTCCGCGTAGCTCTACCCGACTGCTTAGGCTGAATCGTCAGTTTGGGGGACAAGCGCCGGCCAGTTGAAGTCAAAGAACCCGGGCAGCGCCACCCGACGTGGGAGGGTCGGGTTTGATATAGTTTAACCATGAAGTAGTTAACCCCGATCAGTCACGCGCCTTGAGTCCGATGGAGCAGTATCAGCCCGAACAATCTACCGGTAGCCACCAGCACCTGTTCTGAGGTTATTCGCAACCGCCGGACGTTCACAGCAGAACGTTAGAGCGGCGTGATCGAAGCTTGGTGTGGAGACATTTTGAATCAGCCAGAAAACCTGCTCCAGCATTAACCCTGCTCGGTTCTCCACGAGTTCAAGCATTATGCTCATCGGTCGCAGCCCGGTTGCAGGCCCTAAAAGCCGACTCGAGCATCCTTGGTCAAAGGTTGGCATTTGCGAAATAGTCCAATAGGAAGAGCGATTACTGCATATAACAGGACGTTCGAGTACAATCGGGGGAGGCTAATAGAGAGGTAGAGAGTGTTGAACAGATAGTAGCGAAAAATGGGACATCTTCTGGTCTTCCGTGGCCTACCTAGACCATGATCGACGATCTCGTAACCTGGCATGAAGTCTACTTTCCATCTCAGTTTGGGAAGTATACGTTATCATCCCAGGATTCTGTGGGTGTGGCGTTTTGTCAGTCACCAGCTTACCGATGAACAAGGTAAGGGACACCACACACCTTCGGTGATACTGCGCCAGGCCAAGTACAGGACAACAACAGAGGCCGTTTCCAAGATAGTAGCAACAAAGCTTCCGTCAATTTTAGCATTCGCGCCTCTGCAGATAACCTGGAAGGACGTCAGGTGAACATTCATATTAAAACACTTAGCCGATATGCCACGTACCTTATTCAACAAGAAGTAATCCAGCTGACTGAGGACGAAAAGAGTGGCCGCAAGAATGTAGAACCACATCGGTCTGACCTCTCGAAGCACGACCAGTACAATCCAGGTCATCATCACGAAGAACAAGAGGGCGGCGCTGCTCACCCCCGAAATGGTTAGTCCGCCGCCTTGTCCAACAACACGATCAATTACTTACGCGCCGGGCCAGATGCTTGTGAAAACGAAAAGAGGGATGCTGTTGAGATCGGTTGGCGGGTCAAACGGACCAAAAGTGTTGGTTATTGATAGCGCCACGTCCAGAGAGATATAGGTTGTAACTCCGAAGAAAGCAAAGGCGAAGAAACACAAGGGCTGCAAGTTCCAGGAAGAATTATGTCAGACGGATCGGGAGCATCACACGACGTAATGTGTGGAGGGTGAATACAACTCGGGGAAATACGCACGATGAGTGAGCTGAGGGTGCCATCTTCAACAACTTGTGTAGAAACTATAGCGTTGCCCAGCAACGCCCAGAACAGTGCCGCGACGATGCCTGCGTGGATAGCGGTCAAGACGACGAGTGATAGTGATCCTTGCTGCAGAACGGCGCCTGTTGTGAGGAGTTGAAACGGCAGAGAAATGAAGTACAGAATCAGAAAAACGCGGAATTCCGAACGACCTGCAAGAGGGGGGACACGTGAGTGCTTTGGAGGACCCCAAACGTGAAGGAATTGAAAGAAACGCACCGACCGCGGCCCTCCTTCGAGTAGTGCTGATAATGAGGAAGGCGACGACAATCACACTGAGGCCGCAAGCAATCATGTTGGCGATATTCCCCAGTGAACCCCCCGCGCCGGCCTTGAGGATACCACATTCCGGGTTGATGCCCACTGGGGCAGTAGCCGCATCCGCAGAAGTACCGGTTAGTGAAGCTGGTGAGTTTCTTTGGAGCTGTGGGCGAGGCCGGTGAGTCGGTTTCTGGTTGATTCAAAAACACGGGGAAATACCTGTCTATAGAAGATATTACACCATGGGTATGAGGGGGTAGATTCGCACAGCGGCTTAAAGTCGCCGAAGCTAGTCATGGCCGGGAGTGCTTGGAGGAGGGTGGTATCTGAAGCTGAAGAACCAGTCGTGAGAACCTGGAAGATTGAACGGGCGATGTGATCGCGACAGGTGCCGAGCAAGTCCGGGGGACGACCTACGCTCTTCAGAACGGTTTATAGCAGTAAGGACAGTGGATCACTATGAGAAATTATTCGACAGCGTATTGGAGGATGCAGCAAGGCGGGAATCTCCCTCCCGCCTTCAAAGACCTGGTACATTGATGGTTGCAACGGTCGCCTCTGGTTGCCAACCTCCCTACAATAACAGGCCGTACATACCCGATGTCCCGACTCCCAAACTATCACCACACATTCTGCTGCTGTTGGACTGCTGAGGGACTACTCGGGATGTTCTGCGGTGACGCTGCGGTACGAGCTGGCTCCTTGAAATTGTCTGCATCCTTCCGATACTCGATTTTCTCCACCCGAACTTCCCCGTCAATCAGCTGATAGACGTACGTGACAACCACTGGGCCTTGAATGTCCATCAGCGCGAATGAAGGTGTTGGCTCCCTGAGAAATTTGGGTCAGTGTCGCTTGCGTATCTGCCACCCCCCCCCACTGGACTACATAGATACGTACCCGTTCCACAGTCCGGTCCATGCGCCAGTAGCGCTGCCAGGATTCACGAAGAACCTCCCGTCATATTCGACCGCTTGAAATCTAGACATACGATTACGGTTTCCAGTGAGCAAATGGCGCCCACAGCTGTGAGGGTTTGAGATCGCATGAGACATACGTATGCGTGTGTCCCGAAATTAAAACATCTACATCCATTTGGCGTGCTATAGCACTTAGTGAATCGAGGTCACCCGTGGGTATGCATTGATGTCCATGTATGACGCCAATGCGTATCGGCGCATGAGTTACGGTGATACTCAGGGGGAATGTCGTCTGGTACCCCGCCCCGTCTCAGCGCGTTTCCTGAGCGAACTTTGAAAACAACGAGCCCTTACCTCGTCATAGTCTCCCTTGACCACGTTCACGTCCGGTGAAACAGTGCGTAGATACTCGTAAGTCTCTCGATCGCATACATTTCCCGTGCACAGTATCTGTTGGATCTTCCCCGGTACGAGTAGTTTCTTGAATTTCCCGGGAAGGTCGTGGATGCGATGTGGGATGTGAAGGTCGCCGATAACGAGAACGAGAACCATCCTGACGCAGAGTGCCGAGGTCGTCGAAACGGAGAGGTTACGATCCGTGTAGCGATGGAGGTCGCATTTGGCCGACTGCGTAACTTGCATAAAACTCTGATTAGATCACCCTCGACGAAAAACTTGTTCTCGCTCCTCAACCACATGGGTCGGGGAAAGGTTGGCGAGCTTGCTCATCACCGTGTGCATTGAACACAACTATTCTACAGGGAAAATTCAACCGTGGACGCGGCAGAGGTGGGCGTTCGCGGGACGGCGGTGGCGAATACAGGTCGGCCCCAATTGACAAGAGTACCATGAACAATGCCCGTTTCGAGTCGTACTATAAGACCCAAGCTATCGTACCGGAAGACCAGTGGGACGCTTTTTTGGACGCTCTGAGGGAACCCTTGCCGACAACCTTCCGTGTCGCTGGGAGTCGCCAGTTGTGTCCTTTAAGTCTCTATTCCGGTTTCTATTGCTAAAGGGGACATAGGGTTGCTCGCGCTTTGAACGATGTCGTCAGGGACACGTACATTCCGAACCTGACGGACCTTGTCTTCGAGGCTGAAGTAATCCCTCCACCCAGGCAAATACCTTGGTGCGTTGGTTCTGGTCCAGAGGCGCTAGACAACTGACGCGAACGTAGGTACCCAGATGGTCTCGCGTGGCAGTTCAATGTGCCGAAGAAAGTTTTGCGCAAGAGTCCAGAGTTTAAAAAATTCCACTCGTTCTTGGTGTACGAAACTGAAGTGGTGTGTGGATGTCTTTGTCTTATACCCGGTTTTGGTGCTAAGTGATTAGGGTAACATTTCACGTCAAGAAGCCGTCAGCATGCTTCCGCCTCTGTTCCTCCAGGTAGAACCCCACCACAAGGTAGGCCGTCGTGGTCTCCGGGTACTCCGAGGGTGATTAACGGTAACTCGAGTAGGTGATTGACATGTGCGCTGCCCCTGGTTCCAAGGTAGGATTCTGCTACCTCTGGATTGACAACAAATCACCAATGTACAGTTCTAGACCGCACAACTCCTGGAGGCACTACACGCTGACGACGACGTCAACTCATCCTCGATACCGTCCGGTATTGTCATCGCCAACGACACAGATGCGAAGCGAACCCATCTCCTCATCCACCAATCTGCCCGCCTCCCTTCCCCGTCGTTCATGGTGATGAATCTCGATGCATCCAATATGCCTAATATCAAAGTTCCACACGAACCTCCTCGAGGTTCGAACCTACGGAACCTGGTGTTTGACAGGATACTGTGCGATGTACCGTGTAGTGGAGATGGGACCATGAGGAAAAACGTTGCGATCTGGAAGCGTTGGTCACCATCAGATGGGAATGGCCTGCACTCGTGCGTAATGAACTACGGTGACTTGTTCACAGAGGCCAACATACCCCTCACAGGCTGCAACTGCGGATCCTAAAAAGGGCCATGAGAATGCTTGCTAAGGGCGGGAGGATAGTTTATTCAACATGCTCCTTGAACCCAGTGGAGAATGAGGCTGTCATCGCAGCTGCACTAAACGGCATCCCAGGTACAATACGATCCATTATGTATACAAGGCCTGCTGTTGACTTTTATCTTAGGTTTCACTCTCATCGACGTATCGTCTCTCTACCCCCAACTCATTCGAAAACCCGGGATGACACACTGGAAACCGCCCGTTGACAAAGAACCAAATTTCTTTGGCTCATACGAGGGCTATCTAGGATCTCTTACGGAGGAGAGGAGGAAGGAGACCAAGATGGTGGAAACACACTGGCCGCCGGACAACGTAAACGAACTACACCTCGACAGATGGTGTGTCCATCGTTTACTCCTGTGCAGAGAAACAACCTGACGGTTGGATTAGCATGCGGTTGTATCCACATCTGCAAGATACTGGTGGATTCTTCGTCGCGGTGCTTGAAAGAGCGGATTTTCCCAGTACAATCGGGCGTTCCCACAAGTGAGGACAAGCCCGCCCTTTCTCACGTCCATCCTGACATTCTTTAGGGAAGGGAAGCGTGCCGCTGAATGCTCGGAAGACCCCAACACGGCCAAGAAACCGAGGGTTGGTGAAGCTGGCGTTGCCGAAGATGTTATGGACCAAGAAGGGCCTGGTGACGCATCTGGATCTGCCTCTACACCCGTACCTGAACCCAGCCAAGGCGAAAAAAGCGAGGCGGAACCCTTAGCGAGCGTCAGCGATACGGGTTTCAGGGAGTCACCGTACACTTACCTCTCCCCAGACGATCCGTCGGTGGTCACTTGCCTTGAAAAACTCAACATTAACTCATCATTCCCCGCCCAAAACCTCCTTGTCCGGAACCCCGCCGGAGAGGCCGCTCGCTCCATGTACCTGACAAACACGCTCGTTCGAAAGATCATCGAGAACAATGACTATATGAAGCTGCGGTTAGTAACAGCTGGAACCAAGATTTTTGGGAGGCAGGAAGGGAAGTCTGCGGGATCCAGTTTCAGGGTTCTGGGGGACGGGATTCCCGTGGTGATGCCTTACGTTGCTGACGAGCATATCGTCACTGCAGACGTCGAGGTGTTGAGGATCTTGATGGAGGGATATTATCCGTTGCTCAGCGCGTTCAACCAAGAATTCAGGAAGACACTCGAGACCAAGTCCCCCGGAAATCATATTGTGAGGTTTCCGGCCAGTAACAGAGATGGAGCCAAGTAAGTCGGCATTTGGTTTCGGGGTTGCTACGTCCGCCTGATGTTTCGTGGGACTAGCTTGAGTCACGATCTTGTCGTGCCAATATGGAAATCCGGTATGTCGTTAGGTCTCATGATCGACAAGAAGACGAAGAGGTTCGTGAAGCTTATTTTCTGCCGGATCTGCAAACGTATCCTGAGTCTGCTGATTAGCGCGTTGAGCTTGCGGCTATTTGGCAAAGACATTACTACCGTCGGACAACAGAAGGCCAAAAGCCAAGACGAAAATCAAGCCAAGGGACATCAGACAATGACGCCCGTTGAACATCCCCCCGTGCTTGAGGAAGACAAAGAACCCACACCAGTTATTGATGACGAGTATGTGCTCGGAGAGACGGGGGAAAATAGCGAGACATAACACATGTGTTCCGTTAAAATACACTGTTGCTTCCGCACATTTTATGCCCACTGTATGCAATTATCTCGTAGCGTTTATTCTGCCAAGGCCATGGGGTCACTCGGTCACTCATCGAACGAGGGAAAACAAGTGTCGGCGTTGATGTTCGTCCTCAGCTGGGTTAACATTAGCTCCGCCCAATCCCGCCGAGTCGGCTGATCACGGGTTTTCGGTCCCGATCTCTCCATCATGATCAAAATCGAGCTTCGGAGTCGGGAAGAGAAGCACAGGGTTAAAAGTTATGCCATCCGTCGGATCTCTGATTTACACAGGGGCGGCCCCGTTGGTGAAAATGTGAAATTCTCGGCATCGACCGTTGTTCCTCGACTCACTCTCTTGCGGTTCGCAGGTACCTGACCATTCTCCTCGGGTATTTCTTCGCTCGAACAGGCCTGTTTCCTCAGGAGGCAGCCAAGGGGACTTCTTCCCTCACACTCAATCTCGCCCTCCCCGCGCTGGTGTTCTCGAGCATCGTGCCCGCCTTTACACCCGCGAACATATCCGCGATCGGACCGCTTGTGCTCCTGGCTATCGTCTATATCCTTATCGGCCTGCTGTGCGGACTAGTTATTCGGGAAGTCTGCTATGTCCCCAGGAATTTCTGGCAGGGGATCGTCGTGGCTACTGGGCTGGGCAATTGGAGTAGCCTACGTGAGTGCCAGTTTTGGCTGAACTACATGACACGATCCATCCCTAATCTTCTGTTCCCTCTAGCTACCGCTATCGTGTTGTCAATCACTCAATCGAGCCCATTTGACCCCAAAACGGATACGGATTGTGAGTGAGCCCTTGGCCGGTCCCTCCCCCCACGGTTACGAATTCTGACGTCCGAGCGCAACCAAGTGGGGATCTCATTCGTCTCGATTTTTATCCTGATCTACCATATATTCTTTTGGGTTTTTGGGCTCGCTCACTCCCTTTCGTGGGACTATGCTTCGGATGTTCCTCAAGGCGAAGCGGCAAACGTTCGGGTTTCCTGGAGGGAGAAACCGATTTGCGGGTTCGTTTTGAGAAACATGCTGAAAATCAAAAACCGCAAGAATGACGGTCAAGATTTGGAATCTCCAGGTTCTCAGACCCGCCCTGCTGCTCAGATTGAGCTTGCGAGTCGTCATTCATCCCGAGTTCGGGATGAGGAGGTTTCCACTGTTCGAAGAACACCACACTCTTCAGCTCACTCATGCCAAGACTCTCCCGCTCGATCACACAGTGACCACGGGTCGAGAACGATCCCACCCTCACCTACTCTCACTCCGCCAGGAGTTCCGTCGTGGTCAAAGCGTGTACTTGCAGCGATCGCGGTCCTGGTGACACCGATAAGTTCGACCGTAGCAATATCCTTGCTCATTGCTTTGGTGAATCCACTCAAGGCTTTGTTCGTTAGTTTTGAAGGTGGGCCTTCGTGGAAGGCTCCAGATGGGAAGCCTCCGTTGGCGTTTGTTATCGACACAGGTTCCTCCATCTCTCCACCCCCCTCCGCGAAGCTTTCTGACATGCCATTGACCACGAAAAGCCAGACTGATAGGTGCGATCACCGTCCCCATGACTTTACTCCTTTTGGGTATATCATTCGCTCGGATGGACGTCAAGCTAAGTCCAAAATCCGGCCTTCCAATATTCGCCCTCCTGTCTGTCTGCGCCGCGAAGATGGTCCTCTTGCCGATCGTGGGGGTGTTCGTGACCCGGGCCATGATAGCCAGTGGCCTGATAAACCCCGGGTCGAAGGTTCAAATCTTCGTCGCTATCTTCGTGAGCGGTACTCCGTCTGCGATCAAGTGAGAGTTCGAGTGGTGTCCGGTTTTCTATCTAACAAACACGGTATACCAGTCAACTTATGGTCGCAAGTTCCTACTCCAAAGATGGAAAACAGGACGTGTTATCGGTGAGTTTGGAAGCACGGTGAGGTAAACTGCGCGACTGAGTGAATCCCGTGGTCCAACAGGCGCTCCTTTTCCTGCAGTGTAAGTATACCTCAGTCCCGCCGCTTGGCATCCGGTTGATGACGTCCAACTCCTTAGACATTTTTATGCCCTTCTCATCACTGTAAGTGCGGCATCTTCCCCAATGTTCCATGTACCTGACCCGAGTTACCAGGGCCCTTATTGCCATCGCGCTTTTGTTGATCTGAGCTCGATATAGATTGGTTTCACGACTCCGACGTTCTTCGGTCCTGAAGAGTTACTGGCTAATTCATTCATATAAGACACAATGTATTCGTATAACATGGGCGATAAATCATGCACAAGATCAGAGTGGCGGAAGCTTCTCGTTCGGAAGTTACGTGTGTCCCATGACAGGGTTTGGCAAGTACGGTTCCTCCAAGAACGTAAGGTCCTCATCGCTCAGCTCGACCTTGAGAGCATCTGTGATGGTCTGGTCAGCACTCTGCATTCACGAAAGGAATCTGGTTTTTACCGATCATCTCCGTGAGGTTATCCAACTTGGTAGTGCCAATGATTGGAGCAGTGACCTTCTTCGCACTCCAGGCAAACGCAATCTGGGCCATCTTGACTCCCTTCTTGCCGGCGAGCTCACTGACGCTAGAGGCTGGCGCTCAGCGAATAGCTTCGGAGGGGTAACGGTAGGGCCACTTACCGCTCGACGATGGTCTTGCTGGCCTCGCTAGATTTATACTGAGAAAACCAACTGATAGCAATGCGTTTAACCGATTGTGCGCCGCGGGGAAGAGGGGGACTGTGACTTACGGATCAGTCTCGGATCGCGTCGTGCTCTCGTCCCAGGTGCGGGTGAGCATACCCCTGGCGAGAGGACTCCAAGGGATACAACCGACACCAAGGTACTAAAACGCGGGGAGCGTGAGCGTGCTTTCGTTACAGACCATATCCCGAACTAGCCTTGATGAGGGGCAACATCTCCCGCTCTTCCTCTCGGTAGAGTAAGCTGTGGTGGTTTTGCATGGAGATAAACGGAGTGAGGTTGTTCAGAATAGCATAATCTGTCTTTGGCGTCAAAGAGATATGATATCGCCGAGGGTCACACTTGCTCACTTTGCATGGCGTAGACTGTGGGAGGTGGGTGAGTATCCTTTCGCAGAGGGTGGGTAAGGCAGCTCACATTGCCAAGCGAAGCAGCTGCTCATTCCAATATAGCGAGCATATCCAGCCTTGACCACGTCGTTCAGAGCGTGCATCTGGGGGTGATGGTGCGGAGTAAGTCCTATTGACACATGCAAAGAACATTACTTCACCCACCGTTTCCTCGATCGGAGTCTCCGAGTCAAACCTTCGCAATTGAATTAGATCACCGGGTATAGTAGAGTGAGAAACACTAAACTACCTGTGACACTGAAGAACATCCACGTAGTCCACTTGGAGGCGTCCAAGGCTGGCCTTGATTGAGTCGAAGATGTGCTGACGAGTAGGAAGGTTAGGAGTGATCAAGCGATCGGTTGCTCGCCTCAAAAGCTTGCCTTGCGAGAAAGGCCATGGAGGTTGACATAACCTTTCGTATCAGGTTCCGCAATGTAAGCATCGGATGGATTCTTTCCAACCGTGAAGAAGACCTATAAAATCAAGATCTTGAGCGACCGTAACCCAAAAGTCCAGATAGGGGGCAACTCACCTTAGTCATAATTACAACCTCCTCTCGAGGGACTTTGAGCTGCTTGAGGGCCTTCCCGAGGACGACCTCGGACAGGCCGTTGGAGTATACATTAGCCGTGTCGAAGGTGTTGATTCCTTTGTCGAGTCTGTCGGCCGCGCCACAAACCTTTCAGTGAGATGATCCCGTGGAATCAAAAGAGCTGCAACCTACGCGAACTTGATATGCTTGATACCCTCCTCCTCACCCAATACCCATTCCTGCCACTCGGGGGTTCCATAGCTCATGCATCCTAGCAGGGGGACGGTTAGATGGAGGGGGGAGACGACATCAATGACAAACCGAGGATGATCTTGCTGACTTTCAAGCCGGAGTTCCCAAGGCGGACTACGTCGATGACAGCTTAGATAAAGACGAGACAGATACGTGCAGAAGAAGAGCAATACCATATCCGACTGGCTTTTGCTCCTCGTCGTCCTTGTTGTCTTTTTTATCAGCGGACATGCTTTGTTATGAGCGCAGGTGGTCGTGGTCAGAATCCTAGGATGCTACCACTGAGTGTCATCCAATATTCAATCACTTCCAGCCTTTCAAATTCCGTCCGGTTGGCGGGCCTATATATATTTCCTCGGTAGTCCGCTCCTCCGCTCACCAATCCAATCCCCAGATAGAAGCTTTTTGCATCAGCTCAGACCCGAGGTAGGCCATCATGTGAGGCCGAACCGGTTGCAAGGGCGAGGAGATCGTTACCCTAAGCTCTCAGATCTCAGATCCAGACCCCACCGCAGGAAAAACTAGTAAAATAGTCGGAAGTGGCCGGCGTGGCAGTCAAGCCCCTCCGATGTCGCGAATATATGCCCACTTCCTACTCCAGAGGTCACCGCGGGTGCGTTCGAAAGCATCTAACCTCGTCGGTTTTTCCTCGTATTCCCTCGAGGGATCTGATTATTGTATTATACAGCTTATTATAATGCATCAAGAATATTGGTATGAAGGCAGCCAACAGAATCAGAACGCCTGAAGCACAGCTTGAACCCATTTGTTACCCTCCGTCTTGGGTTTGAACTCCTCGAAACAACTGCGAAGCGCGGCTAGCTCAGCCTCGACGTCAAACTCACCACCTTCGTCTACGTCCATCGCATCCTGTGAGGCCGCTGTACGTGACGTCCACGTTCGGAGCATATCTTCTACAATCCCCATCCCCTCTTCTGCGACTTCCTTGGGGATATCTTCCACGGTCGCATCGGCCTCATCTAGACATCGGATCACTCGTGAAAAAGCGGTTTCGCGTCGTGACGAACAGACATACCCTTGTTGAACTCCTCGAGTTCGTCGGCTTTCCTTTTTGCCAGCTACATGACTCTTCTGTCAGCACGGGTCCAGATACGTTGAGGAGCTCTCCAACCTTCACGACATTTTCAGGGAAGTTCGCCAATTGCGCGACGTGGATACCAAAGCTCTGGTCGCAGACTCCAGGTTCGACCTTGTATAACAGGGTGATGTCCTGCGACTTATCTGCGCTGTCACTGGATACATGGGCGACGACGTGAAGATTCTTCACATGGGGTATTTGTTGATCGAGTGCGGTAAGCTCATGGAAATGTGTTGCGAACAGGCAAAAGGCGTGAATCTCGGAAGCGATGTTTCTGCCAAAGGTCAGTCCTTGAAGTCAACTCAACGAACAGATGGATCACTAACTCGGATATAGCCCATGCGAGACCGAATCCATCGTAGGTCGAGGTGCCTATCGATAAACGGTCAAAGATTGAATCGCGGAGGAAGTCCCGTCTATACCTCGTCCCAATTCGTCAATGATGATGAGTGAGTCCTTCGTGGCAGACTGGGTAACAATCCTTCAGCGTGGACACAGGACTAAAGGAAAACTGGATCGTACACGTAAAATCGTTGCGGTTTCAATCATCTCCGCCATGAACGTAGAAATACCCTTGAGCTGACTGTCGCCGGCCCCAACACGGCACAGGATGGAATCGAATATCGGGATCTGAGCTTTCGAGCAGGGAACCCATGATCCGACCTGTGCCATGAGCGCAATGACACCGGTCTGTGGGATACTATAAGTACCCTTGGTTGGGTCCAACAAGAGGTGTAATCATACCTGGCGGATGTAAGTGCTCTTCCCACCCATGTTCGGACCAGCTGGAACGTGGGTGAGTAGACCCCAGGAGCACACCATTAATAACACCCACTGATGATCTGGAATTCGCTTTTGTCTGAGGATACTTCAGCGTGGTCTGAGGTAGCCGACAAGTTCTGGTTACCTTTTTCCATCTCGATATCATTCGGAATGAAGCTCACTTCATCCTGTACCTCAAGGCAAGGATGGCGGGCGTCCTGAAGGACCAAGCTCCCTGACCCTTTCTCGAGCATGGAGGGTTTTACATATGGCTCGGGTGCATTTACGGCCACATGCGCAAGACTAGGTAAAACAACGTGCGGGGATTAATCGAAGGGAAACGCAGAGGACCGGAAATTAGGGTCAAATACCTCAGGATCACGTCGAGGTGCGCAAGGTTATGATTCCAGGCCTCCAAAACGGGGGTGTAAGTGGCTATACAGATAAAGTGTCAGTAGCAGTCTTGCACGCGATAGCCGAAAATGTGAACGTACAAGCAATGTTTACAATCTCTTTCACAAGCCCAGATTGCACTTTCGTATAATTGTTCATTGCATCCTTGTAGTCGCTCGCGGCCTCCTTCAGTTTAATCGTTGTGAAGAAAATTCCGGCCTTAGTATTGCCGTACTCGATGTACGCCTTGTCGCCGTGGATTTTGCGAGCATCCTGTGACGTTCATGACATAAAGGTAAGGAAGACAGAAGAGGCACGGTCATACGTTTTTGGTCAACCTGAAGCAGTACCCATACTGTTGCGAGTTCTCAAGATGGAGCTTCTTGTTCAGCTCAAGCTCCAGCCTTCTGCCCACACGAGCGTGCTCCTTGTCGAGAGAATCACGGATCTATGTGGAGATTATTTCAGGATAGATTGTAACTCTTGTCGTGAGTGGTCACACCTCGATGATTTTGGCTGACAATTCCTGGAGACGTTCGTCGTAGTCAGGCTTGATCATATACACGTGTCTGTCCAGTTGTTGGAGATCGATTGTTTGTTCGACCATCTCAGAATACTTCGATAGACTCTCGTCGTATTCCTGTAGTGTGGTTAGCGGGCAGCACGGAGGGGAAAGCGAACAAGCGCTCGAACTTACCCGGAGAGGTTTCAAGTATGTCGACTCGAGGAGAGCTTGATAATCTTCGTTCTCCGACTCCAGAGGTTCCAACGTTTTGATGATATCGGGCAACTGAAGAATGATCTCATCCTGCTGTCCCTCAGCGGGGTAAGGCCGAACTTGCTCACCTTGACCACGGCCTGGTACACGCGAACAACATCCTCGAGACCGGCAACCCTCCGTTGAAACCTCTTTCCAATGCGATGCAGATCAGGCATGAGTTTCAAAAAATCGTCCTAAGCCTTTTATCAGCGCATCGAAGCCAAGGATGTAGCTAGAACCCCACCTGTAGGGTGCGTCTTGTATTAGAATCGTTGACAAATATTTCTACAAGGTTATGGCGACTCTCTGAAAACGATAGGTGAGTTGAGAACGGAAAAAGTAGAACAGATAACAGACGGATTCCGTGCATGTTGATCAGAGGCTGTTTGAGCCATATCCCAAGCAGCCGGGTACCCTGGCCAGTCTTGCACTTGTTCAGAAGTCCTAACAGACTTGAGTTGCGGGTGGATGAACCCTGAAGGAAAAAGTGAGCAAGCGGTTGTTTATGAGATGTTCTAGCGTACACCCATAGTCGCCATGTCAACGAGGTTCAATGCCCGAAGCGCACTAGCATCGAGGCGCATATACTGCGACAGATCGTGAGTGCGGATGCTGTATGCGCCGTGGTTGGATGGATCAGAGAAGAGAGAAAGATATGATACGAGGCATGACAGCGCCGCAGGAGCGATAAGTAGAGATAGTTGGGCTGTAGCACATGGAGGTTAGCTGCACTCAGAGGGAAGAAAGGAAGCCATTCACGTATCAGGGTGGAGGCATCTGCTGAAGAGGTAGAGGGGACGGATGATGGTGTCAATAACTTCACGAGCTCATCTTGAATGTTCTTCGTTGAGAACTCGGCTATGAATGAG